>Ga0315284_10012477_pt1 | contig 12098 bp, 13 predicted proteins | sample YL17G09_16_MG_FD_203696 | JGI IMG/M metagenome (GOLD analysis project Ga0315284, IMG submission 203696) | Sediment microbial communities from Yellowstone Lake, YNP, Wyoming, USA - YL17G09_16 | ecosystem: Environmental > Aquatic > Freshwater > Lake > Sediment | place: USA: Wyoming | collected...
TTTACGCTGCACACCAGGAGCGCCTCTTCGTACCAGTTGTGCCCGACGTGGGCCATGATGATGGGCAGGTCCGGGAAGTCGCTGGCCACGTCGTCAACGTAGATGGGCCGGGCGAAGCGCGACTTGACCGGGGCCGGGCATGCGCCGGTATGGAAGAGGACCGGGATCTTCCGCTCCTGGCAGTACTCGTAGAAGGGGTAGCAGACGTCGTCATAGGGATAGTAGCCCACGGTGGGATGGAGCTTCAACCCGCGCAGGCCCCAATCCTCGACACCGCGCCGCAGCATCTCCAGGCCCCCCGCCCGGCGGGGGTCGATGGCGAAGAGGCCGACGAGCCGGTCGGGGAAGCGCTTAACCGCCTTGGCAATCGCCCGGTTCTGGTCCTCGATGGACACGCCGGGCTCACCGGTCAGAAGACCGTAGTCGACGGCGCAGATACAGGAGAGGCCGACCCCGGCCTGGTCCATGGCCGCCACGAGCTTCTCCGCGGTCGGGTCGGCGAGGACCGGCTTGAGGGCCTGCACCAGCATGGCCGGGTCCATCCCCTGGCCCGTGGCCTTGGAGGCCGACGCCACGGCCACCCGGGCGCTCCCCAAGAGGAAGCTGTCGGAAACCCACCCGTCGCTCACGAGGTGCACATGAGAGTCGATGATCATCCAAACCCCTCCTCGGTGTGCCGCCACCGCTCCAGCGTCCGCGACCCGGGGCGGCGCGGCCCGGGGCGGCGTGGCCCAGGCGGCACTTGTCAGACATTTCGGGCAGGTTTCCGTGACTCCTCCGGAGGCCCCAATGGCCCCAAGTGCAGCCGCGCCCGCCGGATGGCGAGTTGCGCCACCAGGCCACCGTGCGGGCCGCGTCATCGCGCCAGAGCCTCTCGTTCGGACCACACTACTTGCCCTCTCCTTCTTCCTACCAAATTACCCAGCACTCTCCTCTGAGTCACCCCCAAAAACTACCCCTCACCTTTCGACTGTATATATCAAGTGACCCCGGCGCTGCGGGTGTTCGGGGCAGGAAGAGATACGGAGGGAAACCGACGTGACGACTCGTAGTTTGCGCTTCCGGGCGATTGCGGCCGTGGTCGTTTTGGCCCTGGCCCTGGCCGCCGGCCCCGCGCTCGCTGCCGCGGGTCCGCAGGGCCTGGACCTCGCCAAGAAGGGCGGAAACGCGCACGGCAAGGCCAAGGGCGGAGCGCCCTGGTTCTCAGACGTCAGTGGCGACGATTGGGCTTGGCCGGACATTGAGACCATGGCCGCCAAGGGCGTCATGCAGGGTTACGGCAAGGGCTTGTTCGGACCAAAGAACCACGTGTCCCGGCTGGAGCTGGTCGTCCTGGCGACGCGGCTCATGGGCTTCGAGGACGAGGCTCAGGCCGTGGCCCCGGGGGCGGTGGCCGAGCTTCTTGGCGCCACCTTCACCGACTACCGGACCATTCCGGCCTGGCCGGGGGCCCACGAGTGCTTGGCCTACGCTCTGGAGGAGGGCTATCTCTGGCCCCTGATGCAGACCGGCGGCGGGTCGACCTTCCGTCCCAACGTTCCGGCCAAGCGCGTGGAAGTCATCGTCGTGCTCCTGGAGGCCGCCGGGCTAGGCCCCGAGGCCGATGAGAGGATCAACGCGGCGCTCCCCTTCAAGGACGCCTCGGCCGTGCCGGCTTGGGCCTGGGGCTACGTCGCGCTGGGCGCTGAACTGGGCATTGTCCGCGGCTCGGGCGGCACCCTCCGGCCCAACCAGCCGGTCGTCCGCGCCGAGGTCGCCGCGCTGCTGAGCCGCCTGGACGATTACATCGACACGGATCTCGACGGCGACATCGTCACCGGCGAGGTGGTCGAGGTCGACGTCTCCACCGATCCGGCGGTGTCTTCGACCATCACTGTCATTCCCGACAGCGGGCTGTCCGGAGACGAGGAGGACGAGGAGACCTACAGCCTGGCTCCCGGCGTCGTGGTCATTATCGATGGCGAGCAATCGACCCTGCCGGCGGTGACGGTGGGCCTCAAGGTGGCCCTCTACCTCAACGAGGACGGCAAGGTCGTGCTCATCGACGGCGACACTAGCGCAGGACCCGGGACGACCAAGGTCACCGGCCTGGTCCTGACCCCGACCTTGGACACCGCTGGCAAGCTGACGTCAATCACCCTGTGGCACGATAACAAGACCGAGACCTTCACCGCCGCCGCGACGGTCGTCATCACCAAGGACGGGCTCGCGGTCGCGGCGAACCAAATCGCCGCCGGCCAGACGGTGGAACTGACCCTCACCGACGGAAAGATCACGGCGGTTGAGATCGATCCGGAGGACCAGACGACCACGGTGGAGGGTACTGTCACCCGGGTGGAGGTCGGCACCGGGTCCAACCCCGACCCGGCCGGCACCATCTCCATCATCCCCGAGGGTGGCGGGGTCCCGGACGAGGAGACCTACGAGGTGGCCAGGGCCGCTACGGTGACGGTCAACGGCCAGGCCGCGGACCTTGGGGACGTGCGCCCCGGTGACTCTGTCATCCTGACCCTGGACGCCCAGGACCAGGTGACCGCTATCGCGGCGACCTATGCCGTGTCCCAGATCACGGGGACCGTCCTCGGCAGCGTCGTCGACGCCAGCGGCAAGCTCATGACCGTGACCGTGAGGACCGGCCAACAGGATGTCACCTGCGCCGCCGACCCGGAGGCGAAGGTCTACTACGACGGCGCGGAGGTCACCGCCGGCGAGGTCACCACCGGCGACACAGTCACTCTGACGGTGGCCCGCGGCATGATCACCCGCGTGACCATCCTGGTTCAGGCTAGCTAGGGACGGTCCAGAGGAAGCGCGAACGGGCGGGCCAGTCGCCAAGCGCGGCTGGTCCGCCCTGCAGGCCGGTGCCCGACTCCGATTGCGGCGTGGCGCGTCGTCGGGGGAGAAGGTTGACCCCCAGCCCGATGCCCGTTCCTACCGCCACCAAGCCCAAGCGCTTCGCCGCCGCCTTGTCCGCCTCCGGGCCCTGAAGCCGCTGTTGGACAGTACGCTATCTGTTCCAGACCAGCTTCCCGATTGACCTGAACTTGGAGATACTTAGTGCGCCACGCTCATTTCGTGCCTTTGAGCCAGGCGCCTCAAGCGCAGAGACCACCTGGTCTCGGTCGGCAGCGTATATTTCGGTGGCGTCGAGGTTCTCATCTAGAAGAACAAGCATCACCTTCCGGCCAAGGAATGTGAGCCTCTACACCTATCCGTTGCGAAGGCCTGCTATCGGGAAGAACACATCGGCTCTTGATTTGAACAAGCCGTTTACCCTAGAGTGCGCCAAACCGTATCGTAGCCGGCCTGCCGCACCGGTGATGGCTCTAGACCGAGAATGCGGATAGCCTCGAGTTCACCAATCTCGCCCGTGCATCCCAGCTCCCGGGACCAAGGTCGACTTCGCTGGCCGAAGAGCTAAGGAAATACGAGCCCTCTGGCATGACTGGAGTGGGCAAAGGCCAAGTGCCAGTCTTCTGGGCCCGGGCCGAGGGTGCTAACGTGGAAGATGTGGATGGTAATGTGTTCATAGACTGTACGTCGGCGTTTGGTGTGGCTGCAGTGGGGCATCGGGATGAACTCGTCGTATCTGCAATTAAGAGGCAGGCCGAGCGCCTTGTTCACGGAATGGGCGATGTTTTTCCACATGAGCCTCGGGTTCAAGTTTCCAAGGACATTGTCAGAACCGTTGGCCGCCACAGAGACTCAAGGGTCATTCTAGTAAACACCGGTTCAGAAGCCATCGAGGTTGCCATCAAGACAGTTGTCCTCCACACTCGAAAACCAGGCATAGTTTCGTTCTATGGAGGATTTCACGGGCAGAGCATGGGGGCACTCTCGGTATCTAGCCAGCGAGACTTGAGAGATCCATTTATCGCTCAGATTGCCACTGGTACTACGTTTGTTCCCTTTCCCAACCCTTACCGACCGCCATTCGGAATGTCATCGTCCAATGTCGCTACGGCCTGTCTTGATCACGTTGATGCAGTCTTATCCGGGAGAGTGTCTGGCGCGCCCCCTATCGGTGGCGTAGTCGTTGAGCCGATTCAGGGTCTAAACGGCTGTATTGTTCCTCCGGATGACTACCTAGTTGGCCTTCGAAGACTTTGCGATGACCACGGTGTGCTAATGATCGCAGACGAAATCTTCACCGGCTATGGACGTAGCCGCCCCCGCGGGGGCCGCGGTCCCGGCGAGCGGGAGCCAGGTGAGAAGCTGCCTCCTGGTTCTCAAGGGGAAGGCGGACGGCGCGGCTGCCCAGATTGGGTGCACCGCCAACGCCGAAGCGGGGTTCGTCCTGTCGGTCCTTCCTTTCGTAGGGGGCCCTTGGTTTCAACGTTTAGGAGCTTTCGGCAGTCAAGAAGCCTCCGTCCGCCGTGGCGGCGCCCCGCCCTCTACGGTTCCCACCGGGGGGGCTGGGGCGCGCAGGGCGTCGCGGCCCCGAGTCACGCCCGGGGCGACCGGCGGGCCGTGGTACCAGGGGTTAACGATGAGGTCCATATCCGGTCGTAGCGGCACCAGGGCGACGACCCCTTTCCAGCCCGGCTCCACTTCGGCGAACACCGGCCTGTAGTTACCGCCCCAGCGGCGCAAGGTGTCCAGCACGGCCCATTCCAGCACCTCGCCGTAGACGTGGGCGTTACAGGAGTTGTTCCGGCCATGCCGGCGATGGACGTAGAGAACCTCGTCGACCCAGTGCAGACGGTAGCGCTCGACAAGTCGGAATAGGATGCGCAGGTCCTCCATGTGACGGCCTTCGTAGGGGTCGTCCGTGGGCCATCCGCCTATGCTGCGCAAGGCCGACGTCCGGTAGAAGCGGGGCCAGATGGAGGTGGCCGCCACCAGGAACTCGTAGCGGTCCCAGAACACCCGGCCGCGGCGGACAAAGGAACGGACTTCCGTACCGTGGCCGTCCTGGACGGAGACGCGGATGTTGCCGCTCACAACGGCCACGTTCTCCCGCTGTTGCCGGGCCTCCTTGACCAGCACGGCGAGGGTCTGGGGCAGGAACCAGTCGTCAGCGTCGAGCTGGACCACGTAGGGGGTGTCGACGAGGGCTAGTCCGGCGTTCTGAACCTTCGACTGCCCTAGGTTCACGGGGTTACGGACCAGACGGACGCGGCCGGTGCTCAAGAAGGGGCGAGCAAGCTCCAGGCTGTCGTCGGTGGAAGCATCGTCGACGAGGATGACCTTCCAGCCGTGATAGGTCTGGGCGAAGACGCTCCTCAATGCGTCGGCCAGGTAGCTGCCTGGGTTGTGGGATGGAATGAGGACGGTCACGTCACATTGCGCCAAAGCCGGCCTCCCTTTCGTGGTGTCCTCCCGGACCCCTGTTGAGCTTGTCTGTGCCGCGCATTGAAGGCGGCTGTCAGACGCTCGTGGTCAAAGGCCTCGCCGTCGATGAGAAGGTCTAAGGCATGGCCGAAGTCGATGGCCACCTTCCCCGTCTCCCGGGCGATCTTGGGGCAGACAATGGTGGCCGGCACTCCGGCCGAGACCAGGGCCACGTCGAACTCCGGTCCGTTTCGGATGGCCTCCAGAGCCCCGGGTACTCCGTCGAAACCCTCGAGCCCCAAAGCTGCTACGACCGAGAGCCCCCGCTGCCTCAGCCGCGGGATGCCCTCCTTGGCCCTCCGCCCGACCACGATCAGCCGCCATCCAGCGAAGAGCCGGTAGAACTCGGGCGAGCGAATCATGGCGTGGGTGACCCAGGCGTCGCAGACGCGCGGGAGGTAAAGGGCCTCGCGGCGCAAGAGCTTCTTCGTCAGCGGCGTCTCGAAGGGGCGCGGCCGCTGGACCAGGCCCACGATGTCGGCCTGGCGCAGGGCCTCCAGGACCGCCAGTTCCTCTGCGAGCCCATGGGAAGTGACCCCGGCGTACTCCAGGAAGTCAATCCCCGGGTCGAATAGCTTCGGCCAGCGCCGGTGCGCCGCCACGAAAAGCTCCCCGTGGCCGAAGCGAACCAGGGACAGGAGGGTCTGCCTCCGGACGGCCGACCCCACGGCACCCAGGACTTGCTCGAGGGTGAGCATCCGGCTTTCGTAGTCGTCCATGTCCTTCACAGCTTTACCACCTCCGCGCCCGGCCAGAGGCGGGGGTTGGCCGTGTCGGTCAGGTCAACGAGGAGGGGGGTGGTCACCGGGAGGCGTGTGGACCGGTAGCAGGTATGCGGCACGGCCAGAAGAACCACGTCGAACCGGTTGCTCTCGGAGCGGCCGCCCGCTTCCATATCCAGGGTCTGGAGCAGCCGCCCCCGCACTTCGACGGAGGCCACGTGGGGGTCGTAGAAGGCCACGTCCGCCCCGGCTTCGGCCAGCCGGTCCAGAAGCTTGATGGCCGCGCTTTCCCGCGTGTCGGGGACGTCTTCCTTGTAGGTCGCGCCCAAGACCAGCACGCGACTTCCGGCCAGGCGCCTGCCCCGCGCGGCCAGGAGGGCCGCGAGCCCCGTCACGACATCGCCGGGCCTCTGGGCGTTGATCTTGCGGGCCACTTCAGCCAAGGTCGCCCGGGTCGAGAGCTCCCGGGCCCAGGAAGCATAGTAGACGCTGTCGACCGGGATACAGTGCCCGCCCACCCCCGGCCCCGGACGGAACGACTCAAAACCAAAAGGTTTGGTGGCCGCGGCCCCGACTACCTCCCAGACGTCCACGCCGCGCAGCCGGCAGAGGCGGGCCAGTTCGTTGACCAGGGCGATATTCACATCGCGGAAGACGTTCTCCAAGAGCTTGGAGAGCTCGGCCACTTGGATGCTGGACACGGGCACCGTGGGTATCCCCAGGCGATTGTAGAACCACTGCGCCGTCCGCTGGCAGTCGGGCGTGGTGCCGGCCACCAACTTCGGGGTGTTCTCTAGCCGGAAGGACGGGTTGCCGACGTCCAGACGCTCCGGGGAGAAGGCCAGGTGGAAAGTGCGGCCCGCCACGGCGCCACCTTCTTCGAGGCGGCGCTGGAAATCGCCCTCGATTGCCCCCGGGGCCACAGTGCTCTCCACGATTACGAGCTGCCGCTGGCCGGGCGGTGTCTCCGCGAGGATGGGGGCCAAGGCCTGGGCGGCCTCGAGGAGGTGCGAGTGGTCGGGCTTGCCCGCGGTCAGCGGCGTGGGAACGCAGAGCACAATCACGTCGCAGGTGGAGAGCCCGGCGTAGGAGGAGGCCAGGGCCAGGTTCCCGCCGGCCTGGATCACCGCCAAGTCATCGGCCGAGACCGCGGGAGTGAACGGGCGGCACCTCCGGATGCTATCCAGGCGGCTCTCGTCCTTGTCGACCCCGAGGGTCCGGAAGCCCTGCCGGCAACACAGAACGGCAAGCGGCAGACCGACGTAGCCCAGCCCCACTACGGCGGCCCGCGCCGCGCCTGACAGGATCCGATGCTGCAGCCCCGCCTCAACCATAGGTCACCTTCACCCGCCACGCCAAACCCCGCAGCTAAACCAGCATATGTTCCCCGGGCCCGGCGGGACCGCGCCACGCTGAAGAGCCGCGCCACCACGGGGGGGAACCGCCGGGCGGCGTCGGGCCCGTGACCGAAGACTCCGACACCGTCCTCGGGTCCGCCAGCCGGCCGAGCTGGCTCTACTCCGTTGGCACTGAAGGTGAAGATGGGCCGGTCCTTCAACGTCATCGGCCCGTACCAGGCGGCGTCCTCGGGGATGGTGGTTCTCAGCCTGGTGATCCGGGCCCTGCGGGGCGAGCCGCTACGGGTATATGGCGACGGTTCTCAGACGCGGACCTTTGTGGACGGCATCGCCGGCCAGCGGGCACTGGCTAGTCGGGCAGGGCGGATCTAGGCTTTCACCGCTTCCGCCTGGCGCCCGGTGAGCATGGGCTCCAGTCTCTCGATAATCCGCATCCGGTCCGCCAGCGAAGTCTGCCGCGACGCCATGGACGCCAGCGAGGCCGAGGTCTGGGTAGCGAAGGCGACTATGTCCTCGGTTGTCGCTCCGCCCGGGAAATCCAGGTGCGGACCGATGAAGGCCCGGATCTTGTCGGCCAGAGCATTGAGCAGATAGGCATCGGCCATTTGCTCGAGCGCGACCGACTCAAGCAGGTCGGCGAGGATCTCCTCAAGACCGGGCCGGTGCGGCTGCATTGGGATCCAGGGAATGGGCATGTCGATGTTCCCCCCCCGGACCCAAGGTATGCGCTCCGGGGTCGGGGAGACTCTCGCCTCAGCCCTACCGCGAAAAGGGCGGCGGGAAGGGCCCGAGGCCCTCCCCGTGCCGCCGGCCTTGACGTCCGTCGTCAGACTAGCGACGGTGACTCTTGTAGAGGTCATCGCACTCGCCTTCGAGCTTCTCTTTGGCCGCAAGAACCGCCTCAAGCTTGAACTGCAGCAGGATCTCCTTCTTGATGGCGAGGCGGACGATCTTGGCTACCGACTCTTGGATTTCGATGACCTCGTGGTGCTCATACCCCTCGCACAAGCTCTTCTGGACCTTCTCGGCCTCGGCGTTGATCAGGTGGGCAAAAGCCGTCTCTTCCAGCGCGATCGACTCCAGAATGTCCGTAAGGGCCTCGAGCTGCTTGCGTTCGGGGATTTCCGGGATGCTCACGCTAGTCACCTCCTTCCTTACGGGATCAACATATGCCCAGTTAGAAGACTCAGTGCATGGATCACCCAAGACTGGAAACGATGCAAGTCCCGTGGTCAGGATACCTCGAGGCTTGTCGGCGACATGGAGACGGCCGTTGACGGGGCCGGCTGGGGCGCTTGCTCACGCTCTCTGGCCGCCCTCTTCTCACATAGCTTGGCCGCCGGTGCGCTGCCACGAAAAGCTCCCCGTGGCCGAAGCGGACCAGGGACAGGGGGGTCTGCCCCTTCACAGCTTTACCACCTCCGCGCCCGGCCAGAGGCGGGGTTTGGCCGTGTTGGTCAGGTCAACGAGGAGGGGGTCGTGGAAGGCCACGTCCGCCCCGGCTTCGGCCAGCCGGTCCAGAAGCTTGATGGCCGCGCTTTCCCGCGTGTCGGGGACGTCTTCCTTGTAGGTCGCGCCCGCCGGCAGCACAGAACGGCCAGAGGAAGGCCGACGTAACCCAGCCCCACGACGGCCGCCCGCGCGGTACCCAGTAGGATTTGCCCCTGTAGCCCCTTCTGGTCCACTCAGTTCACCTTTTGGGTACCTGGTCCAGAACTGCCCCGGATGACCAAGGGGACCCACCCCCGACCCGCCCCCGCAGCTAGACCGACATATGTCGCCGCCGCGCCGCTGGGGCATAGAGTTGAGCAGGAGGGGTCGGGCTTGCGTTACCTGGTGACCGGAGGGGCGGGCTTCGTCGGGACCCACCTGACCGTCCGGCTGGTGGGAGAGGGCCACAGGGTCACGGTGCTGGACTCCAGGCCCGACGGATGCCCTCCGGTCCTGGCCGGCCTGGGCCCCGGCCTCCGCTACGTGCGCGGCAGCGTCACCGACACCGTCCTGGTGGCGAAGCTAGTCGCCGAAGCCGACTACGTCATCCACCTGGCGGCAGTTGTCGGCGTGCGGCTGGCCATGGCCAGGGGGGTGGAAGGGCTCCGGGTCGGCTACCTGGGGACCGAAGCCGTACTCGACGCCGCCTGCCGGGCGGGCAGGGAGGTTTTCATCGCCTCGTCGTCCGCGGTTTACGGGAAGGTCGAGGCGACCCCCGTGGCGGAGGAGGCCGACACCGTCCTGGGGCCCACGAGTCGGCCCAGCTGGCTCTACTCCGTCGGTAAGCTCGCCGAGGAGCACCTGGCCCTGGCCTACGCGCGGGAGCGCGGGGCGCGGGTGAAGATAGGACGCTTTTTCAACGTCATCGGCCCGCACCAGATGGCCTCGTCGGGAATGGTCGTTCCCAGCCTGGTCACGCGAGCTCTGCGAGGCGAGCCCCTTCTGGTCTACGGCGACGGCTCGCAGACCCGGACCTTCTGCTACGTGGATGATGCGGTCGAGGGCCTAAGGGCGGTGGCCGAGCGCGGCGAGGCCGCAGCGCCCTACAACATTGGCGGCAGCGAGGAGGTCACCATGCTGGAACTCGCCCGACGGGTGAAGCTCCTCACGGGCTCGTCTTCTCCGGTCGAGGCCGTTCCCTACGCCCTGGCATTCGGGCCCAGGTTCGAGGAGACCCCGCGCCGCGCACCGAACCTGGCCCGGATCTGCGGGCTCGGCTACGCCCCGCGCTACTCCCTAGACGAGGCCCTCAGTCGCATTATCGACCACCACCGGCGGTCCGCCGGGCGGGAGTAGGCCGGGGTCTTCGGCCACCTGGCCAGACTTCGGCTGGTCCCGGGCTCACGGCACACAGGTCCTGGGTCGACAGCCCCGAAGGGATGTTCGGGGAGTCGACTGGCAGGGCGGGCGGAGAGTGAAGGGCATGGCTCCGCCTTCAGGTCCCGGCCCCATCGAAAGATTATCGAGGAGCGACTCCGCCACCTGGCCGACTGCGACCGCTCGTATCTCACCCGCTTCTGGGACGACCTTCCCCATCTGCCCAGGGCCAGGGATGTCTGGGAGAAGCTCGACTGGAACCGCCGGTGGGCCCTGGACAAGCTCGGGAGCCTGTCCGAGGCCGAGTTCTCCCTCCAGCGCACGAAGGATCGCGAGGTCTGGACCACGCGCATGGCCGTCCCCGGGTCGGAGGGCGACGCGGGGGCCTTGGACCCCACCATCAACAGGATTTTGTGCTGGCTGTCGATGCCCCCGAAGGGCACAGGGAAATCCCCGAGACCGACGAGCCTGGCGTTCGCGGGAAGCTTCTCCGGGCGAAGGGAATCGCCCCCTCCGCTTGCCGGACTGGTTAGGCCAGGAGAGCCGCCAGCCGATCGATGGCGTCCTCGAGGGCTTCCTACCCCCGCGCAGCCAGCGAACGGCCCAAAGCCTCGGCGGCCAGATCGGTCAGGAGTTCGCCGGCCAACTGGTGAATCGGTGAGTCGAGGCGATACTGGGGGAGCACGGCGTGGATGACTTCGTGCGCAAAGCAGTATGGCCAAAGATGGGGCAGCGCCTCCATGACGACGACCCGGTCCGACGCGCGGTGCATCGCCATGGCTGGTTCTACGAGGGCAACGATGACTAGATTCTCCATGTGCCCGTTTCTGGGCCGCATCGTTGAGCCGACCAGGTCCTGGAGCTTCTCACCGGCGTCCCTCAGCTTGTGCCTGAGCCGAGACGCCGAGCGGTGCAGCCGTCCGCGCACAGCCGGCCATACCGTTCCGTAGACTCTACAAGCTCAGCGAGGAGTGGCCCCTCATGCCCGGTGGCCGATACGATGCTGAGCGCGGAGAAGAGGTCTCTTGCCCCGCGGAAGGCGGAAAACTCCTTCGCGCACCGCGCGAGGCTTCTGAAGGATGGGCTGTCGGGCAGTTCCAGGTGCACCGATGGGGGTATGAGCGCGCGGAAGGGTCCAAGTGCCCCGAGCACATGGGCGCAACTGGCCGGCATAGGGACCCAGACCTCAAAGGCGCACAGGACCGCCTCCCTCAGTGACGCCATGGGCCCAGGGCAGGGCTTGCCGCCGATTTCGGCGCCGCGGCGGACGTTCCCTGGGCCGGAGGGTGCATCGTGCGGATGGGTTAGACCAACACGCGGGACGCTATCCCGGAAACCGGGCCTGACGACCGTCGTCCTTCGCCGGTCCGCCTGGATTCGATCAAGCACGTCCAAGTCCACCAATTCCATCGCCCCGAGCCCGTCAATCCGGCAGACAAAGGGTCTGGGTATCTTCCGCACCGCCCAGGTAGAAGCACCCCACACCGTGGGCCACTAGCGCCGCGAGCTCATTGCGACGGCGATGGAATTGCCGGTCGAAGCCGACCACGATCCACCCCTCCCGACCGGCCTGCGCTAGCCACTCGTCGTCGGGGGTGTTCTGTTCGAAGTAGTCGTCGTGGGCCTTGACTCCAAACGGAGGGTCCAGAAGCGCGAGGGCCTGCGGGATGCGGCGGCCGGCGTTGCGGTCGAAGAAGATGTCCATCATGCCACCTTTAGCCGCTCAAAGCACAGTGCTTGAACCACTTCTTGCCCGCCCTCATCACTCGCCACCAGGTCCCGACTCGCCAGCACCGGCTCAAGCTCGACGAGGTCCAGCAGAATGTGTTGACCTTCAGTCTTTAGGCGCACTGAAGTGAAAGGGTAGTCCGTGTGG
>Ga0315284_10012478_pt1 | contig 12098 bp, 11 predicted proteins | sample YL17G09_16_MG_FD_203696 | JGI IMG/M metagenome (GOLD analysis project Ga0315284, IMG submission 203696) | Sediment microbial communities from Yellowstone Lake, YNP, Wyoming, USA - YL17G09_16 | ecosystem: Environmental > Aquatic > Freshwater > Lake > Sediment | place: USA: Wyoming | collected...
TGATACACGCCTACAAAGATCAGCGCGGTGGCGCCGATGCGGTGGAAAATGGCGGAATTGGAGATGCCTCCGAAGAATTCCATGATAAAGTGAGAGAATTTGGCATCGTGAAACTTCAAGGGGAGGCCGGTGATGATCAGAATCACGATGGACGTGAGCATGACGACGTGCTGGAGGCGCAAATTGAGAGACAGGCGGGGGAAGTATTCCTCCTTTTCGGCGGCTTTGTCCAATGCTTCTGCAGGCGCCTTTTCCGATGCGGCGCGGAGGATCTCTTCCTGCCGCGCTACCATCTGATTGAGCGACTCATCCAGTTCGGAAGCGATCTCGCTCAGCCGCTCCTCGTCCACCTGTTCGATGGAAATATCGTGATCCGCCAGACGCCGCAGGAGCACCTGACGCAAAGCTTCTTTGAGCTCCGGATTGGAAGGGGCCATAATTGCTTAGGTTTTCCGGTGGCCGCGGACGCGGCGGTACAGATCCAACGCAATGTTAATGGCCAGTCCCGTGAGTGTCAGCAGGGTCAGCCATTTGAAGAAGTTCGCCACGTAGTAGATGATGCCCGCGTCTTTTTTCGAAGCATCCACGTGGATTTTGCCCTTGGCCCAATTGGCGTTGGCTTCGGGGTGACACTTGCCGCAGGTTTTCGGGATATTGGTGGGATAGATCCAGGAATCGGGATCGTTGGGCGGGAGAATTTCGTGGGCGCCGTGACAGGACGCGCAATTGGCCGCCTTTTGGGAACCGAAAGTCGTGGCAATGCCGTGAAAACTCTCATTGTAAGTATCCACCTGCTCCGCCGAGACGCCGTACTTGGCGACGATGGCTTCGGCGGCGTGGCACTTGCTGCAGGTGTTGGGAATGCTCGCGGCAAAGACGGATGAGGATGGTTCCTCGGGCGACTCGATGGTATGTTCGCCGTGACAGTCGGTGCAGGTCGGCACGGTTTGATCGCCCTGCTCCAGGAGCTTGCCATGAACCGACATGGCGAACTTGGCGTACACGGTAACATGGCAGCGGCCGCAACTGTGCGCCAGGTTGCGCTTGCTCAGAGATGACCCTTCCTGGGTCGGAACGCGCACGTCATGAGCGCCGTGGCAATCCTGACAGCGGGGGGCGTTCGCATTGCCGGCCCGGGCCGCACGGCCATGGACGCTTTCGCGGTACTGCTCGTAAAGGGCCATTTCCGGCGCGCCCACCAAATTGCCGATGTAATGGCAGGTGGTGCAGTCCACTCGCTGTGGATTCACTTTGTGGGGGATTTCGGTGACGTCGCGGTGGCAATCACCGCATTCGCGCCGGCGATGGACGGAATTGGCCAGAGAATCGGGGGGCACGTAGAGCGAGACGACGTGCTTGTCCGGCAGGACTTTTTGGAAGCCGGGCTTGGCGTGGCAGAGTTCGCATTTCTGCACCGGCGCCGCCTGAACGAGGGCGGACGCGGCAATCGCTGTCATCAGGGCCAAGAGCCAGAAGCGTCTCATCCCTGGATCTCCCCGGTTTCAAGCAGGCGGCGATATTCGGCGGGATAGAGCCGGCGGCACTCTTCGGCGGTAATGCGGCCGCTGATCCAGCTCATGTTCATGGGGAAATTGCCCGGCGCCAGATGCACATTATAGAGATGCCAGAAGAGCAGGATCATGAAGATCAGCATGCCTTCGCGGCCGTGCACCAGCAGCGTCAAGTCCATCAGCCATTTGGGCAGCAGGCCCATGCCGGCCGGTCCCATCCAGAGGAACAAACCGGTGATGATCATGGTCAGGACGCCCAGAATTACGCCGAAATATTGGGCTTTTTGGAAGAGGCTGAACTTGCCCCAGTCGGGACGCTGGTCCTGGCTGCCGCCGGCATATCTCAATGCCTGCCTGATTTTTTTCAGATCCGAGGCATGGGGCATGAAGTCCCGCACCAGTTTTTGTCCCCGCACGGTGAAGAGTATGGAAAAGTGATGATAGATCGCGACCGCCAGCAACACCACGGCCGCCCAGCGGTGCAACCGACCGCGCGCCTGCAGGCCGCCCTCAAGTTTTATCATAAACTGCCCCAGGGCGGTATCATGGAACATGAGGGAGAGCCCGGTCAAGGCCAACACGATCAGGCTCAGGAAAAGCACGACGTGTTGGATTCTTTGGGATAAGGTGAATCGTTGCACCCACGGCATCATGCTAAGCTCCTCTCCGATGGCGGCGGCGCTTGAGAAAGCCGGTGTATTCGAGGATGATATAGGCGATGAAGGCCACCATCAAGGCGCCGATGAATATATAGTAGAAGCGCCGCACGAAGAATACTCCGGGAGAATTTTCCAACGTCGCCTGGACGTGCATCTTCCCTTTGGTGAAGTTCTCGCCGGCATTGGGGTGGCACTTTCCGCAGGTGGCGGCGAGGTGATTCGGGTGTACCGAAGAGGCCGGATCCGTAGGAGCGAGAATATGATGATAGCCGTGGCAGGAGGCGCAATTGGCGGCCACCGTTTTGCCGTATTGATTGGCCAGACCGTGATAACTGTCGGAGTAAGTAGAAAAGCGACCGGCGGCCATACCGTATTTTTCCGTCAATTGAACATTTTCATGGCAGCGGCCGCAGGTCTCAGGAATATGCTCAGCGGAGACGCTCGAGGTGGAGACCTGGGACATTTCGATGGTGTGTTCTCCGTGGCAGTCGGTGCAGACCGGTGCGTCCATTACACCGGCGGCTATCGCCTTTCCGTGGATGGAACCGCGATAATCGGCCAAAACGGCGGCGTGGCAGCGGCCGCAGGTTTCCGGAATATGCGGCTTATTGATGCTCGAATTGGGATTGTCCCTCGGCAGAATCTTATGGCTGCCGTGGCAATCTACGCATTGCGCCGCCAGCGCATCGCCCTGCGTTAGCGCTCTGCGCCCGTGGACGCTTTTGCGGTACGCCTTCACCTCGGCCTGAACGCTGATGGTATCGCTCTCATTCTCGTGACAGGTCAAACAAAGAGCGCTTAGATTGGAGCGGCTAGTGGGTGATTTCGGATTTTGCGGGCTCAAGATGTCATGCGAACCGTGACAGGTCGCGCAATTCATCCCCGGAGGATTGGCTTCGGAAACGAGCTGCGCGTGACTGGAGGCGGCGAATTCCTGACCTTCGGCCAAATGACAGCTTGAGCAGACCACCGGCCGAAGGTTGGCCGGATGCGGAAGCTGCGTCATTTGGGCCAAATCCACATGGCAGGCCGCGCATTCGAGACCGCCGTGCGCCGAGACGGCGTACTTCGCCGGGTCCACAAAAAGCGATAGCGCTTGGCCGCGGTTGTCCAATTGCGCGAGATTCTGGTTGGCGTGACATTTCTGGCAGTCGGCAACCGAGGTGGTGGCTGCCGCCGCGGGGGTCACAGCCAGCAGAGCCAAGAGTAGAAAGCAGGTTGATCTCATGGAATCGGCCTGACGCATTTATCCGCCGAAGAGAATGGAGAAATGATAGAAGGGCGCAATCAGATCCATTTCCGGCGCATTATACACGTCCGCTTCGTTCAATTTCCAGCCGCCGGAGCCCAGTTTCGACAGGGGCACTTCGATGCTGGCGCCCAGCGCCATCCAGTTCGTCAGATAGACTCGGACGCCCAGTCGAGGCTGAAAGAGGAAAAAAGAGTGCGTAAACTCGCTGCTGATGTTTTCCGATGAGTCACTTAAGGCTTGATAGTTATTCCAGATTTCATCCCAATCCATGGGCGAGCGGGTCTTCTGCAGGTGGATCGAGACACCTCCCCAGGCGACCAGGCCGCCGGCGAAGAAGTCCACGCGGTTCAGTTCCAGCAGCCGATATTCGAACTGCACTCCCCCCCACCCTATCGTGAAGCGCGCGGTGCGGGCGTAGCCATTCTCCAGATCGCTCACCGAGGCCATGCCGCCAAAACCGGCCCCTCCGATGGCCAAACGCCTGTTTACGTAGGCGAAGCCCTGCCCGCCGTAAATGACCATCGGACTGTCAAACTCCGGCATGCCCAGGGATTGGAGAGATTCGTTGATCGGCCCGAAATCCGGCTGATAGAGCGCGACGCTGAAACCGCCGGAGGCGTCGAATCCCTCGGCCCAGGCTGCGCCCAGAGATAGGCAAAGCAGAGCGATGATAATGGAACGCAACATGATTTGACCCCGAGTTTATGATTTTATTCACAAAATGTCATGATTTAAACGAATTCGACTGCCAGGTCAAGTCTTAAGCGAATTGATTTCTTTTGGGGTTAGGTCTCTCCACTTGCCAGCCGGAAGGGAAGCCAGATTCAGGTTTGCGAGGCGGACACGAGTCAGACTTTTTATCGGTAAGCCGATTTTGGCGAGGGTGCGGCGGATTTGCCTTTTCTTGCCCTCCTTCAGGATGATTTTGAGTTTCCTCTCCCCCACTTTCTGCACCTGGGAGAATTTTGACAGGCCATCCTCCAAATGGATACCTTCGCGGAGCGTGACAAGATCGCGCTGCAGAATGGATCTACCGGTCTCGATTAGATACTCCCTCTCCTGCTCAAAAGAGGGGTGCATGAGTTTCTGCACCAGATCGCCATCATCAGTCAGGAGTAACAGACCGGCCGTGTCTCGATCCAAGCGCCCGGCGGGGAAAATGCGCTCGGGAACCTTGACGATATCCAGAATCGTCCTGCCCCTTTCACTCCCCTTCCGGCAGGTGCAGAGTACTCCGACGGGCTTATTCAGCAGGATGTAGCGGTGGGTAGCGGGCGGCTTGACGATACGGCCGCGCACTCGGATTTGCGCCGCGGCAGGATCAATCCGCGTTTCCGGCCTATTGACGACTTGGCTGTCCACCAGCACCCAGCCCGCGCGGATATAATCTTCGCAGGCCCTCCTCGAAGCCACTCCGCAGCGAGCCAAGTACTTCGCCAACTTCTCGGTCACTCCTTGGTTTTTTTCATGAAGACCGAGAAGAGGTCAATCGGCACTGGGAAGACGATGGTAGAATTGTTCTCGGTAGCGACTTCCGATAATGTCTGCAGATACCTCAACTGCAAAGCCATGGGGTGGTCGCCGATAATGGTAGCCGCCTCAGCCAGCTTAGTCGCAGCTTGAAATTCACCCTGGGCGTTGATGACCTTGGCGCGGCGCTCCCTTTCGGCCTCGGCCTGACGCGCCATAGCACGCTGCATGTCGGGCGGTAGGTCCACATGCTTGATTTCGACCAGGGAGACCTTGATTCCCCAGGGGTCGGTGTGCGCGTCCAGGATTTCCTGCAATTTTCGGTTGATTTTCTCCCGCTCGGAGAGCAAATCGTCGAGTTCCACCTGCCCCAATATGCTGCGCAGCGTAGTTTGAGCCAACTGGCCGGTGGCATAGAGGTAGTTCTCCACCTCGACAACCGCGCGGTTGGGGTCCATCACGCGAAAGTTCAAGACCGCGTTCACCTTGACGGAGACGTTGTCTTTGGTGATGACGTCCTGCGGGGGGACGTCCGTGACGATGGTACGCAGGGAAATCCGGCGCATGCGATCCACGATGGGGATCAGCAGGATAATTCCCGGTCCTTTGGCGCCGATCAATCGGCCCAGCCGGAAAATGACGCCGCGCTCATACTCGTTTAAGACCTTAACTGCGGACGCCAGCAGCAGAATGCCCAAACCGACCAGAATGACAATGCCTTCCATAACTCCTCCTCCATAATGAGGCATCCTTGATTTGCAGATCGCCTGTCCAGCGATGCCAAGGCCGATGCCTGGTGTTTGTAGAATGAGTCCGTCCTTAAGGCAGACGGCTATCGTCGATTTTCGACCAGCAGATAGACGCCAATCACGATCAAGGCGGAGGGGAGCAGCGGGATATGCCAATCAAACCATTCGAAGTGATTCCCCAGCAGAATGGCTCCCACGACGACCAGCGCCAGACCCCAGAAAGCTCCCGAGCGATTTCCCCGCGCGGGAATCCGCTTTTCGGGATTCAGGGCGGCGTTGACCTTCCCTTCCACCTCTTTATCGAGATTCTCGAGCCGCTCTTCCAGCCTGGCGAGCGCACCGTCTAGCCGCTTTTCAAGATCTTCAAGACTCATAGGGCCTCTAGGACCAAGTTTATTTCCGGCCTTTGGCGCCGGCGCGGCGGCGGGTGGCGCTGGAACGCTTGCGGCGGACTTTGCCCCCGGATTTGCCTGCGGCCAGTTCCTGTGCCACTTTGCGGAGACGGTACCATTCGCGCTGGTACTTCAGGCGTTCGACGCGGTGAGCCCGGTAGTAGCTCAGAAGATACTTGCGGCGCTTTTTGTAATTCTTGCGTTGACGTTCCAGCAGCTCCTCGCGGTTGTCCACATAGTACTGCTTGGTAACCGCTTTGTAGCAATTCTTGCAGCGGGATCGCGCCACGGTGGTGCCCATGCTGGTTTTTTGAGTGTAGAATTCGGAACGAGGCAGAGTGCGCCCGCACAGATTGCAGGTCTTGGTTTCTTGATGTTTGCGATCTTTCTTTGGCATAAGACTAATCCTATTATTGATTTGGTGGATGTTTCTTATTTTGCCAGGGGTTTGACGATCAATATCATCTTTTCAACTCCGATCACCCGGACGCTGGCTTCGACGGGGATCGAAGCGCCCTCGCTTCGCGCCGACCAGATCTCGCCGCGCACCTTGATCCGGCCCTCCGGATGAAGTTCCTCAATGACGCGGCCGACCTCGCCGATCATGCCCTCGACGCCGGTGGTGGGTTTGCGCCTCTGGGCTCGCAATGACAATCCCACGGCGAAGGCGAAGAAGAGCGCCGTGCCGAGGGCCGCCGGCAGAATGACCCCCCAGGAAACTCGCAGGCCGGGAATCGGCGATTCGAAAAGCATCACCGAACCGAGCACCATGGCGATGACTCCCCCAATGGATAGCACCCCGTAACTGGTCACTTTGATCTCCAGCAGAAACAAAATAACGGATAGGATGATCAAAAGCAGGCCGGCGATATTGACAGGCAGGGTCTGAAAGGCGAAAAAGGCCAAAATCAGGCAGATGCCGCCGATCACGCCGGGAACGATGGCTCCAGGATTGTAAAGCTCGAAAAATAGGCCATAAATCCCCAGCATCATGAGCACGTAGGCAATGTTGGGATCGCCAATGATTTCCAGGACGCGATCCCGCCAGGTCATGACAATTCTCTCGAGGCTGGCGGCTTTCAAGGAGAGCGGCCTCTTGCCCAACGGCAGGCTGACCTCGCGGCCATCCAACAGAATCAACAAGCTGTCGCGTGATGAGGCGATGAGGTCTATGACATTCTTTTCCAGCGCCTCCCGTTCCGTGATGGAGGACGAAATTCGCACGGCCTCCTCCGCCCACTGGGCATTGCGCCCCCGGCTCTCGGCGATGGAGCGTATGAAGGCGACGGCGTCATTGACGATCTTGTCCATCATGGCGTCCGTCGAATCGCTCTTTTCGCCGCCCATCTGCATGGTCACCGGATGTGCCGCGCCAATGTTCGTACCGGGCGCCATGGCGGCGACGTGCGCCGCCAGCGTGATAAACACGCCCGCGGAACCGGCGCGCGAACCCGAAGGGGCGACATAGACGATAACCGGCACGTCGCTACTCATTATCCCCTTGACGATATCCCGCATGGATTCCATCAGGCCGCCGGGGGTATCCAGCTCGATCAGGAGGACCTCCGCTTTGGCGGCGTTCGCCTCCTCGATGGCGCGCAGCATGAAGCGCGACGTGGCCGGCTGGATCACGCCGTCCACTTGAATCCACTTGACGACCGACGCCTGCAGGGCATGGGGCAGCGCCAAGATCCAGAGCAATAATATGGCAGAAACAGCGCGAGACATGATTTAAACGACCAATTCAGCGGATGAATTGCCGCGACGATAGGCGAAGTGCAAATTTAATCTGGCGATACGGATAAATCAAGAAGAATTTTCATCATTTATTATTGTCATGCCTTTGCAAAGTTCGGGCTATGGCCAGGCTTAATGCAGGCAAATCAGCATCCGCGATGGCTTTTAGATCGAGATATACCCAATCCTTGCGCACGTAACCCACGACGGGCGGATCGCCCAATCTCAGCGCCCGCGCCAACTGGTTGGCCGCGCCATCATCCGCTTTAAGGCGGACCCCCGAGGATGGGAATTCCTCCAAGGGCAGGGCGCCGGATCCCAACTGGGCGGTGGTATCAACCGCTTCGATTTGGACGCCGCCAGGGAGGTTTGAGGCGGGCAATTCCTGCCACAGTTTTTGCGCCCTCTGCCGCGCCATGTCAGCCGTTTCGGCCAGACGGGCCAGCACCGGATGATGATCGAGGAGAGCGTTCGGAGATAAATAAATTTTCAGCGCTTCTTCCAGCCAGGCCAAGGTGAACTTATCCGGACGCAGGGCGCGCATGAGCGGATTGCGGCGAATCTTCTGGATAATGTCCTCCCTGCCCACCAGAATGCCCGCCTGCGGCCCGCCCAGGATCTTATCCCCGCTGAAGGTGACCACATCGCAGCCGGCGCGAACGCTCTCGGCCACGACCGGCTCGTGAGGCAGACCCCAGGCACTCAAATCCAGCAGAACGCCGCCGCCGAGATCGTGAATCAGAGGGATATCGCGTTTCTCGCAGAGGGCGCCCAATTCGGCGGTATCGGCTTCGTGCACGAAACCGCGGATGCGGTAATTGCTGGAATGCGCCAGTAAGACCGCGCCCGTTTTGGGATTGATCGCCTTTTCGTAGTCGTGCAAGTAGGTGCGGTTTGTCGTGCCGACCTCCACCAATCTCGCGCCAGATTTGCGCATCACCTCAGGCAGGCGGAAGGATCCTCCGATTTCGATCAACTGCCCGCGGGCGACGATGACTTCCTTTCGGTAGGCCAGCGTATTCAAAGCCAGCAAGACGGCCGCCGCATTGTTATTGACAATCGCCGAAGCTTCCGCTCCGGTCAGGAAGCCGAGCAGATCATCTAGCTTGGTTTGGCGGTCGCCGCGTTCGCCGGTTTCCAGATCCAGTTCGAGATCGCAGGCGGACCGAACACGCGCCCAAGCATATTGGTAGGCCTCGTCCAGTAGCGGTGCGCGCCCAAGCCCCGTATGGAGCAGAATCCCCGTGCAGTTCATAACTCGTCGCAGGCGCGGCTGGAGGAAAGCCTGCAATCTGCCCTGCACCTTCTGGAGCAAATCCCGATCGTCAACTTCCTCGCCGAAACCTGAAAGAATCTCCTGCCGCTTCTCGGCGATGACCTCCTGACAGAACTTCTTGATCAGTTCATGGCTGAAACGTCGCTCCAGGTCGCGCAATTCGGGCTTCTCCAGCAGGGCGTTGAGCTGCGGCAGAGCCATGAGCAGACTTTTGATGACGGCGTCCATTTGCAGATATTAGAAAGTGCTGCGCAGGGTGACCTTCACGCCTTCGAACGGATCCACATAGCGGCAGCGTCCCGAGGTGCACTTCAAGCCTCCGCGATCTTTGCCCACGAAGAGTAGCAGGTTATGCCTCTCGAGAAAGTTGAAATCCACCTCGGCGGCCCACCACCCCTTATACTGATCTATGAGGCTCAGCCGATCCCCGCCGACTTCGCTGGGATCGGCGGTGGCCTCCAAGATCACAGTGAACGTGCCATAGGGGGCGCGGGAGACCGCAAATGCGGTGAAGAATTCGCCGAATATCTCATCTTGGCGCACATCTTCGAGACGCAGGGCCTCCAGATGGGCCGAGCTGCTGTAGCGGGAATCGAAATAGTAGGTTCCCTCGACGGCCATCGCCTGCTTTCTCTGCCAGCGATCCGCCCCGACGACTTCTTCATTGACTCCCAAGTCGAGGCGCACGAAATGGCCTTGCTCAAAAGCATAATCGCCTTCCAGAAAGAGCTGCCAGAAGGGGTCGTCCTCTTCGTGCAGCGAAGGGATCAGCGAGTCATTGCGATGGCGCGATGAGCGATTGAAATTGGCCACCAGGGTCAGGGGATCGGTCGGTTGATAGGTCCCTTCAATCTGGAAACCGACTTCGTCTTCGAAGACAGGGATATGCGGATGCTTCGACAGGAGATTGGTGATGAACTCGCGCTGCACGATGGGGGGATTCTGATAAACCAGAGGCTCCGAGCTGGCCGTCGCTCCCGCCCCAAAGGTGCCATATTTCTTGAAATTATAATCCTTGAAGTCCGCCACAATGCCGAATCCCGATCCGGAATAATCCAGGGCCAGGTAATTTCCATAGTAGGGCTTTTTCCATTCACTCGGCGGAATATTTGCCGGGCGCGTGACATATTGCAGAGCCGTTTCGGCATAGAGACCGAAATCGCCGATTCGGGTTTCCAAAAAGCCGCCCGGCATGCGGGTTTCGGGATAGGACTGAGCAGGCTCGCCGATTTCGGAGGAATCGCCTTCGGGCGTGTAGAAATAATATCCCGCCAACGTTCCCCAGGAGACGGGCTTGCCTTTTATCATGCCGCCCATCAGGTCATTTTCGCGAACGCGGCTGGGTTCGGCGGTCGGCGGCGGGTAGGATCGTCCCTGGAATGCGAGAATGCCGAATCGTTCTTTATTCATCTCGAACTTGAATCCTTCCAGGTTGCTGTCGAAGTTCAGCGCATAATCCCGATAGAGATTTAGAGCCAATCCCCGGCCGGCCGTGGCGTAGAAATTCCCCGCCGTGAAGACCATGTCGGCATGGCGGAACTCGAGCTGCTTGAAGTCAATGGCTTCAATGCCGCCCTGCTGCTCGCCGAATTCGGAGGGGCGAAACAGGGAATGGCGCAGCAACAATTGCAGGTGGCCGTAAGCCGCCGACACGTCGGTGACGTTTTCGAACCAGATTTCGTGCTGTTCCAAGGTGCTGGCTTGAAATCGAGTCGTGCCGTCGGCCCAGCGCAGCATATTGCCGCCGCGAATGGAAAGATCCTGTGCTTCGGCGGCGTACCCGCTCAGTAGCAGCGTCAGCAGCGCCATAATTGCCTTTCTCATCGCTCGATTTCCTTGTTGATCCTTTGAGATTTAAAATATGCAATCACGTCGTAAAATAAAGTAATTCCGATACAATAGCAAGAAGAATCGAACAGAAGAGTTTTTCGCGAAATTCGGCTGGCGCATAAATGAAATGCCTCGCCAGCGGCGAGGCATTTCGGATCATCCCGTTTTCGCAGGTAAGGCGGCTATTGTCCGCCCCAATAGGTTCTAAGTCGCTTGATCCCGAGCCAAAGCATGCGAAAGATATTCGCTTCCGATTCCCGCAAGTTCTTTAAGAAATGGGTTCCCAAAAATATGACTTCATAAAGGGGACCAAGGTTAACGTGCGCCAATTTCCGAATGGCCGGAATAAAGCGGGGATAACTCACTCCGACGTAAAACAATTTCTGCACCCGTTCGATTTCGCGGATTTGCGGCTGCTGAAGCACGCTGCGGTAAAAGATGGAGCCTGTTAAATCATCTGCGGTGAAGTTCGCAGGCACCAAGCCCTTCTGTCGGGCAAAGCCTTCGGCCTGAGTGCCGGGAAGCGGCATATAGAGAGAACACCAGGGATAATCCACGCGCGCGTCGGCGTTGATCTTCACTGTCTGAATGGCCTCGTCGAGGGTTTCTGTGGGACAGCCCAGCATATTATAGGTGGTCACCTTCACGCCATGCCGGTGCAGCATGTCCACGGCCCTTAAAAACTGCTGGTTGGAGAATTTCTTCCCCAGAATCTCATGGCGGACACGGGGACTGCCCGATTCCAACCCCATCAAGACGTGGTGACAGCAGTTCTCACCCAGCAGCCGGGCCACGTCATTATTGACCATTTCCACGCGCACCTGGCATTCAAACGGGACGTTAATCTCGCGACGATAACGCGGGAGAAACTTTTCCAGCCATTCAAGGTCGAATACAAAAATATCGTCGTTGAAGCAAACCCGTTCAAGTGGAAAGGAAGCCTGGGTGCGGCCGACTTCCTCCAGTACTCTCTCATACGAATGCCGGCGTATGATCTCCTTCCCTTTGACCGCGTAAAGTGTCCGATATGCCTGGTTGAAACAAAAATAGCAGTTATAAGGGCAGCCGCGACCGCTCATAAATTGCTTGGAATGCATATGCCGCAATTCGGAGTACTTGTAATAGATATGGCGGTCTGGAATAGGGTATTTGTCCAGATGGGGCTCTAACGGTCGGACAGGATTGGAAATGATGCTGCCATTTCGTTTCGTCCAGACATTGG
>Ga0315284_10012479_pt1 | contig 12098 bp, 17 predicted proteins | sample YL17G09_16_MG_FD_203696 | JGI IMG/M metagenome (GOLD analysis project Ga0315284, IMG submission 203696) | Sediment microbial communities from Yellowstone Lake, YNP, Wyoming, USA - YL17G09_16 | ecosystem: Environmental > Aquatic > Freshwater > Lake > Sediment | place: USA: Wyoming | collected...
TTTATTCCGTGCTCTCTGAACCTCGCCAGGATATCCTCTTTGGGATAGAATCCGACGTGGCGGAAGAACTCGTGACCGTTCTTGTCGAAGAATACCTGTGTTGGGATCATTCGGACGTTGTACTCTCCGGCGACTTTGGGATTCTCCGAGACGTTGATGAACTCAACCGTGAGCTTCCCCTTATACCCCTTCGAGAGGTCGTCCAGTATCGGTGTCATCATCTTGCATGGAGTGCAGGTCGTGGACCCCAGGTCAACGAGGCGAGGCAGACCTGTGGATGCCTTCTTCCGCTCGTTGGTGGGAGCATCGCCTTGCACTCTTGTCTTTGCCTCCACAGCGGCCGCGCCCGAGACTCGAGGAGTCGTGGTGCAAGTCGCCCCCGCGCCACACCCGGACGGGGATGACCCTCCAGGTGTCATCTTCCTGCTCGAGACCCATCCCATGGCCACGATAACGCCGATCAGGAGCAATATCGCGGGGAACTTACTCGACGACGGTTTCAAATCGTCCTCCTAACCCGTATTATGCGTTTCCCGCATAATACGGGGCATTCGGAGCATTATTCACGCTTCTCGTGAATAATGCGGGCTAACTACTTGCGGTTGCGGACACGGAGCTACCGCGACAGTTTGACCCCATGCTTCTTGAACTCCGCGATGATGTCTTCCTTCGGGAAGTATCCCTCATGCCGAAAGATCTCCTTGCCTTTTGCATCGTAGAATACCTGAGTCGGGATCATCTTCACGCGGTACTTCGTGTTGGCCGCCGGGGTCTTCCACACATCAACGAACTCCACCAGGAGCTTGCCCTTGTACTCCTTCTTCAGTTGGTCCAGCACCGGGATCATCATCTTGCAGGGGATGCACTTTTCGGCGCCCACATCCACCAGCTTCGGCAGGGCCGGCTGCTTGGGAGCAGGCTTCGGTGTAGACTTCGCCTTAGTCGTCTTCGCATGAGGTTGCTGCTTTGACTTTGGGGCGGTGTTCTTCGTCGCGGCAGTTCCAATGGACATGACAAGCACGACCGCAAGCAGCGCGACGGCGATAATCCATGAACGCTTACACATCTTTTCGAGTCGTCCTTTCCGGCGGATGTACCGCCTGGCCGGCCAGTAAATCCGCGATTTCCTTTGCGCTGAGGACCCTCCCGGCGGACTTCACCTTGCCATCCACGGCAAGCGCCGGGGTCACCATGACGCCGAACTCCATGATCTCCCTTAGGTCCGAGACCTTTTCGACCGTGGCGTCTATTCCGGCTTCCTTCACGGCCTGCTCCGCATTCGCCGCGAGCTGCTTGCACTTCGGGCAGCCCATGCCGAGAATCTGGATTTTCATTTCGGTTCTCCTACATTGATATCCGACAGAGCCAATGCTCCCTTCGCTGCAACTGAGCCTGCGCAGCAACATTCCGAACTCATCGCTATTATCCTGTTCAATTAGGATGCTATGCTTCCATATATCATGCCTGCGATAGTTGCCATCACAACTACTACGCCCACATAAACGACGGTCTTCTTCGGGCCGAGAATCTTGTTGATTACAAGTATGCTGGGCAGACTGAGCGACGGCCCGGCAAGTAGAAGCGCAAGCGCGGGACCTTTGCCCATACCCGAACCCATCAATCCTTGAAGGATGGGCACCTCGGTCAGGGTCGCGAAGTACATGAGCGCCCCGGAAAACGCCGCAAAGAAATTCGCAAACAGGGAGTTCCCTCCCACCAATGTGGCAATCCAACTTGACGGTATGAGGCCCTCATGCCCTGGACGTCCCAGGGCAAACCCGGCCACCAGCACTCCACCGAAGAGCAGTGGGAGAATCTGCAGGGCAAATCCCCAAGTAGTGGAAGCCCACTCCTTCAACTCGTCTTTCTTGAACCAGCCGGCCAGCATGGCGCCCAGCCCGCCGACCAGCACCGCCGTCACGAGCCACTTCGAGTGGTATACCGCCGCCCACGCGCCGCCCTCGACTATCGGCTTCCCCCAGTTCGCGAAGACCAAGATGCCGACCATGACCGCAAAGTATGCTGCCGTCTTCCATAGAGGGCGGGCATGCTCGACCTCGCGCAGGTACATGTCGTCGGCACGTTTGAGTCTCTCGCTTTCCTCTTTGAGGAAAAGCACGTGCATGACTAATCCGATTATGAATGCAAAGCCGACCGCTCCTACCGCGCGCGCCACACCCATCTCAAAGCCTAGTATGCGCGCGGTCAGGATTATGGCAAGGACGTTGATCGCGGGGCCTGAGTACAGGAAGGCCGTGGCTGGTCCGAGACCCGCGCCCCTGTTGTATATCCCAGCAAAAAGGGGAAGTACCGTACATGAACACACAGCCAGAATAGTGCCGGATACCGACGCCACGGAGTAGGAAAGCAGCTTGTTGGCCCTGGGACCGAGGTACTTCATGACGGACGCCTGGCTTACGAAAACCGCGATGGCCCCCGCTATGAAGAACGCCGGGACAAGGCAGAGGAGCACATGCTGCTGGGCGTATTCATGCAGCATGGCAAAGGCTTCTACAAAGGCGCCCTTGACCCGCGGTGAATCAGCGGGTAGGAAATAGGCCGCCAGGAAGATTGTCAGAAGCGCGGAAAACTTCTTGATGCTGGAGTTCACGAGATACCTCTCTGTCCGAATTGGTCAGCTCACCGGCTTCCTCGCGCGCACGAATGCGCTTACAACTGATCCCGCCAGTTCTCGAATGATGTCCGAGTCAGCGCAGCAGCTCGCCTCGCCCGCGAAGTCGCTTGCATCGGCTTCGGAGTATGTGCGGACTATCTCGACTTCGGCGCGCTCGAATCCGGCGGCGGCGAGCTTCGCCTTGTACTCATCAATCTCCAATGCGCCCGCGACGCATCCGGCCCAGAGCGCGAGTTGACGCGCGGCCTCCTCCGGCAGCGGTTTCGTGAGCACGATATCCGCGACCGCGAATCGCCCGCCGGGCTTCAGCACGCGAAACGCCTCTCTCAGCACGCGGGACTTGTCGGTCGAGAGGTTGATCACGCAGTTGCTGATGATCACGTCAACCGACTCGTTCGGCAGGGGAACGCTCTCGATCTCGCCTTTCAGGAACTCCACGTTCTCCACGCCGGCTGCCCGCTGGTTCTGACGCGCCAGCTCGAGCATCTCGTCGGTCATGTCCAGCCCATACGCCTTGCCGGTCGGGCCGACGCGCTTCGCGGAGAGGAGGACGTCAATCCCGCCGCCGCTGCCCAGATCGAGAACGACCTCGCCCGGATTGAGCTCCGCGAGGGCGACCGGATTGCCGCAGCCGAGAGACGCGAGAAGCGCCTCATCGGGCAGTCCGACCGCGTCTACCTGAGAGTAAATATCGCGCGTGATGGGATCCGTGCCCCCTCCACCGCAGCAGGACGCCTTCTTGCGATCCTTCACGGTCGCGGCGATCCCGCCGTACTTTTCCTTGACGTAATCCTTGATTGTGTCGTCGGTGTTTCCGCCACCGCCGGAACAGCAGCAACTTCTCTTGTCGTCTGACATTGATAACCTCCTAGCCCGCATTATTCACGAGAAGCGTGAATAATGCTCTGAATGCCATGCATTATGCGGGAAACGCATAATGCAGGCTAGAGCCTTTCGATCTCGATGGACGCAGCAGCGGGCAGCGCGAGTCCTGCCGCAACCTGCATCGCCTTGAATATCCCACACGGCACTATACAGCCGGAACAGCAGCCTCTAAGCGTTTCACGAACTGCCTGGTGGATAGCACCGTCGAATCCCGCGCCGATCTCGCTGTATCCGTCCACCTGTGGAAAGCCCTCTCCGAGTCGCATGATATTCTCGCAGTCGCTCTCGATTTCGAATGTCACGTTCTGCATGTCATCCGAAGTGGCGGTAACGGTTGTCATGAAGCCGCAAATCCCGGCTCCAACTACTGCCTTTACTTGCATCGCTCACCTTATCCGCGGCACTTCTCGTCGCTGCAGCAGCACGCGCCGGGTGCGGGCTGCTCCGGCGCTGCTGCACCGAGTTTCTCGTCCGTGTATTTGTCCATGTAATCGTCGCCGGCCTTGCGCACCATTCGCGCTATGCCGACGGCATCTCTCATATCGGAATCTGACGCGCCAGCCTTCCGAGCCGCTTCTACGTGGTGATCCAGGCACGGCTGGCACTTCGCCACGACTGAGGCCGCGATTGCGACCAACTCTCTCGTCTTAGGGTCTACCATCGAATGTCCTCCTTTGTTTCGTCTGCACGGTTGATGGTGATCAACGAGCAGGCGGAATGAGCAGGACCGGCGATTGAGAAAGGCGCACTACATTGTGCGATACGCTTCCCGCAAAGATGTCGGCAATGAAACCCCGCCCGTGCATGCCCATTACCACGATTGAGGGACAGCAGCGCTGCACGTGAGCGACAATCTCCTTCGCCGGAGCGCCGTATGGAATCTCCAGGGCGATCTCCTCGACACCAAGATCGCGCAGTCGCGACGCCATGCGCTCGCGGCGGGACCGATCTATCGCATTGAACTCCTGCAACCTCTGTTCCAGGTGAGGTCGGATGCGAGAGACATCTTGAACGTGCATCAGCGTCATCTTCTTGCATCCACTCTCGGCAAACGCCTCGACATACTGGAAAGCCCGTTCGGCATTATCAGAGAAGTCGGTCGCATAGAGCACGTGAGAAAGCACTTCGGTGGATACCACCCGACAACACCGCGGCTCCTCCTCCTCCAGAATCTGGAGCCTGACAACCAGGACTGGGACTTCTGCTCGGTGCACCACATCCGTGGCAACGCCACCCAACGCAACATCACGCGCAAGGCCGTGACCGTGAGAGCCAACAATGATGGCTTTGCAGCCCAGGTCGAGCGCCAAACGCGTGATCTCGACGCCCGGAACCCCAACCGGCGTCTCCACCGACACCTCGAACCCCTCAGCCTCAAGAGCTATCTTCTGGGCGTCGAGTCTGGGTGACGCTTCATCTCTCAGCGCGTCACTCAAGCCCACCAGGTGCTTGACGTATATCACATGAGTCAGAACTACTTGACGGCACCCTACCGCGCGAAGCGTTCGCATATACTCCACTACGCTGTCAGAAGCTATGGACAGATCGGTTGCCAACAGTATCGTGTTGAACATTATCGTCCCTCCATTGTCTAAGGAAGCACTATGACCGGCGCAGCTTCTCGATCTGCTGCAGCAGGCTTTCTTTCGATGGGAAAGTTATTGTCGAGACGGGACACTCGCCCGCGCACTTGTCGCACGCAGGCACGCAGTTAAGCGGGTTCGCGACCGTCATCACGTCCCCCACCAGCTCAAACACCTCATTCGGGCAGAACTCCGCGCACGCTCCGCAGCCGGTGCATTGCTCCGCGTCGATGATCGGACACCAGTCTATCCTATCGCGGTCCACCCCCAGGTATTGCCTGATCTTCATCCTGCCGACTCCCTCACTCTCGCCACGGCAGCCTTGATCTCCTCGAAGACCTCATCGGTGTTCTTCATGCCCATCATCACCGGTATCCAGTGCTCCTCGTCCATTGGGACGCCTGCTCGCGCGAAGCCATTTGCCAGAAGCTTGATCTGCTTCTTCTCGCCGCACGCGGGGGTTATGTACACCGTATCCGGTTTGAGCAGGTCTGCCATCAGCGCCTCGCCGTTCTCCTCGCACAACCTTGGATGCAACACGAGGTAGTCGTGCGGAATCTCCAGTCGAATGCGCTCTGCCAGCTCCCAGAAGTCGATTCTCTCCATGCTCGGGCATACACCGCTGCACGTGCACATAAGTATTACTACCTTCTTCATATCACTGCCTCCTCCTATGATAGGTTTGGCCGAAATATCCGGCCCAGACTCATGCTTTCATCGCCGCAGGGTACTCACGCTCACTGAAGTACCTCCGCTGGAAGTACAGCGACACATTCACCAGACTGATCAACACCGGCACCTCGACCAGCGGCCCGATGACGGCCGCGAATGCCTGGCCGGAGTTGATGCCGAAAACCGACACCGCGACTGCTATCGCAAGCTCGAAGTTGTTGCTTGCCGCGGTGAAGGAAAGGGTTGCGGTCTTGGAGTAGTCCGCGCCGATTCGATGCCCCATGTAGAAGCTCACCAGGAACATCACGACGAAGTAGATCAGGAGCGGAATAGCGATTCTGACCACGTCCAAAGGCAGCCGCACGATGTATTCGCCCTTCAGCGAGAACATCACAACAATGGTGAAGAGCAGCGCAATCAAGGTGATGGGACTGATTCGAGGGATAAAGCGCTTTTCATACCACTCGCGCCCCATTGTCTTGAGTCCAACAATCCTGCTCAGGATTCCCGCGATGAACGGGATACCCAGATAGATGAAGACGCTCTTCGCGATCTCGCCGATGGTCACGTGGACCGTGCTCCCCTTCAGACCGAAGAGTGGCGGCAGCACGGTGATGAAGACATACGCATAAACCGAAAAGAACAGCACCTGGAAGATGGAGTTGAACGCCACCAGACCGGCTGCGTACTCGGTGTCACCCTTGGCAAGCTCGTTCCAGACGATGACCATCGCGATACACCTGGCAAGCCCGATCATAATCAGCCCCACCATGAACTCGGGGTAACCGCGCAGGAACACGATGGCGAGCAGAAACATGAGAATAGGGCCGATGATCCAATTCTGCACCAATGAAAGCGCCAATACCTTGTAGTTGCGGAAGACCTCGCCAAGCTCTTCATACTTGACCTTCGCCAGCGGCGGATACATCATCAGGATAAGCCCAATGGCTATCGGGATGTTGGTAGTGCCGACCGAGAAATGATTCCAGAAATCCGCTATGCCGGAGATGAAGTAGCCCGCTCCCACGCCAATGGCCATCGCCAGGAATATCCACAGCGTGAGATACCTGTCCAGAAATGATAGTTTCCTTGTGATTCCTTCGCTCATATTAGCCCTCGCCCGTGGCCATCTCTTCAATCAGCTTCTCTACTCTCGCTTTGATCTCATGACGTATCTCGCGGACTTTCCCGATCGGCTTGCCCTCAGGATCCTCGATGCCCCAGTCCTCGGTCGGGACGAGGGTCGCGGGACAAGCGCCCCCTTCAAGGCTTTCGGCCACGCCGCAGCCCATGGTGATGACCCTGTGTGCGGACTTCATTATGTCGAGAGTCATGAGTTTCGGGCGCTGCCCGGTCAGGTCGTAGCCGATCTCGGACATGACCTGAACGACGGTCGGGTTGATCTCACGCGCGGGCCGAGTGCCTGCGGACTCGGCCTGAATGACGCCCGCGCCCAGACGTTTCGCGAACGCCTCCGCCATCTGACTGCGCCCCGAGTTTCCGATGCACACGAAGAGTATCCTTCTCATTCAGCATGGCCCCCGCACAAGCTCTGAAGTTGTCACTCGTTGGCACACGGCGTCGCCTGACCATCAACAAGCTCTACCTGCCGGCTGGCGCGCGCGGCCATCCGTGGATCGTGTGTGACCATGACTATGGTGATACCTTCCCGATTCAGATCCTCCAGCATGGCAGCCACGCTATCGGACGTAGCCGGATCGAGGTTCCCGGTAGGCTCATCTGCCAGGATAATGGAGGGCCGGTTGGCCAGAGTCCTGGCCAAGGCTACGCGCTGCTGCTGCCCGACACTCAACTCCGATGGCTTGTGGTAGAGCCGATCTCCGAGTCCTACACGCTCCAGTATTGCCATGGCGGTCGCTTTCTGCTCTTCACGCGTCTTATCGGCTATCATGAGAGGCACCTGCGTATTCTCCAGCGCGGTGAGATACGGTATGAGATTGAAGGTCTGGAACAGGAAACCAATCTTCGACCGCCTGAGTTCAACGCGCTCCGCCGGCTTCAGGTCGTAGATGGAGACCCCATCCACGAGGACTTGCCCGGCTGATGGATGGATCAGTCCCCCAAGGCTCAGCAGCAAAGTTGTCTTGCCGCTGCCGCTCGGTCCTACGACGGCGACGAACTCCCCTGCGGCGACACTCAAGTCAACGTCGCGCAGGCCCGCGACCTCTTTGCGGCCGCGTCCATAGTGCTTACTGAGAGATCTGGTAGCTAGAATGGCCATGTGCCTTTACTATCCCTCCATCAAGATCGCGGCCGGGTCCAAACCGGCTGCGCTCCGTGCCGGTATGACAGTAGCGAGAACGCTGAGAGCCACCGAGATCACGAGCGCCCATACGAACAACGACGGGATGGGAAGCACCGGGATCTTCGCCAGGCGCGGGCCAAGCCACATGGCCAAAGCAGTCCCCAAGACATAGCCGATGACGCCGCCCGCCGAGCCGAGTATCAGCGCCTTCGTGTAGAATATGGACAGCACCTGCCGCGGGCTCATACCGATGGCGACAAGCGTGCCGATCTCTTTGCGCCGTTCCTGAACATTCGCAAACATGTAGTTGGCAATGCTCACTCCGCCTACCAGCACGATGATCACCAGAAACACGAGCGAGAACTGGCCCATCATGTTGTTGGTCTTGAGCTGCGTGCTTGCGATCTGCGTGACCGTCACCACTCTGGCGTCCGGCAACAGCTTGTTCAGCCCATCTATGAGGCCCTTGGATATTTCCTTGCAGCAGCCGACGATCTCGATCGCGCTGATCACTCTGCCCTTGCCGAACATGCGCTGCACCGTGTGAAGATTGGCGAAGATACGCGTATCATCTATCGTCCCGGTCTGTGGCAGGACTCTCCGCACTGTGAAGCTATGCCCTTTCACGGTGAGCTTGCTTCCATTCGCCAATGAGAGAATCTGGGCGGCTTCGAAACCGATGATCGCCTGGTCCTGCCCCAGGTCTTTGATGACCTCTTTGCGGACGGCAGCCTTATCGAGCCCGGAATCACCTTGCGTCTTCATTCCCGGAACATCGACCGCTCCGCATCCCTTTGGCCGGTTGAAGATATCACCAGACATCTGCCATGCGGGCTTACTGGCGAGCTCGCTCTTCGGCAGGATGCCGGTCAGGATGAACTTGCGGCCGCTGAGCGTGACGGGCAGGCTCAGCTTCGGAGAGAGGTTGTCAACCCCCTTGAGATCCGATGACGTGATGGCGTCTACGTACGACTCCGGAAGCTCTTCGCTCGTGAAGTCGGCGCTGTAGTAGTCGCCTACGGTCGCGGACTTGGGCAGGATCAGAACGTTCGCGCCCAGGTTATCCAACTCCCTTGCGACCGCCTTCTCTGAAAAGTGAGTCACCGTGCGTATCCCTACGATGACCATGATCCCGAGAGTGATCGCGATGAAGCTGGTCACCAGTTGGCTTTTCCGTTCCAACAGTTCCTTGAGTACTATATCGAGTCTCGTCACGCTTTGCTTGTATCTCCTGAGACGTCCCCGGGGTTAGGGGCCGCAGCCGCTGGGGCCGCAGCCAGTGCCGCACGAGCTCAAGGCGGTTTGAAGAGCCGCCATGAGCTTATCCGTGGTGGTGTTACCATCGAATTTGCCGATCACCCTGCCGGGCGGAAGGATGAGCACTATCTGCGCATTTGCAGCTTTGACATCCACTTTGCACTGCTGCAGGAACTTCAGTTCCCTCCCGTCCGTCGGGTCTATATTCACCACACCTACCTTGCCGGAAACCGGCGAGTCCGCCCTCAGACCCTCGGCGGCGGACGAGCTCTCCCTATTGAATTTGGTCCTGGCGCTCTGAACGCAGACAGCCGCTAGCTTGCCGCTCTGGAGTACCTTCAGCACATCCGCAAGCCCGTCCGATGCAAAGACGTCCGAAAAATCCGTGGCCCCGATCTCCCTTGGAAACCCTGCCGTCACCGCGCCATTGGGTGCGAGGACCAGAGTCAATGGAATGGGAGCACTATCTACTCCATATCGCTTCATCAATCCCTGGTTGGCAGGGTTGCCTACGTCCACATTGACGAAGTTGGCCCGGCTCGACAGTTTTCCCCGAGCCGACCTTACCACCGCCAGCATCTTGTCACTGGAAGAGTCGCCTCTCGTGTAGAAGGTAACGAAGATATAACGTTTTCGCGTTGCAGCGGCCCGGACGGCCACCTCGGCGGGCGAGTCCTTTGCCACCGCGGACTTGACACTCTTAGTTGACTTGGTGGAGGCTGCATAGGCTGTGCCGGCCGGCTTACTCCCGATCGCATCCTCCTTGCGCTGTGTGACGATGCGTGCAGTGACAACTGCACTGATCACTAAAACACTCACGATGCACAACAGATTCCTCTTCTTCATTCGCGTCTCCCTTCTGTAATCGCATGCCATCCGGGCCCCGGAGGCGGGACATGCGGCTCTAAAACGAAACGACGGCCACAAGAACCACCAGCACCGGAATCGTCCAAGGACTCTTCATTTGGCGCAGCACTCCTTCTCGCCAGACACGGTCACGAGCCGGTCAATCAAGTCCTGGATAAAGGCCAAAGCCGCATCCGAGAGCGTGTCGCGGTTGAGGGAATAGTGGACCCACTGCCCCTGCTTTCGGGCGCACACGAGGCCGGCGCGCTTCAGTATGGCCAGGTGATGCGAGACCGCGGGCTGGGTCATCTCGAGCCGCTCGTAGATCCGGCAGACGCAGAGTTCGCTGTTCTCCGCGAGCATTTCGACGATCTTGATTCGAGTGGGATCACCCAGGGCTTTGAATACTTCATCGACCTCGGCCACGCCGAAACCTCCATAAACGTATGTTGATGCGTTAATCTTAGCCGGACGGTTCCGAATTGTCAAGGGGGAGATGGGGAAATGGCTGACTTGTCCGCCGTAGTTCACTCCGGCGAACGAAGGCGGATGGTTGATGGCAGAGAGAGGCGACGGGGTCCATCCGTTTTCCTCGATTCCTGGTTTCCTCAGAGGGCGAGTCTGCGGCGGGAGGCTATGAGAGCGTCTTGTGGACTGCCTCGACCGCGCGGATGACGTCCGCACGTTTGATATCGAAATGGGTAACCGCGCGGACACGGCCGTCTTTGTACGCGCCCATGCGGACTCCGCGCTCCTTCAGGCGCTCCGCGAACTCGATCGCGCTCATCCCGGCGCCGTCCACGCGGAAGTATACGATGTTGGTCTCGACATCCGATGGATCAACGCCGATGCCGTTTTCCCCGGCGAGGCCCTCCGCGAGGAGTTTCGCGTTCGCGTGATCCTCCGCGAGTCGCTCCACATGATGCCTCAGTCCGTAGAGCGCGCCCGCCGCGATGATCCCCGCCTGCCTCATCGCGCCGCCGAAGACCTGCTGGCAGCGTCTGGCCTCCTTGATGAAAGCCTTCGAGCCCGCCAGAGCCGCGCCGACCGGAGCGCCCAGACCCTTCGAAAAGCAAATCGTGACCGAATCCACCTCCGCCGTGATCTCGCGCGCCGAGACCCCGCTCGCGACGACGGCGTTCATCAGCCGCGAGCCGTCCATGTGCACGTCAAGGCCGTTGTCGTGCGCCGCGGTGCAGACGTCCATCAGCTTCCCGAGGGGCCAGACCTTCCCGCCGCCGAGGTTGTGGGTATTCTCGACCGAGACCAGCCTCGTCCGAGGCGAGTGAGGATCATCCGGCCGGATCGCCGCGAGGACGTCATCCTCCGTGAAGACGCCACGCTCGCCGCTGACCTGCCAGATCATGACGCCGGAGAGAAACGCGGGCGAACCGCCCTCGAAATGGATCGGGTGCGAAAACCGGTCCATGATGATCTCGTCGCCGGGCCTGGTATGGACCTTGTACGCGATCTGATTCGCCATCGTGGCGGACGGCAGGAAGAGGGCCGCTTCCTTGCCGAGCAGATCGCAGACGGCATTCTGGAGCAGGTTGACGGTCGGATCCTCGCCACGCTGGGAATCGCCGACCTCGGCCTCCGCGATGGCCTTTCTCATTTCGAGAGTGGGCTTGGTTATGGTATCGCTCACAAGGTCTATCATCTTCACACCTCCGGGCGGTTGTGGCTGGTGATAGTATACCCGATGAGGTGAGGAAACTCAAAGGGAGAGTAGGGGAGTGTGGGAGGATGGGAGTGTGGGAGTGGGTGGAGGGATTGGGCGTGGGTGGAGGGATTGGGCGTGCGGCCGAAGAATGGAAGAATGACATGCTTAGAACACGGAGGTTGGACCGTTGACCGGCAGAGAACGCGTGAAGCGGTGCATCAACTACGAGAATCCCGACCGGTGTCCGATGAGCCTGCCGGCCCCGTATCCGCACGATTTCTGCGGCGCCGG
>Ga0315284_10012480_pt1 | contig 12098 bp, 9 predicted proteins | sample YL17G09_16_MG_FD_203696 | JGI IMG/M metagenome (GOLD analysis project Ga0315284, IMG submission 203696) | Sediment microbial communities from Yellowstone Lake, YNP, Wyoming, USA - YL17G09_16 | ecosystem: Environmental > Aquatic > Freshwater > Lake > Sediment | place: USA: Wyoming | collected...
AAGCTCCAGATAAAGTCCAATAACCAATGTTCAAACCACCTAAAAGGTTTTTAGTCAATTTCTTGTTTAGGCAATTGGAATTTTGGTCATTGGGTATTATTTGATTATTGGTGCTTGGCTATTGGTTATTGATCATTGACCATTAATCATTGGTCAATGATAATTTCATCTCCTACCTTCACTTCTCCTTCTTTGAGCACCTCAGCAAAGATCCCTTCTTTGGGCATCACGCAGTCTCCTGCCTGATAGTAGATGGCACATCTCTCATGGCATTCCTTGCCTATCTGAGTCACACGAAGGACAATGGAGTTTCCAATACGGATCTCTGTTCCGATGGGAAGGCTGACGAGATCAATGCCTTCTGTCGTGATATTCTCTGCAAAATCGCCATAACCCACTTCCAGTCCTTTGGCTTTCATCTTCTCGACCGATTCATTGGCTAAAAGACTTACCTGCCTGTGCCAGGGTCCGCCGTGAGCATCGCCCTTCAGGCCGAAGTCTTTAAGGAGGGTACACGATCCGATATTGGTCTTCTTTGTACCCTTTTCTTCGCTGATATTAACAGCCAGAACTTTACCGCGCTGAACTGATTTCATTAGACACTCCATTTAAAAACAAAGTAGCCGCTCCGGCAAATACCGGAGCGGTCCATTCGCAACCTAAAGGTTGCGGCTACTCTGAACCTGTACTAAACGCATAGTGCATAGAACATAGAGTAATCATTCATTAAGAATTCATAACTCATAACTCTCAACTCTTAACTGTGTATATACCGCTCCTGCCTCCTGTTTTTTTAACAAGATGGATATTGGTGATGGTCATCCCGCGATCGATAGCCTTACACATATCATAAATCGTGAGACCTGCCACAGCCACAGCCACTAAACCCTCCATCTCCACTCCGGTTCGGGCCTTGATCCTGACTTTGGCTTCGATATCAATCCGGCTCTTCTTTTCAATGGGGTAAAAAATGACCTCCACATGGGAGAGATTAAGGGGATGGCACATCGGGATGATTTCAGAGGTCCTTTTTGCCGCCATAATCCCTGCCACTTTTGCTACGGACAGAACATCTCCCTTTGCAATCTTTCCGGACATAATCATTTTAAAGGTCTTCGGGTTCATGGAGATGGACCCCCGGACGATGGCTTCTCTCAGAGTCTCTGCCTTGCCGCTGACATCGACCATCTTCGCCCGACCCTTTTTATCGAAATGAGTCAACTTCCCCATTCATCCCTCCCATTAAATGAACGCAGACCGCTTAGCCAACTGAGTCAAATTCCAATAACCAAATCCCAAGCTCCAAATAAATTCCAATTACCAATTTTCAAATCACCAAACACCCTCACCGGTAGGGTGAGGGGAAAATTTTGGTCATTGGTTTATTGGTCATTATTTGATTATTGGTGCTTGGAGTTTGGTGATTGCCGTTATCCTCCTCTCGCTGACATATTCCTCTGGCATTTTTTAAACTGGTGCGTATTGATATGATGCCTTTCTGGTTTGGTTTTTAATGCCACAAGAAGTTGTCTCTTTAAATCTTCGTCACTTCCACCGTTTCTGAGAAATTCCTTCACATCAATCTCATCATCCGAAAAAAGACAGGTCCTGATTTTTCCATCCGGGGTGAGCCGTAATCGATTGCAATTGCCACAGAAGTGGTCGCTTACAGGACCGATCAATCCGATCTCTCCGATCGCCCCCTCAAAGCGGAATCGACGGGCAGGTCCATCCCATTCATCAGAAGGAATGGCGATGAGCCTTCCCATCTCTTCGAGACGACTTTTTATCTCAGGGATGGTTAAAATATTTCCCTCTTTCCATTCCTCTCCATTCCCGGAAGGCATATACTCAATATACCGCACAATGAGTGGATGATGTAGAGTGAGCAGGGCAAAGGACTCAATCTCTTCATCATTTAACCCCTTAATGGCGACCATATTGATTTTAATTGGAGAAAGAGAAACCTTCATGGCTTCTTCAATTCCCTGCCATACCTTTTCGTAACCATTTCTCCGAGTGATCATGGAAAATTTCTCACGGTTGAGTGTATCGAGGCTGATATTAATCCTTTTTAGTCCTGCCCTTTTCAGATCTCCGGCAAAATCTTTCAGGAGTATTCCATTGGTCGTCAGGCTTAAATCCTTGATCGCCTCAATCTCAGAAAGCCGGGATACAAAATCGACGATCCCTTTTCTCACCAAAGGCTCTCCCCCAGTTAACCTGACTTTGGAAATTCCCTCAAGGGCAAAGACCCTGACAATCCTCAGTATCTCTTCATAGGAAAGGATTTCCTCATGAGGGATGAGGGAAAGCCCCTCCTCCGGCATACAATAACGGCAGCGGAGATTGCACCGGTCAGTCACCGAGATGCGAAGGTAATTTATTTTCCTGTGATAGGGATCGAGTAACATATTATTTAGAAATTCCAATAACCAAATTCCAAGCTCCAAATAAATTCCAATGAACCAATAACCAAAGAATATTTGGATGTTGGAATTTGAATATTGGTGATTATTTGGTTATTGATACTTGGTGATTGGTTATTCGTAATTCTTCTCCTGTCATCGACACATTATAGCCACCCATCCGAAGGACTTCTTCTTTAAACTTTCTTGAGCGGATCACCTCGATCACCTTCTCGATCTTTTCATCTCCGAAGTGGATAGAAGGGATGACGAGATCGTAGCGTTCCTTTGCAACAGGAATGAAATCGAGATTCATCGCCCTGGCCGCAGAAAGAATCCCAAGTCCGGCATCCACCCTATCGCTGGCAACCAGGGAGGCCACGGCCATGTGCGTGAACTCTTCCTTCTCGTATCCTTTAATTTGATTCGGATCGATGGAGAGACTTCTGAGTTCATGGTCAAGGAGGATTCTTGTCCCGGAACCCTTTTGACGATTGATAAATGATATATCCTTCCGGGAGAGATCAACTAAACTCTTCAGGCTTTTCGGGTTTTTGCGCTGGACGATCAATCCCTGTTCCCTATGGACAAGGTTGATGACCTTAACTTCGATTCCCTTTAAGTAGTTTTGGATATAAGGGAAATTGTACCCGCCCGCGTCAGGATCGAGAAGATGGATGCCTGCCATATGGCAGATACCACTCTTTAATGCGAGGATTCCCCCTAAACTGCCCACGGAATGAGAGGAGAGAAAGATGGGAGGATAATATGTCCCCAGGAGATTGGCCAGGATGTCGAGGGTGAGGTCATGGCTTCCCACCATGACTACGGTATTCAAAATTTCCTCAAGCGGCCTGAGAAGTTCCAACTCTATTTCTTGATTCTCATCCAAGCCCTCTGAGAGAGAGGGGATTCGAATGATTCCATCCGCCTTTGTCAGAGAGGTGATGATTCCGGAACCCCGAGGGAGGGGAGAGGCATAGAATTTTTCCTCCACTCTTCCCAACTTCACCCTTAAAAATTCTTCTGTTCCCAATTTTGATGGAATCTTTCGGGTTGGGAGGGCTTTGATACGGGGTCTTTCCGGTCTGGTAAGATGGAGAAGCCGGTGGAGAAGATGTCTCACCAGTTCCTCGTAGGCCATGATGGCCGAAACAGGATAGCCGGGGATTCCGATGATGGGCCGGTCTTTAAATCTTCCAAGGAGGGTCGGTTTTCCGGGCATCATGGAGATCCCGTGGGCAAAGACCTCTCCGGACTCTTCAATGATCGATCGGGTGTAGTCTTCCGAACCAGCGGAGGAACCTGCAATGACAAGGATCAGGTCAACCTGTTCATGATTGGAAAGAAGGGCTTCTCTGATCTTCTGGAAATCGTCTTCGACAATGGGATGTCGGACAGGTTCCCCTCCATCCCGTAGGATCAAACCGCTCAGGACATAGGAATTGGATTCGATGATGCCCGATGGAGGTTCCAAGGGATGGATTTCGTCCGGTTCTATCAGCTCCGATCCGGTGGGAAGGATGAGGACTTTTGGTTTTTTCTTCACCGCGATCTCTCGATAGCCACTCGCCAATAAGGCTCCGATATCGTAGGGTGTGATCTTATGGTTTTGAGGGAAGACCATCTCTGTTGCAACGATGTCTTCACCGATGGACCTCACATGCTGATAGGGATGGGCGGCTTCTCTGATTTCCACCTTTTTCGAGTCAATCTGATAAACCTCTTCAATCATGATCACCGCATCCATTCCTGTAGGGATGGGGTTTCCGGTATTAACAAAAAAAACCTCCTTGTTGATGACGAGCCTTTTAGGTGTATCCTCGATGGCTCCATAAGTCGTTTCTGCCCTGACTGCAATTCCATCCATGGCCGCGCAGTGGAAAGGGGGAGAAGAAATTTTTGCAAAGAGAGGCTCGGCTGTCACCCTGCCCATGGAATGAATGACAGAGACCATTTCTTTACCGAGACGGACGAGATTGGCCATTTCAGAGGCAATGGCTTTGGCTTCTTCCAATGATTTTTTCTTTAAGTAGATGTTGCGTTTCATATTAGAATAACTTCTGCTTCCTCTCCTTCTTCCAATCCTTCATCATCGATGCTGATCTTGAGCAATCCATCGGCATTGACCAGATGAGAGATGGCTCCAGATTTCCCGAAAACAGGGTAGGCCCAGACAACACCATTCTTCTCCTCCAATTTCACCCTCACATAATCTTCTCTTCCTGCCACGGAAGGAATATTACGGCTGGCTTTGGCTTTCAATCTCATTCCGGGCCCCGTCTCATCGGATAAACCGGACAGGATTTTGAGAATGCTTTTCCCGAAGAGATGGAAGATGACCATAGCAGAGACAGGATGGCCCGGAAGCCCTATAAAAGGTTTTCCCTCAATCTCCGCAAGAAGGGTGGGCTTCCCGGGCCTGATGGATAGGCCGTGGCCCAGGATCTCCGTTCCGGGAAAAGACCGAAGGACTTCACTCACCAGATCCAGAGTTCCTACGGAGCTACCTCCTGTGATGACCACCATATCCGATTCCCTCAGCCCCCATTCAATCATCTGTTTGAGATCGTTAAAGCGGTCCTTTGCAATCCCTAAAAAGATCGGGATTCCTCCTGTTTCCTTCACCATTGAAACGATGGTATGACGATTGATATCTCTTACTTCTCCGGATAAAGGTTCTTGTTCTATGGGAACGATTTCATCACCGGAAGAGATGATTCCGACCTTCGGTCTGAGGAATACCCTGACATCAGTCCTACCGATTCCAGCCAGGAGCCCTATCTCCTGTGGGCGAATGAGGCAACCTTTTCGAAGGACCACCTCTCCTTCTTTGATATCTTCTCCTGCCTGGATTACGTTCTCCAAAGGAGAGAGGGTTTTAAAGGCATGAATAGTGCGGGAATCCACCCATTCAGTATATTCAACCATTTCCACAGCGTCCGCGCCTTTTGGAACCATTCCTCCGGTGGCAATCTTGACCGCCTCGCCATCCTTGAGCGTGATCTCCGAAATCTTACCCATCGGAATCTCCCCGATGATTTGAAAAATGGCAGGATTTTTTTCAGAGACTCCGTAGGTATCCTTTGCCTTTAAGGCAAATCCGTCAACCGTGGAGCGGGGAAATTGAGGGAGGTTGGTTGAAGAGGTGACATTCTCCGCAAGAACTCTATGGAGGGATTCCTCCAGAGGGACCTCTTCGGAAGAGAGGGGTTTGAAACGGCTCAATTTCTGATAAAGTTGTTCGGGCGTCTGGACCCTGAAAAAACTTTTCATCTTTGCCTTATATTCGCTTCCATTCGTGTCATTCGTTAAAATAAAAAAGCCGATACCCGTGTTTGAGATATCGGCCCTTCTGGCATCTTCCATCTCCTTTCCAAACACGGGAGGTATGACCGTTTCCAGCCATGCCCTGACGGCCTTCTTCCATTTCCCGGAAAGGAGTTAGGAAGAGGGCTCGGAGATTCCAATTTTCACTTATTTCTAATTGATTTGTTTAAAAAAGTCAAGAAAGGGGAGCAGGTGGTGAACATTAAATTGTATGAGACGTTCGTGTGGCGCTTGCGAGTTACAGGACGTGGAGTTTACATGTCTTTCGGAAATGGTGCCCGTAGATAGCCAATGTGATGGCCAGCGGGAATGCCCTGGGCCGACGAGCAAGCGTCCACAAGAAGAGCTTCCAGTATTGAAAACGTTCCTTGCCCACGATACCTAATTGGAAGATGGAACGGATGAAGGCGTGGATGTTAGCCGAGACATGATGAAAGTTTAGCGGAACTTTGATCTGCGGCGGTCGATATTCTCGTAAAAAGGTCTTGACCCGTTGATAGTAAACCTCAGGCGAATAGATGTGTTGCAGGACGTCCTTGTACCCTTTGCGGAGCGCATCAAGGCTCATCGCAGGGATAATGTTCGTTGTCCCGTCAACGTTGTCCCCCGATATTCGATCGAGCAATCGTCCTGCTTGTTTAAGCCGCTCGTAGAGCTTGGTGCCTGGAGGGGCTTGAAGCAAGCCAACCATAGCGGTCACAATGCCACTTTTCTGGATGAAATCAATGAGCCGTCGGAAGGTGATTGGCGAATCGTTGTCAAAACCGAGGATGAAGCCTCCCTGCACCTGCAGCCCTGCCCGCTGGATACGCTTCACATCTTCGACGAGGTCGCGGTTCAAGTTCTGCTTCTTACTGCATTCGGCCAGGCTATCCTCGTTCGGCGTCTCGATTCCGATAAAGACCGTATCAAAACCTGCTTTGACCATCATCTGTATCAGTTGTTCATCGTCTGCCAGGTTAATGGACACCTCCGTCCCGAACGGAACCCCCTTCTTGTCTTTTCTCCACTTGATGAGCGCAGGCAAGAGATCGGTTCTGAGATGCCTCTTGTTTCCGATGAGGTTGTCATCCACGAAGAAGACCCCACTCCGCCACCCCAGATGGTAGAGGCTATCCAGTTCGGCGATCATCTGCACAGCAGTTTTCGTACGAGGCCGATGGCCGAACAGGACCGTCACATTGCAAAAGTCGCAATTGTAAGGACAACCGCGGGAGAATTGGATGCTCATTGAGGCGTAATCGCCAAAATGAGCCAGCTCCCACATTGGAGCGGGTGTCTTCCGAATATCGGCAAAGTCAGATGTCGCGTAAACCCTCTTGGCGCAGCCCTGGGCTAAATCCTCAAGAAAGGCAGGCAGGGTCAACTCAGCTTCATTGAGCACAAAATGATCAACCGTTTCAAACTGCTCGTACTCCGTTGTGAAGAGAGGGCCTCCCGCGATGACCCTGAGGCCTGCTTCTTTGCATTGTGCAATCGTCTCATAGGCAGAATCTCTTTGCACAGTCATGGCGCTGATAAGCGCGTAGTCAGCCCACGTAAGGTCTTCCTTAGTGAGCTTTCTCACGTTAATATCCACTAAACGCTTTGTCCACTCGGGTGGCAGCATTGAGGCTACGGTGAGGAGTCCAAGCGGCGGGGAGGCGGCCTTTTTGCGTATGAATTTCAGCGCATGTTTGAAACTCCAGAAGGTATCCGGAATCTCAGGGTAGATCAGGAGGGCATTCACCAAATCTCTCTCTTTACTCAGGGTATCATTCGGAGGTCCAGAATTGTAAGTGGTCTGCGAATCCTTTATCATTCTATAATACTTCCTATAATACTTCACTAAGGACTTGTCAATTTTAATTACAGCTTTCGGAGCTGGTTTGATTTAACTTGACATCTTTTGATGCCGTAATATATCATTTGAGAAAATTTTATCAAGTCTTAATTGGAAGGGGGGATGATTAAAGGAAAATATTGGATAGGGTGATGGGGTGAAAGTTGTCTTCTCAGGGCATCGACATATCTCAACTCGTTATCAGGAAGCGGATGGACTCTATCATTTCGTCCATCCTGCTCTCTCCACTTATCCGATGAGATATACGGTTTATGAGATGACCCCTAAAGAACTGAACTGGGAAGTAAAGGATGTTCCCGCTTCTCCTGAGATATGGGAACTGGCTAAAAAGAACTTCTTGGCCAATAAATGGTGGAGAGGGCCAGACCATCCAGAAACTCCAGAAGGCAACCAGAAGTATTTAGAATTTTATGAAAGCCCAGCAACCATGAAGGGCAAGGTGACAAATAAGTAATCAAATAAGTAATCAAATGAGCAGAAAGGAGGAAAAAAATGAAGCGAATCATCATTACCTTAACGGTTCTACTGATGGGGTTTCTCTGTTTCGCAGGGATATCCTTCGGACAGGCGATCGAAAATGAGTTTTATCTGATCACGCCGGTTTCAAAGGATGTTCATGATCCAGCCCTGAAGGCCTTTGCCGCTTATGTTAAGAAGAAGTATAACGTCGATATGAAGACGAGCGCCATTCCTCAGGGAACTCCTGTCGCTTATGGTCAGATTGTGGAATGGAGAGGGAGACCCCAGGCGGATGTCTTCTGGGGAGGGGAAGGAACGCTTTTTGACAGTCTGGCAGATCAGGGGCTCTTGGACAAAATTCAGATTCCCAATCAGATGTGGGATGAGATTCCGGCGACCATTGGAAAGCCCATTGGGTTGCCATTGAAAGACGACAAGAAATTCTGGGTTGGAACCACTCTGGAGCCCTACGGGCTCATTTATCAACCAAAGTTGCTCCAGCGTTTAGGTGTCACGATCAAAGACTGGGATGATCTGCTCAACCCAAAGCTGAAGGGACACATTGCTCAATGTACTCCAGACCGTTCGAGCTCCAGCCATGCGTCTTATGAAGTGATCCTCGCCATGTATGGATGGGAGAAAGGATGGGATTGGCTGAAAAAACTGGCTACCAACACGGGTATTTTCACAGCCCGGTCCCGTGACGTTCCCAATGTAGTGTCCAAAGGGGAGTTTGCCGTTGGTTTTGCCGTGCCGAGTTACATGGCTTTCGCTGAGGTTCTGGGAGGATATGATATCAAGTTTGTCTACCCATCGAATGCCTATGTGACCCCAGAGCCCATGGCGGTCCTGAAGGGAGCACCGCATCCCAAAGCAGGCCATGCCTTTATCGAGTTTCTGCTTACCGAAGAGGGGCAGAAGGTCTTTATGGAGAGGGGACTTTATCCGATAACCTCCAAGTATAAGGTTCAGGGGGCCCCGGGTTCCAATGCGGAAAAAGCAGTTGAATTTACGAACGGAATCCGATCCTTCTACGATATTCAGGTCGGAAACGTATACGATGAGAAGATCGCCGGGCCCAAAAAGAGGATCGAAGATGTCAACTCCTATTTCCGAAAGGAGATCGCCGAGAAGCATAAGGATTTGATTAAAAAATAACGTTAGGCATGTAAATTACAGGTCCCCCCCTTTCTTTCCCCTTTTGTAAAGGGGGAGGATGGGGGGATTCGAATATTTTTAATTCCATATTGCCGTTATGTCTGCCTTCGCCGAAACGCGAAGTCCAGACAGGTGTCTAACCGTTATGCCCTTATTTGGGATGAGCCTATGAATATAAAACTTGAGGACGTTATCAAGAAGTTTGGCACGTTAGAGGCTGTGAGCCACGTTTCATTAGATATCAAGGATGGAGAGCTTTTTACCCTCCTCGGCCCCTCCGGTTGCGGGAAGACAACCATCCTTCGGCTCGTCGGAGGATTTCATAAGCCGGATCATGGAAGGATCTATTTCGGAGACAGGGAGGTGTCCTCCCTTGCCCCTTATGAAAGAAATATAGGAATGGTTTTCCAGAACTATGCCCTCTGGCCCCACATGACCATTGCAAACAACATTGCTTATGGTCTCAAACTCAAGAAAATATCAGGTTCAGAAATCGTTGAGAAGGTCTCAAGGGTTTTGAAGCTCGTTAACCTGACAGGGCTCGAAAAACGCTATCCCGGGCAACTGTCAGGCGGACAACAGCAACGGGTCGCCTTGGCCAGGGCCCTGGTTCTAAATCCGGATGTCCTCCTTTTGGATGAACCTCTGAGCAACCTCGATGCAAAAATCCGCATCCAGGTTCGGGCCGAAATCCGTAAGCTTCAAAAGGAGCTTGGAATCACGACCATCTATGTGACCCACGATCAGGAGGAGGCATTGACCCTTTCCGATCGAATTGCCGTAACCAATTTTGGCAGGTTACAGCAGATTGGTTCTCCAAGGGAGCTTTATGAGAGACCGAAGAATCCCTTTGTGGCTGACTTTATCGGGATCAACAACCTGATTCCCGGAGAGATTCAGGAAATGAATGCTACTGAAAAGTGGATGAAGGCACAAACCAAGGTTGGCACTCTGGTTTGTGCCTACCGAGACCAGCTTAAGCCGGGAGATCGGTGCATCATCAGTGTCCGACCGGAAACGGCATCGATCGGTAAATCAGAGGAGGTCCAGAAGAGTTATAATATCATTGCTGGGAATGTCAGTTTTGCATATTATATGGGGAATACAATCCGTTATGATGTGGAGGTCCACAGCGACCTTCTCTTTAAAGTAGACATTGAAAACCCCTGGGAACACCAGCCCTTCTCCATTGCGGAAAAGGTCTATGTCAGTTTCCCGACAGAAATGACTTTAGGAATTCCGGCTTAAGCCACTTACTCAATTCCTCTCCCCACCGGAGAGAGGGGAAGGGTGAGGGGGGAAGTTACGACTACAATATAAATGAAAAGTAGGAGAGTCTCGTTGTGGGCACAAACAACCCGTCAACGGTTGCTATCCCTCAATCTCGTTTCTGGCCCCAGGTGAAGATCGGTGGCTTTGTTGGCTATGCGGCGATCTGGGCCTTCTTTGGTCTTTTCCTGATCTATCCCTTGATCCGCCTTTTCTATGACGCCGTTACAACAGATCAGGGGGTATTCACCCTGATGAACTTCTACGACTTTTTTACGGATTCTTTTTATTTTCAATGTCTCTTGAATTCCCTCCTTCTCGGAGTAGGGACCGTGATCACTACTTCGATTCTCGGTATCACCATTGCATTTCTTCTCCTGCGCTATGATTTTCCAGGAAGGAACCTTTTTTCCTTTCTGACCATCGTCCCCATGATCATGCCTCCCCTGGTCGGAGTGATGGGCTTTGTCTTCATCCTGGGCCGGGCTGGAACAGTCAATATTCTCTTAATGGATTACCTCGGGTTTACAAATCCCATCAATTTCGTGTATGGCGTCCATGGGGTCCTGCTCGTGGAAACACTTCATCTTTTTCCACTCATGACTTTGAGCATCGTCGATGCCATGGGAAAGATTTCGCCCTCCCTCGATGAGGCCGCAGAGGGTGTGGGTTCGAGGGGCCTCCGGAAATTCTGGGACATCACTTTCCCATTAACGACCCCTGGTTTTGTCTCAGGAGCCCTTCTGGTCTTCATCTGGACCTTTGCCGACTTTGCCACACCTCTGGTGGTGGGCATGGACAACCTGCTTGCCTCCCAGGCCTATCTCAACATCGTCCAGTTTGTCGATCGAAGACTCTTCAAGATGGGAATTGTCATCTCGGCTATTATGGTTGTACTGGCCATTGTTTTTCTGATCATTGCAAAAAAGTATGTATCGATCAAGGATTACAGTTCTCTTTCTTATTCGGTGATTGAACGAAAGAAGATCTCTCGCTGGGGCCAGGTCGGCGTAATTGCTTTTCTTGGGGTGACCCTGATCTTTGCCTTTATTCCTTATCTGGGGATTGCCCTCGACTCCTTTGGCAAAGGCTGGGCCCTTACGCCCATCCCGGTGAAATACACCCTGCAATATTTCGAACGGGTTGCGATTGAAACCCCTAAATTTATTATTAACAGCCTGCTCTATGCAACTATCTCTGTCCTCATCTGTATTGCCATTGGAGTTCCTGTGGCCTGGGTTATGGCTCGGACCAAAGTGCCGGGGAGAGACCTCCTTGATTCTCTGACAACGCTGATCCTTGCCCTTCCAGGAACCGGAATTGGGATTGCCTACATGCGGGCCTTCAGGGATCCAATGCCCTTTATGAACACGGCTCTCATCGGTATATGGATCGTGATTCCCATCGTCCTAGGGGTGAGACGGCTTCCATATACCGTTCGGGGAACTTTTGCTTCCCTTCTAATCGTCCACAGGTCTTTTGAAGAGGCCGCCGAAAGTGTAGGGGCTCCGAAAATAAAAACCTTTAAAGACGTTACCCTTCCATTGATCTGGAAAGGGGTCTTGGTCGGCTCTCTCTATTCTTTCATCCTTGCCCTCCAAGAGGCGTCAGCCACACTTCTCTTAGTGGTT
>Ga0315284_10012481_pt1 | contig 12098 bp, 10 predicted proteins | sample YL17G09_16_MG_FD_203696 | JGI IMG/M metagenome (GOLD analysis project Ga0315284, IMG submission 203696) | Sediment microbial communities from Yellowstone Lake, YNP, Wyoming, USA - YL17G09_16 | ecosystem: Environmental > Aquatic > Freshwater > Lake > Sediment | place: USA: Wyoming | collected...
TTTAATCTTGGAAAAACAAAAAAAAACAGAGAAAAGAGTAATAGACCTATTAATCCTATTATTTCTCCAAATATTTTAAAAAATAAGCTTTTAAAAAGGATTAAAGAACATAAATTAAAGGAAACAGAAAATTTAGATAGTAAAAAGAAACAAGAGAAGCCTCAATTAGTTGATGCGAAAGATTTATCAACATATACTGATGAATTTAATGATTCAATTACTTATTTACAGACTTTATCAAAACAGAAAAAGATTAATGATGAAAAAATGAAGTATGAAAAAAATAAAGAGAGAAAAAATACAGAATCACAGAGTTATCAACATTCTACTAGTCAGAAAAATTATAGTGATTATGTTAATTTAGAATTACCAGATACTTTAAGAGAAACATTTATTCAGCAACCATTGATTCAAATTCAAAAACCTTCTATTCAAATTCAAAAACCTTCTATGCAAATACAAAATCCAGTATCAACTTATAAAAACAATAGTGATATGCCATATGGAATTTTAAAAGGAGGTAATAAACCTACATATAGACAATGGAATAAAACACAAAAAAATGGATATGGTTTGACAAGTAGACCATTAATAATAGAGGGTAATAATACAAATATAGATATAGATAGAGAAAGAGAAAGAGAAAGAGAAAAAAGATTACATTTATTAAAGGAAAAAATAAAACAAAAACAAAATTTTGATGCAATTAATTCTCTCTCAACATCAAATTTAGAAAATATAAATATTCAACAACCTTTTAATCAAGAACCTTTTATTCAACAACCTTATATTCAAGAACCTTTTATTCAACAACCTTTTAATAAAGAATCTTTTATTCAACAACCTTATATTCAAGAGTCTTTAAATGATCAAGTACAAATGAATGATTCTAATTCTAATCAAGAAAATTTTGAATCAGGTGGCTCATTTAAAAGAACTTTTAAAAAAACAATTCGTAGAAAATATACTCTTGGTAAATCTAGTATAAAAAACTCTGTCGGTGTATTATTAAAAGACCGAAATACTAGAAAAAAGGTAATAACTGCACATAGAGATTTAAGAAAAAAATCTATTAATGACATAAAAGATTATTTAAGGCAACATAATTTAATTAAAATTGGAAGCAATGCTCCGAATGATGTTATTAGAAAAATGTATGAATCCGCAATTTTAGCAGGTGAAATAACCAATAATAATCAAGATACATTATTACATAATTTTTTGAAGGAAGAAAAGGAATTATAAACGATATTTTTTAAATTATAAATAATATCATTTAAATACAATATGGAAACTACAATAAATAAATTAACAGAATATGAAACCCAATTTTTTAATAAATTAAGTAATTATCTAGATACAAAATTATATTTTTATGGAAGCATTCAACGTGCCGATTATTTCCCAAAATCAAGTGATATTGATGTAGATATATTTGTAGAAAATGAAAAAAATGCAATACAAAAAATCCAACATTTTTTAAATATAGAAAAAAGTGAATTTAGAAAAATTATTTACAGCTTACATAAAACAAATAAAGTTGTTTATGGATACAAAGTAAAATATGAAGATGTTAGACATAATTTTACAACGGAACTATCAATATATAATGAAAAATATAAAAAGGATATTTTATTAGAACATAACTATAAAACATTTTTACCATCTTATATAACATTTCTTCTTTATATTTTGAAAAGTTTGTATTATAATTTAAAAATTTTACCTACTCCATTTTATAATTACATAAAAAAAATAATTATAAATGTTTTAGTTGAAGGTAAAGATTGTGAATTTGTTACGATAAGCTAATATCATTTTTTTTAAAAAATGATAAAAGATAAAAGGTCTAAAGAGAGAAATATATATTAACTATGGCACTCATCAAAGAATATTTTGAGTTAACAAAAAAATATCAGAATGATTATGGTGAAAATACAATTTTATTAACACAAGTAGGCGCTTTCTTTGAAGTATATGGTATTTTTGATAAAAAAACAAATACTATTCATGGAAGCAAAATAAGTGATTTTTCTCAGATTTGCGAATTAAATGTTGTTGATAAAAATACCTGCGTAGGAACAAATAATGTCATGATGGCTGGTTTTAAAGATATTATGATTGAAAAATATTTGAAAAAAATTCAGGATGCCGGTTTTACAGCTGTTGTTTATACACAAGACGCCGCTGAAAAAAATACAACCCGTAGTTTAGCAGGTATATTTAGTCCAGGTACATATTTTTCTAATGATTCACCAAATTTAACAAATAATATTACATGTATATGGATTGATTTAATTGAGAATAAAATTTTAATGAAAGGCAAATTTGTTGTAGTAGGTATAGCAAATATTGATATATACACTGGTAAATCAACTATTTTTCAATTTAAAGAATCGTATATTAATAATCCTACGACTTATGATGAATTAGAACGATTTATTTCAATTAATAATCCGAGTGAAGTAATTATTATCTCTAATTTACCTGATAAAGAAATAAATGATGTTATTGGATATTCAAACATTCAATGTGCATCCATACACAAAATAAATACTTATGAAAAAACGAATTTAGAGAGAGAACAAATACAAAAAGATCAAATACAAAAAGATCAAATAAAAACAGGACAAAATATATTTTTTCAAAGAGCGAAAAATTGTGAAAAACAAATGTATCAAAAAGAAGTTTTGAATAAATTTTATAAAATTGATGATTTTGATATTTTTATACAAAATTTCTATGAAAATAATATTGCAACACAAGCATTCTGTTTTTTATTAGATTTTGTTTATCAACATAATTCAAATTTAGTTTTAAAAATTGCCGAACCTACCTTTGAGAATTGTTCCGATAGACTTATTCTAGCAAATCATTCTCTTAAACAGCTTAATATTATTGATGATAATAGTTATAATGGTAAATATTCTTCTGTTTTAAAAATATTGAATTGTTGTTTAACGCCCATGGGTAAAAGAAAATTTACATATCAATTTTTGAATCCTACTACGAATCAACAATATTTGCAAAATGAATATGATATTACAGAATACATGTTACATCAATATAACAAATATAATGATGTTTTAAAACAAAAATTATCATGTATTAAAGATATATCTAAATGGCAAAGGCAAATTTTCTTAAAAAAAATAACACCTAGATCATTCTATAATTTACATAATAATATTTTAATAATAAAAGAGGTTTTTGACATTATTATCCAAGACAAAACAATTAAGAATTATTTGTCATCTTTTGAAAAAAATGTGGATTGTATTGGTGATTATTGTGATACAATTATAAACTTTATTCATACAAATATTAGTTTGGAATTATCAAAAGATATTGAACAAATACAAAATTTTGAGACGAATTTTATTAATTATGGAGTTCATGATGATCTGGATAAAAAAACAATTATTTTGAAAGAATCGGAATTAAAATTAGATGCTATTAAAACATATTTAAGTAATTTAATTGAAAATAAAGAAAAGAAGGGGAAAACAAGTGAATATGTTAAAATACATGAAACTGAAAAAAACAATTATAGTTTATTGACTACGAATAGACGATGTAAAATATTACAAGATGCTTTACCATCTCAACAAACAACAATCATTTTGAAAATTCATAATAACGATAACGATAATAATAATAACGATAATAATGACTTTGATTTTAAAGTTTCCAAGACACAATTTGAATTTATAAAGCAAAGTAGTTCAAATAATTATATTATTGATGAACAAATCAAAACTTTATGTAAAAATATTACATCTACAAAAATCGTATTAAAAGATATTATTACTCTTGTTTTTAATAAATTTACCGAACAATTTCAAAATTATATAGATCAATTAGACACTATTGTACGTTTTATTACTCTAATTGATATTATTCATACAAAAAGTAATATAGCTAAAAAATATAATTATTGTAAACCAAATATCATTGAAGCAAATAAATCTTTTATTCATGCAAAAGAATTACGTCATTGTTTAATTGAACATCTTCAAACAAATGAATTATATGTTAGTAATGATATTATTATTGGTAATGGAGTTGTTGATGGAATGTTACTTTATGGTACTAATGCGGTTGGTAAAACTAGTTTTATCCGAGCATTAGGTATTTCTTTAATCATGGCTCAATCTGGATTATATGTTCCTTGTTCGGAATTCTTATTCAAGCCATATAAATACATTTTTACACGCATATTAGGTAATGATAATATTTTCAAAGGATTATCCACTTTTGCCGTTGAAATGTCTGAATTGCGAACAATCTTGCGTCTAGCAGATGAAAACAGTTTGATTTTGGGTGACGAGTTATGCTCTGGTACAGAAAATACGTCGGCTATTAGTATTTTTGTAGCAGGAATTCAACAATTATACAAGACGAAAAGTAGTTTTATATTTGCAACGCATTTGCATGAAATTGTCAATTATGATGAAATTAAAGAATTATCAAGTGTTGTATTAAAACATATGAGCGTTATATATGATAAAGAAAATGATGTGTTGGTTTATGATAGAAAATTAAAAGATGGACCTGGTAATAGTATGTATGGTCTGGAAGTATGTAAATCATTAAATTTGCCACAGGATTTTTTAGATGCCGCATATAATATTAGGATGAAATATAATGTTGAATACGGAAGTATCCTTTCATTAAAAACATCGCATTTTAATTCACAGAAAGTGATGAGCCTTTGTGAAATGTGTGGTAATCATATGGGATCAGAAGTTCATCATTTGCAACATCAAAGCGACGCAAATGATAATGGAATTATTTGTAAAGAAGGGAATATTTTCCATAAAAATAATTTGGCAAATTTGGTAACAGTATGCGAAAGTTGCCATAATAATATTCATAAAAAAGATGTAAAACATAAAAAAGTGAAAACTACAAAAGGATATAAAATAAAGGAAATTGCAAGTGGATAATATTATATATTATATTCTATTATATATTATATTCTATTATATATTATATATTATATTCTATTATATTCTATTATATTCTATTATATATTATATATTATATTTTAATATATATATAGATAATGCCATTTTTTAAAAAAAAATCTCCTTCATCAACATATACTGATGAATATGGCAATATAAATTTTATTTCATTCTTAGGAACTGTTTATTCACGTTTAGCATATATGAATGATCATCAATTTTTGTTATATTATAAACTTATTTTTGGACCAATCATTCCAGTATCATTAATGCAGCAAATAAATACCCAATTAAAAACAAATGGAATTAATAGTATTAATGATGATAAAAAAATGTTAAATTTATCAGATGATTTAAAACCATATGTATATAAAACTAGTGAATCAACTTCAGATTTAGAATTAAAAACATACAAATCAGATGATGGCGAATTACATGTACAATTTCTACCTTTGGCCCAAAAAATAAATCAAACAATTGGTGAAGAACGCATTTCAGATAAAGAACCAAATTGTGAATTATATCCAGATCCTAATAATGTTAGACCCGCTGTTCCTGATGAGTTTTTAGTTTTTTCAAGTATTTCTACATCTAATTATGGCGAAATTTATGTAATTGGAGATAAACGAATGCCTAGTATTATTAATGTTGTTTTTCGTGGTACATATAGTGGTAAATCTGCTGCTAGTTATAGTTCACCTTTATCTGTTTCTCCAGCATTTGTTGGTTTTACAGAAGAAAAGGCGGAGAAATATTTATTTGGTGTTTTTAAATTACTAACTGATGTTATTCATATTTTGGTTGATAATATAATTTATGTCGGAAAACAAATAAATCCAGACGCAAATCCAGGAGATCTTAATATTTTTACATCAGGGCATTCATTAGGTGGAGGTTTAAGTACTATATTTGCTTATTTATGGGTAGCACATTTAACATCACAAAAATCTTTTAATAGTTCTCCTTATAACATATTAAACCCAAACATATGTTGTGTTAGTGTTGGTTCACCTAGAGTCATGGATAATGAATTAGCTGATATTTTTTGTTGTTTGACGAGTAATGTTTCTGTAAAATGTAATGAGATAATCGGAGCAATTAATAAATATAATAATGAAAAAAAAAACGGGATTGATATTAAAGGTCGTATATTATTTTATAGAGTAACCTCTTATCACGATCCGGTACCCGGATTACCAAAACATGGGACATTTACTCATCCATGTTCAAATGAAAAAGTGACAGGTCCAATTATGCGTGAAAAAATAACAAGTGATTGTTATGTTCAAATATCAAACTCAGTTAGTGATAGATGTGGTATAAAATCTAATCCAGGAGGTTTAGTAACTGGTAAATCTAAACCTGCTTTAACAGTTGATTATAATTTACCATTAAATTGTGTAAATACAAAAGATAAACGAAGTAAATCCAAATTTAATTCACCTCATTTAGTTAATTTTATGGGATATCATACAATGTATTTAGGTGTTATATTTATTGGTGCTCTTGATTTGGGAACTTTTGCAGCGTCTGCTCTTTTATCAAGAGAAGTTAAAAGAGTAGCAGACAAAGATACTGTTTGTCGTTTAATTATGTATCCTAATCCTATATCAAAAGATGTAAATAAAGCAGGTGTAGTTTATTACAACTTAGTAAAACTAAGATCAAAAAGTGTTTTTGATGCTATTAATGATTCTGAAATGGGGGATACAAATACAAAAGAAGGTTCTAAGGGGGCTCCTCATACAAGTAATTATGGAAAGCTTAAACTTTTAATGAGTTCAACAAAAACTCCGATTCCTATTTCGGAAGATATTGGAGCAACATATAAAACATTTGAAATACTTTATAACAAATGTATTGATTATAATATTTTAACTGAAAATCCTAGTGTTGATTTTAAAGCAAACTTACATGAAATAACTTCAACAGAAATTGATCCTACATTTACATATTTTGCTATTGGTGGAAAAAGAAGAAGACAAAAATCAAAAAAAAACTATAGAAAAACTAGAAAAATTAGAAAAAATAGAAAGACTAGAAAAAATTAGAAAGAATAGAAAGACTAGAAAAAATCTAGAAAACATTTCGTATTATATTTTATTTATTTCATATAAAATATAATTTATTTTCTTCTTCTACTTCTTATGCCTTTTGCTGTCATATTGATACCCTTTTTAACACCTTTAATACCCATATCAAATCCAGTTGCTAATGTTCCATAAATATTATCTAAACCTTTATTTACTAATGGTGCGGATTTCATAGCGACATTTTCTACTGTTGAGCCAATTTTTTTAACTCCGGAAGCAACTACAGGTATTACCCTTCTACTTGTGTTTCTAATTTTTCTTAGAATAGTACCTTTTCTACCTTTTTTTGATGAACGATTTCTTCTAGATTTTGTTTTTGCCATTTTTATATATTATATGTATAAAATATTTAATTTATATATATAATTTATAATGAATAAAATAATGAATAAAATGATGAATAATTTAATGAAAAAAATAACGAAATTTTTTAGTTATAAACCAATGACTATTTTATTTATTATTATTTTAATTGTGCTAATACTATACTTTTTTAAAAAAAAAGAATATAAATCTTATAAATCTTGTAAACTTGTTGAAGGTTTAGATGTAATAAATCAAGAAATATTGGATATGAAGAATACCAATAATAATGATGAAACAAATTTTAAAATGGATTTTGCCTCCTCTTTTTGTGATGAAGCAATCAAAGGAGATACTATTTCTAAATGTGGTGCATTAACAAATAAAAATTGTAATGCTACATCATGTTGTGTTTGGACAGATAAATGTGTTCCTGGTGATGCAAATGGTCCAACATTTAACACTGATGAAAATGGAAAAACACAACGTGTTGATTACTACTACCAATCCACTTTTTATAAAAAGTCTTAAGAGAAACGGAGAGCAAAATGAAATCCACTTTTAAAAAAGTCTTAAGAGAAACGGAGAGCAAAATGAAATCCACTTTTACACCTTTTTACATTTCAAATGCCTGCATAAAATTGATTAAAAATTATATTATTATAAAATTGATTAAAAATTATATTATTATAATATTATAATATCAATTCAATATTATGATAACAATAAATTCTCAAGAAGAATACGATTCGGCGAAAAATAGATATGAGGAAGCTATACAAAAATCTTCTCAATGGGAATATGATTTGGAAAAAAAATATAATGAAGACCAGCAAATTGATATTATGGGTATGATTGCGTATTGGGAAAATCAACTAAGAGGATTTGGAAAACGGAATGATGAACGATTATATGAAAGTATCCGAAAAGAAGATAGTTCAGGGCAGCTGTTAGAAGAAGCGAAAAAAGGGTTTGAATACGCAAAAGTGTGTTTAGAATTAGGGTCACCAGTAATAAAATGGGAGATAGCGAACAAGAAAAATCGGCGTTTGAAATGTAAAAAGGTGTAAAAAAGTCGTCCCGAAGGGAGAAGCAAAATTATACAAAACTATTTACATTTATATATTTTTTGTATCTTATAATATTATTATCTATATTATAATATATACTCATGTTCAAAAACATAGCAAATTTTAACAATACGAATGATTATTTACCATTATTAAATGGAGTTTTAATTACAGATATGTTTGTAATTTTATTATTAAACACGAAAATTATTAAATCGCTCGTTCTAAGAAAATGGTATTCAAATTATAATTTATCAGCAGTCATAGCAGATGTTTTGATTATTTTAATTGGATTAATAATTACAAGAGCAATTTACTATTATGTATTTGATACATTTTCAATATTTAAATTTATTTTTTTAGCAGTAATAGTTCAAGTTATACATGATATATTATTTTATTTTTTGTTCCAAAATATTCCAAGAGGTGTAAATAAAATGTTGGATACATTCAAGGATTATGCTAACGAAGTCTCTTATAAAGCAATTTTATCTGATAGTGGAATGATGATCTTAGCATCTTTAATTGCTTCATATCTTGCAAATAAAAGTTTAAATGTTAATATCATTGTGTTAATTGTATCTATGTACTTACTACCGTATTTGTTGTATAACTAGATCATATTATAATAAATTCAGTATTTGAAAGTATTATAAAGTTTCTTTAAGTAGTTTTTGTCAATTTATTATATTATTGTTTATTTTTTTTTCAAAAGTATTTTGGGATTTTTGAAAATGGACAAAAATAAATGTCCATTTTTGAAAACCTTGATATACTTTTGCAAAAAGTTGATGTTGTGACCATAATTGAATTTTAAGGTCTCGTGACAAAATAAATAATTCAAAATTTGTTATGACAAAATTTAAATATTTTTTAGAAAAGGATTTAGGAATTTTTTTCGTTGTTTAATTTAGAAAGAATGACAACGGAAAAAATGAAAAAAAATGACAAAAAATATTGTTGTGAAATATGTTACTTTAATACATGTAAAAAAAAGAATTTTGATATTCATTTGCAAACTCAGAAACATAAAAACAACGTTTTGACAACGGATGACAACGAAAAAAATGACAAAAAATATTGTTGTGAAATATGTGAAAAAAACTTTAATGATAGAGCTGGATTATGGAGACATAAAAAGAAGTGTATAATAATTAATAAAGACCATGATTATGAAAATAGTGAAGAAACAGGAGAAATAAAAGAATTTATGAAATACTTAATCAAAGAGAATAGTGAGTTTAAAAATTTAATGATGGAAATGATGAAAAATGGAGTAAATAATAATACTCTAATAAATAACAATAATTCACATAACAAAACATTTAATTTACAATTTTTCCTTAATGAAACATGCAAAGACGCAATGAACATTATGGATTTTGTTGATTCTGTTAAACTTCAGTTGTCAGATTTGGAAAATGTTGGTAAACTAGGTTACATAGATGGTATCTCAGATATTATTGTTAAGAACTTGAAAGCACTTGATGTTGAAAAAAGACCAGTTCATTGTACAGATTCAAAGAGAGAAGTTATGTATGTAAAAGATGATGGGAAATGGTACAATGATACTAAAGAAGAGGATCAAGAAAATAAAAAATTGAAAAGAGCAATTAAACGCATTGCAAACAAAAACTCTAATTTACTTTCAGAATTTAAAGCAAAGTATCCAGATTGTATTTATAGTGATTCAACAAAATCGGATCAGTATAATAAAATAATTATTGAAGCATTAGGTGGTTCAGATAATAATTCAGAAAGTAAAATCATTAAGAAAATAGCAAGGGAAGTAACTGTTCCAAGTTCTATAAAAAATTAAAAATTTTCTTTAAGTACTTTTTGGAATTTTTTTTATGAAACAAAATGAAACAAAATGAAACAAAATGAAACAAAATGAAACAAAATGAAACAAAATGAAACAAAATGAAACAGAAAAGTTGCAAAAAAGTTGCAAAAAAAAATAGTTGTTTAGATTGTTATTATAATACATTACGAAAAAGTAGGTATGATAAACATATTTTAACTGATAAACACAAATGAAACAAAATGAAATAAAAAAGGAGCAAAAAGAGCAAAAGGAGCAAAAGGAGCAAAAGGAGCAGTATAAATAAATGATTTATATTATTTTAATAAATTTTTTCAAAACCTTGATACTTTTGCAAAAATTTAACATTCAAAAAGGATAAATGGAATTATTAAAAACCCCGAAAACCTAATACGTTATACATGTGATTATTGTTTGTTTTCCTTTTTGTTTACTCTCCGCTTCTCCATTTGGCTCAACCTTTTTTAAAAAGTGGACGGCTTTAAAGTTTGATTTTGCTCTCCGTGTCTCCCTTCGGGACGACTTTTTTTAAAAGTGGAAAGGTGGAAGCATATCACCACCCTTTGTAATCATATTAAGCTCAAGCCAAAAACCCGCATTAAAAAGAATTACTGCAAACGCATGTATTTTTTGATCAAACACTGTTTCTGCAAATAAACCTTCAATAGCACCTCCTGATGCAATTAGGAGTGGCGGAAGTAACGAATTAATTAGACTAAAATGACCCGGAAATACCAAGACCCCTAAATCTGTAAATGCATAAATATTTAATGATGCAGACAGCATAAATGGTAGTAATGTAGTCCAAGCCAATGGAAATGTTGAACCACCAGCAGTGTCCTTCCATTTAAAAATAAAGGTAGCTTTATAATCTTGATTACCTAGATAACCAATAAAGAAACCTAGAACAGATAAAAATTTTAAGCAACCAAAAAAATAAGTTGGACCCAAAACAGCATATGAGAATGCTTGTAATCCAATATATTGCATATTGAAAATGAAAAAGTAAGCAACAATTCTTAACCACTGATTGTTTTTATCAGAAACGATAACATTTGTATTCTCTAATTCTCCTCTTAGTGGACTATCAAAAGGAGCCACTTGCCAACCTTCATATGTATGCATCATAATACCTGGAAGACCACCAAAAAATGCGATTATTGGAGATAGAAGAAATAAAAGGGTTCTTTGCTCGTCATTATCAAAATATTGAGTCCATTTATCACTATTACTGAGTACAGACTGAGCCATTAGAAATGCTGGGATAATTGGAGTCCAATGAACTAGCTCAACAAGATTTAACATAAAAGCATTGGCAGTATGAGCCATACCAATATCATTGAGAGACGTTTTTGGTGGAGCTTTATTCCAACCCCATGATGTATTTGAAGGGAATCCTATAGAAATCCAATTATTTTCAACAGAAAAATAAGAATCATCATCATCATCATCACTTTTTTTTATTTTACTATAAAATACCATTTCTTAATAATAATAATGTTATCTTTTTAAATGTATTATTTTTATAATTTAAAGTATTTTACTCTATAATTAACAAAATAATAAAATTGATATAAAATTATTTTGTTTGATAAAGATATAAATACAAATAAAATGCCTAAATCAAAAACAACACATGAATTTATAAGTGAAGTAAAATTACTTCATGGCGATAAATATGATTATTCAAAAGTTGAATATAAAAGGGCAATTGATAAAATAATTATAATATGTAAAAAACATGGTGAATTTTTACAACAATCAAGTTTACATTTAATGGGAAGTGGTTGTGTAAAATGTTTTAGAGATAGAAATCCACTTTTACAAAAAAGTAATA
>Ga0315284_10012482_pt1 | contig 12098 bp, 16 predicted proteins | sample YL17G09_16_MG_FD_203696 | JGI IMG/M metagenome (GOLD analysis project Ga0315284, IMG submission 203696) | Sediment microbial communities from Yellowstone Lake, YNP, Wyoming, USA - YL17G09_16 | ecosystem: Environmental > Aquatic > Freshwater > Lake > Sediment | place: USA: Wyoming | collected...
CTTTATTAACATATTCTGCGGCGAGAGCTTATGAAGTATTCCTTCCAATTAAAGATTGTTCTAAGTCTGAGATAATGGAAATTTGTAGTAAGAGGAATTTGATGACAGTTAGTTGTTGGTCAGCAAAATTAGTAGATTCAGTTTATGGTGTAATAGTGAAGGTTTGTGGTGAATGTGCTCAATGTAAAGAGAGAATAGGTGCTGAGAGGAGTTAGATATGTTAGAAGAAGTTTGTGAAAAGCCCCTTAAATGGTATTTGATGTCTCTTAACTACAACAATAGTCATTTAGTAAAGTTGTTAGTGGAAAGAGGCGTAAAGATTATAGGAATTGAAAAAGATTTAGATAAGTTTATAGTTTTATCTTCAACAGTAGGTGATGGGCTTTTTTATGGAGGACTTTTGTCGGGGTATGCATTGATTCGATGCAGATTTTCTGATAGTATGTATTACTTATTGTTGGGGATACCCCAAGCCTATGGGTTAATAAAATCTAATGAAAGTAGGCCAAAAATAGGCCAAGTTATAGATGTAGAGAAGACAGTTGTAGAAATTTCTCAAGAAGAGGTTGATAGGTTGTTAGGAGTGTGCATGAAGAGAGTTGAAACAAAAAAGTTTTTTAGTGTGGGTAATGATGTTAGAATTATTCAAGGACCTTTTTTAAATTTTAAGGGTAAAATATTATCTATTTCTAAGAATAAGATTGAGGTGCAAGTATCATTGTTAGGTCGAACTGTGCCAGTGCATATAGAAATTGAGGGGTTGGAGCATGCTTGATCAAGGTTGTATAAGCTGGATACTAGTGGGATGTGGAGTTCAAGGACACAGATGGTTAAATAGATTGGGTAGTAGATGTAGGGGTATTGTTGATTTAAGACCCCTAGATGTTAGAGATGTTTGTAAATTTTCAAATGTACAAGATGCAATTAGTAGTGGTTTGAGTTTTGATTCAGCTTTAATTTCTGTTTCATCCGAATGGCATTTTGAATTATGTAAGATATTATTAGAGAATGATAAGAATGTTTTATGTGAGAAACCATTGTGTTTTACAATTGATCAATTGGAAATTTTATGTAAGTTGTCTGAAGACAAAGATAAAACTATTGGACAAGTTACATTGGAAAGATTTAATCCAAATATTCATACTAATATAAAGTTTTTGTTAGACCAAAAAGTATTAGAGTTTGTTAGATTGGGTTTAAAGCCCCTACATAGATTTGGAGAGGGTCCTGTTTTTGATTTAGGAATACATGACATTGATTTGTATTTGTTTTTCTTTGCAGAGAAAAAGGCAAAGTTTAGGTTTGGTTACGTAGATAAATTAGAAAACACAATGAGGAGTTTGAACAGTATTAGTTTGAAATCACAAGTAGACCAAATGTTACCACAAATTTTAATGTTTGAGAATGCGGTTCAGTCAAATTATAATATGTTGGATAGTATTGATTTTTTGAGAACTGAGATTCAAATTTTAAATATGCTAAGATTAGAAGAGCTTAAGAATCCGTATGAAACAATTTTTGATCTAGAGTTAGATTTAGGAGTAGAAAAATGAATAGACCTCTTTATATTGCGGGGCACAGTTCGTATACTATACTTGAAAAGAGTAAATTAAAGAATGTTCCATTTTGGTTTCATTATTCTAATAATTCTTTAAGTTCCTATGAATTTCCATATGATATAGATGAGTATGATTGTATTATAGCGTATGGGGGAGGAAGCGTAATTGATTATGCTAAATACGTGGCAGGCTGTAAGAAATTATATTTAGAGGTACATCCTACAATATTATCGACTGATGCAATGTTTACAGAAGTCTCCATTGTTCGATGCCCAGAAGTAGTCTATCTTAAAACTAAGGCACCAGATAAAGTAGTCTTAGATTATGATTTACTGAAGGGGGTTGATTGGAGATTGCATGTTGGTGCGGGTGATGTATTATCTATTATTACCGCATTAAGAAGTTGGAGGAAGTTTCCTACTTATGAGGAATATATTGCAAAAGAGGCATTGGAGATTGTTGATAAATTAAAAAGACCAGATGATAGAGCTGGTATAGATACTTTATTTAATTGTTTGAAAGAGGAAGTTTCATTATGTAAGATAGTTGGAACATCTCAGATTGAGGAAGGATTGGAGCATGAATTTGCTTATTGCTTTGAAAAGTATACAATAAAAAAGGTTTTACATTGTCAGTTAGTAGTGTTAGGAATGCTGTGTGCAGCAAAAGTCCTGAATATGAGTGATAAGGAGATAGAGGATATTAAGAATAGATTTTGTAAGTTAGGTTTAGTTTGGGATTCAAAAGAAATTGGTTTAAATTTACCAGAGTATTTTAAATTGATGGTAGGAGAATGTAAAATGAAGCCAGGAGAATGGAAATGAAGATCGTTATTGGAAAAGGAGAAAAGGGACTACCAACAGAAAAATTAAAAGAGTTAATCCTTAAGAGGGTGGGTATGGATAGGGGTAGTATATTTGTATCTATGGGTAGAGGTTCTGGGTTTGAAAATGCTATTAAAGTAATTCAAAAGAATTCTAGGGGTGGAGTAGGGTTATTTGTAGGTTGTGATTATGGAAGAACTTGTTCTGGATGTCAAGTGGGTGGAGTTGAGAGGTTGTGTTATAGTTGTGAAAATTTTGAAGTTTTTGAAGCGAACATTTTTACAATTAGTAGATTAGAAAGTTTTACACATTTGATAGGTGGGGTTATAATTCAACCCTATTTAGTAGAATCTCAAGAAATTCTATCAGATATACTTTTGAAACTTTTAAAAGGAATATGTTTGGAATCATTTATGCTTTTTATAGATGATGAAACACAAACACCCCCTTCTAAATTTGGTAAGTGGAGAAATATGGATGTGGATATGGATATGATTATTCTAGGAAGTGAGGTGGTTGATAATTTACTTCCAATTGAAATTTTAATTGTTCGAGATGATTTAGCGTGTCCTATAGAACAAGAACTATTTCATTCTGAGATTTATGGTGCAATTAAAAATAAATTAGAGGATCAAAGTTATGAGTAAAGTATTTGATATAAATAAGATGCAAGGATGTTTATTTGTACCTGTCATGCATCAGATTCCTAGTGCTTTACGATCTAAGTGTAAGGAGTATGAGTGGTGGAGAGATGGTAATATTTATTTCCAGTATCCTGTTGGGTTGATGGCAGTTAGCTCTTTGTTTTCTGATCCATTGAAAAGTATTGATCGAGCCAATGAAGTTTATATTGAAAAATCAAAGTTTAGAGAAAATAAAGGAATGCCTGAAAAGGGGAGAGGATTTTTGTTATTTAGAAAAAGAGAATTGTTACAAGATTCAATTTCTGGTTCTTCGGGTCTTACTATGGGTATGTCTTACAAAGATATGTTAAAGAAATTAACTGAAGAAGCTGCGTGGGCGGATCCAGCCAAAATTCTACATTGGATGGAAAAGAATTGTGATATAGGTTTTACTTTAGATTTACCACCCTTTGGTTGTAAGACAAGATTGGGGGATTTGTTTAAAGAATCAGCAGATTTTACATATAACAATAATAAAGTATATGAAAGTGTTAGAGAAGATTCTAATTTTAGAATTTATAGTGTTATGCATGGTGATACCATTCCAGAGTTAAATTATTGGTGGGATATGATGAAAGAGTTTACGTTTGAAGGGTATGCGGCGTCATGTTATTCTAGGGCTGATGCATTAAGTCAGGCGTATATTTTAATGTATTTGTATAATAAAGGGGTAAGAAAGAATGTACATTTGTTTGGAATAGGAAATATTGCTGTTATAGTAATGTTATCTTATGTATCTAATTGGATTGAGAATTTAACTTTTGATAGTTTTACAATTGGTCAAGGGTTGTCTAGAAGAAGTTTTAAAATGTTAGGACATAGATTGGGATTGAGGTTTGGAGATGTATTTCAAGATGAAAATGGAGGTTTAGAGGCATTGCCTTGTGATTGCCCAGTATGCAGTGTTTCTACTATTGAAGATTATAATGATTATTATGGTGGGTATAGAATAATTCTTCATAATTTATATGACACAATTAGATGGACTCACTTTTGTAATTCTATTCGGAAGGTTCCATCCCTTCTAAAATCAGTGGCAAAACAGGCCTCATATGGTGAAAAGGATTTAGATGTTGTTCGGGCATTAGATTTTGTTTCTTGTTGTATGGAGGAGGGATTTGATACTGCGTGTAGTAAGTATAGATTGTATCTAATGACTGAGGATAAACTATCTACATCAGTTGTATCTACAACTAGTGCTGGTTTTGGTTTTAAATTTCTTGAAAAGAAAATAGAGCAATCAACTACAAGAAAATCTAGAGGAGTTATTAAAAGTAGACCATCTAACTTTATGGATTCTATCGTCATGGAAGAGGTGGAAGTAAAAAGTATTGAAAGACCACCAACATGCTTTCCAAATTTTGATTCTAATTGTGATGAAGAGTTTTGTGACTGGTATGAGCGCTGTAAAATTAAATTTGAAGGAGAAAAAGATGGGGAAAAAGAAATTCAAAAAGATTGTTGAAGCAACAGAAGAAATTCTGAGAGAGTTAGGGGTAAGTTTGGAGGATGAGAATTTCATAGGAACACCAGATAGATATGAGAAGGCGTATAGAGAGTTTGTTTGGTCTAAAGAAAAAAAGGAAAAAGAATTTTTAAAGATTTTTAAAGCAGTTTTTACTGATTCATATGATGGAGTTATAACTTGTGGACCAATTTATGTCACTTCTTTATGCCCCCATCATTTGTTACCAGTAAAGTTAAGAGCAGTTATAGCATATTTGCCTGATGGTAAAGTAATAGGGGCAAGTAAGTTGGTTAGAATTATTGATGTTTGTAGTAGAGATATGATTTTACAAGAAAAATTGACCAGAGATGTAGCTGATGTATTAATGAAAAGCCTTAAACCCAAAGGGGTAGCAGTGACTCTAGACGGCAGCCACGACTGTATGACAACTAGAGGAGTGAAGCAGGATCGATGTATTTTTAGAAACAGAGTACTTAGAGGCGCATTTTTAGATGATTCAGCCTTAAGAACTGAGTTTTTATTTGATTCATTATTCACTTTGTTAATGGGAAAGGATTGAGTAATGATTGAAGAAATTACAAAACATATAAAACTAAAACTTTCCAGTAGAGACGTAATAATTTTAGTAGGTAATATTGGTTCAGGTAAAACCACAATTGCTAAGGAGTTGTGTAAGATTGGATGTGTGGTTGCATCTGCAGATGGAATACGATATGCAATTGGAGCAGGAGAATATAGATTTGATAGAAATTTAGAAGGTAGTGTTTGGGAAGTAGAATATTATATGTTTGAGGAATTAGTTTCTAGAGGTCACACTGTTGTAGTAGATGATGCTTCAAATGTATCGCCCTATTTTAGAGCTAAATATTTGTATATTTTGCCAAAACATACAATCTATAATAAAATAGCAGTTGTTATGCCAAAGTTGAATATGGTAGAATCTGTGAATAGAAGAATGATATGTAGTCATGGAAACAATGATTCTAATACTTGGAAATCTGTTTGGGAAAAATTTAATAATATGTATGTTGAACCAACTAAGAAAGAGGGTTTTGATAAAATAATTTTGTTATAATGCGCCTGTAGCTCAGCTGGATAGAGCAACGGACTTCTAATCCGTAGGTCGTGGGTTCGAATCCCGTCAGGCGCTCCAAGAAAAGGATTGAATATGGATTGGTATGAAAATATAGTTCCAAAAGATAAAAATTTTACTTTAGTAGATACTCCAAAAAAGTTCTCTATGATGACTAGAGCTCTTGATGATGTTAAGTTGGCTGGAGTTGATTTAGAAACAACAGGTTTGAATCCAAGAAAAGAGATAATTGTTGGTATGTCAATTGCATCTTCATTTCTTGATGCTTTTTATATACCATTATGTAGAAGTACAGGGGATCCTTATTGGGAGAATGTAACAGTAAATAGATGGATGGATAAGTGGTTAAGAGGTAATAATGTTAAAAAGATAATGCAGAATGGTAAATTTGATAGAAAGATGTTGAGAAAAAAGGGTTTAGATGTAGAGAATTTTGTTTTTGATACTATGTTAGCAGCCCATCTATTGAATGAAAATGTTTCTAAGAAGTTAGAGGAATGTGGTGGAAGAGAACTAGATTCCATACATTCAACAGCACATTTTAAGTTGTCGCAAGCAGTACATAATATGGGAATTACATCCCTTGATGGAGCTAAAGGGATGTTAAGAATCCCTATAAATTTAATGAAGAATTATGCTTGCATGGATGTTACAACAACTTATGAATTGTCTAGTATTTATCAAGCTAGGATGGAGGAACAGTGTTTAGATAGATTGTTTTATGTGCTTGTTATGCCCCTTCAAGAAGTACTAATGGAAATGGAAGAAAGAGGCGTTAGAATTGATGTTGACAAACTTAGGCAATTAAGAGAGGGAGAACCCGAGCATGTTAAGTTGGAAGAACAGATACTTGAGCTTGCAGGTTATAAGTTAAATTTGAATTCACCTGAACAAATATCTGAGTTATTATATCAAAAATTGAAGTTGACTGCTCAAAAAGATAAAAATGGAAAGTTGGCAACAGATGATACTTCCTTAGGAAGAATAGTGAGCGAACATCCTATAGTTGAATTGATAAGGAGATATAGATCATTTTTTAAATTATATACTAGTTATGTTGTAGCTTTGTCAGAATTGTTAGAAGGAGACAGAATTTATACGGACTATTTAGTACATGGTACTAGGACTGGAAGATTAGCATCAGCCAATCCTAATTTGCAAAATATTCCAGTTAGAAGTCAATTTGGAAAATTAATAAGGGAGTGTTTTGTTCCTGATTTAAATTGTAAATTTGGAGATTATGATTTTAGTCAGATTGAGTTAAGAGTTTTGGCTTATTATTCTAGGGATCCAATATTGTTAGATGCTTACAAAACTAACAAAGATATACACAGAAAGACAGCATCTGTTGCATTTAAGATTTCTGAAGCATTGGTGAGCGATGATCAGAGGGGGGCAGGTAAGACTTTGAACTTCGGAGTCGTCTATGGCATGACAGAATATGGACTCGTTGATAGTCTAAAGGGACATTGGAAAGAAGGTGTTTCAGAGTATCTCCAGGCAAGAGAATTTATTAACAGATATTTTGATGAGTATAAAGGTGTTAGTAGGTTGGTTAATAGGGTGTATGCCGATTTAGATAAGACAAATGAAGTTGTTAGTATGTTTGGAAGAAAGAGACGACTTCCAGAGATAAGATCGGCCGAAGGTGGTATGAGAAGGTATTTACAAAGACAGTGTTTTAATGCTTATATTCAAGGAACAGCCAGTGATATAACATCTTTGGCTCTAGTAAGAACAAACAAGAAGTTAAAAGAGAAAGGATTTAACTCAAGACCAGTTCTGGATGTTCATGATGAACTAATTTTTAATGTATTAAATGAAGAAGCAGGGGATGTGTTTCCAATGATAAAGAATGAAATGGAACAATTAGTAGGAGAGATGGATGTACCTTTAGTAGTGGATGGGAAATTGACAGAGTGCTGGAAGAAGTAAATGAAGAATAGAAAGCATAGGTCTAAAGTAAAATCTTTTAAGGAGAAAGATCATGATAAAGTTAGAAAGTAGAAGATACAGCGTAAAGGAATGGAATTCAATATTTGATAAACTTAAAGCAAGAGATGATTTAGCACCAAATAGTTTTTCTTCTAGTAAATCAGATTTTTAATGGTGTTGTGGAAGATGAAGAGGGAAAAATATGGAGATGCTCTGGTTGGTATGGAAGTGAGCCATACGTTAGTGTCGAACCCTACGTTAAGTTATTAGGTACAATTAATGATAAATAAGAAAATGGAAGAAATTAAAGATACACTAAATCTTAACATTGTTTGTGGAATTTGTGGAAAGAAAGCGCAGTTGGTAAAGGTTGATCCTCCCAGACCAATAACAGAATGGGATAAGGCAAACAATTTTAAAAGACAAACGGAATATTTTTGTTGTGGAAAGTTTTGGTTTTTTGATTCAGACACTATTGGAATAGTTGGCTATAAGGAGTAGGAAAAAATGGAACTGAAGGCAGAAACGTTTGATAAAATACTTGAGAATTCTCATAAGAATAGTGTATTTAATAATGAAATCTTAAATTATGAACTAAGCTCACATTTGTCGCAAGAGAAAGATCAATTAAGAAAAACTTGGTTCGTTTCTTCAAAAGAATTAGGTATTTTAATTAAGAATTTTCTAAGGAGAAAAAGATAATGGGAATGGATGCAGCAGTAACATGCGTGGGTAATTATAATTCAGATGTTATTGATTGTTTGAGTTATGATAGATCTTTTTACAAGGTTTAGAAGAAGGAAAGGTTGTAGTAACAGAGTTGTTACAATGCCAAACGTCCAACATCAGTGAAAGATTGGCAGAAGTTTTAGGAGTAGAACCTTGGGATTTTAATACTCATGAAATAAAAGAAGATAAAGTTGATTGGGAAGGTTTAAAAGAATTAGTAAAAGAGATGTTTTGTGAGGAAGATGAGGTTGAAAAGTTAAGAACCTTATTACAAAACGACTTTATTTGTATTTATTGTCCCAATGGTTGAAATTTATAAATATAATATATCAAGTTAGTTTTAGATCTCAATGCTCAATGGAAGTGGAAAGGTGATGTATAGTATGAAAAAAGAACTTTATAATAAATATCCCTATCCAAACTTTAAAACCCTCTGTGATGGAGTTTTATATGTTCTTTCTTATGTGAAAAATTATAGAGGTGAGGAAGTAAAAAGGATATTAGATGTAGGTTGTGGAACAGGAGAATATTTATTAGCAGCGGCAAAGAGGTATCCTGAGAAGGAATTTGTGGGAATCGATTTCAGTGAGGAATCAATTAAGATTGCTGAAAAGTTTAAAAAGAATAATAAAATTAAAAATGTAGAATTAGTATGTATAGATTTTTCAGACTTAACTGAAGAGCTGTTTGATTATGTGGTTTTATCAGGAGTACTAGAATCTATTGAAGATGGTTGGATATTGGAGAAGGTTAGATCTTTAGTTAAGTTAAATGGTATAGTGGGAATTTCATTGAAAGGTAGTTATGGTATAGGTGAAGATGTTAAGTTGTTGAAAAGTATTATTAAGAATGTGAATTATGATTTACAATCGTATGAAAAGAGTGTGGAGCTCATAAGGAAGTATTGGGGTTTAGTGCACGATGAGCATTGGATTAAAGGACTCCTAAATGAAAATTTAATACGAGCTAGTTCACAACTAATAAATTTAGTTGTTGGAGATACATTTTCTGTAGAGGATATTTATTATATGTTAGATAGATCAGGGTTTCATTTTATGAGATTTGTAGACGAACATTTGTGGGTGCCTAAGTTTTATGGTGTAGAAAGAATTTTAGATGAACAGAATTATAATGATAGAGAAAGATATGAAGTTATTGCAAAATTAAGAAGAAATATACATTTGTTAGAATTTTTTGCTTCTCCAAATGTTGTTTCTAAAAAAGATTATAAGATAGATGTATTAAAACTATCTCCATTTGGAACAATTTTAGAGAATGGTTTTGTGTTTTTTGATGGAACAGTAATAAAACTTGACCTAAAGAGAAGTATGTTGTTAAGATTTTTTGCAGAAGAGCATACCCTGGAAGAATTAAAGTTAGAAGTAAGAGAAATAACACCAGTGGTGTTAGAAGAGTTTGTTGGAATAATGTTTGAACATGAGGTATTAATTTGATGAAAGTTAAAGATCTTATCAAAGAGCTTTTAGAATTTAATCAAGAAGCTGAAATTTCTGTTATAGTTCATAACTGCTCAGAATCTTTCATATTAACTTGGGGAGATAGTGAGGGAGCAACTAAGAAGAGTTGTACTTGTGTTGGTTTATATGTTGATAGACTTTGTGAATGAATTAAGAAGGAGACAAGAAAGATGGGTTTAGCAGGTAAGTATAGACCACAAAAGTTTGAAGAGGTAGTAGGCCAAGATGTCACAGTAGAGATTATAGAGAAATCTATAAGATCTGGAAATGTTGGAAGTGTTTATATGTTTCATGGTCCAGCAGGGAGTGGCAAAACTACTGTTGCAAGATTGATAGCAAAAGCTCTAAATTGTGATAGTGTAGATAAGAGTAAATCATTAATTTGTGATAGATGCATAAATTGTAGGGGCATAAGAGATGGTCAATCTGAATTGGTGTTAGAGGTGGATGGTGCCACAAATAGGGGTATTGCTGAAATTGTGGCGATTCAAGATATAGTTAGAAGAATGCCCCCAAAAGGAAAGCATAAAGTAATTATTATAGATGAGGTTCATGGTTTAACATCACAAGCTTTTGAATCATTATTAAAAACTTTAGAAGATCCACCACCCAATATTCATTTTATTTTATTAACTACATTACCATTTAAGGTGCCTGATACGATTAGAAGTAGGGGATTACGATTTTATTTTAAGAGAGTGTCAGATAATGTAATTGAGAATATATTATTAAAATTTAATTTATCTAATAAAATTAAGAGTTTGATAGTTAGAAAGTCTAGAGGTAATGTTAGAGATGTATATATGATGTTAGAGCAGATAAGTAGCTGTCCAGATTTAAAAGAAAATCAAATTATGGAGTTGTTGGGAGTAGTAGGAGAGGTTGATGTATTAAAGTTGGTACAGAACTTAAGTAATTGGAAAAACTATGTTATGGAGTTAGGAAAATTGAAAGAGGTATACGGGGTAGAGGTAGTTGCAGATTTAGTAAAATCTATTTTACATGATGTAGTACTATCTAAAGTGGATGAGAGTTTATTTTCTCATAGCGGAATAGGACTTAAGAAGATTAATGAAATAAGTAAAAAGTTTAGTATTGATGGAGTTAAAAAAGCATTATGGGAGTTAATGAACATTTTTGAAACTAATACAAATTTAGAGGTGGCTTTGGATTTAGTCCCATTCTTTTTAGAGGTAAAAAAGGAAACAATAACAAAAGAAGAATCAAGGTCTAGTAATGATGACATAGTTAGTGTTATTATAGATGATCAAACATATCATCACCCATTGTTAAAGACTGAATTAAAGAGGTCGGTGGTGTTAGATCAACAGGGTGATTTAACAGACGAGATATGGAAAGAGGTTTTAGAAGGATTGGATGGAGAAGTTTTAGAAATCACAAAGTAAAGGAGGTACAGTATGATCAAAAAATTAGTATTGGCGGTGGTTTTGTTATTTAGCATTTCAACATTTTCTTTTTCTCAAGACATGGATGTAAAGAATTGTGATATAATTGTGTGGAGACCACAAGCATTTCTTTTAGTACCTGATGTATATATCCCATCAATCATTCCTGAGTTTATGTGTGATAATATTGATAAACTTTGGTATCATGTTGATCTAGTGATTGATAAGGATGGGTTACTTATGACATCTACGCCGAAGCATGGTGCCGGAGCGACATCGACAATTGATTCTAGATTAAGTGGTACCTGGATTAGTTTCATGATATTAAGGAATGATACCGCAGATTGTAATGAAGTATTAGACAGGGCCTATAGTTTGGAGGGGGCTTATGATTGGACTGGGTATTATCTTCATGTTTTAGATCTTTGTTTCTCATGTAGTAAATTAACATTTTTTAGGGATTTGCCAAGAGAAATTTTTGAGTACCATTGTGCATCATTTGTTTTTACTGCCACAGAGATTGTTGATAATCCAAATGTCGCCACTCCATTTGATGTGGTAAATGATATTAAGAATGGAACAATTACTGATTGGAAAATTGTCCAAGAAACAGATTTAGAATGAATTACATGATAGTATTGTATAATATTCTAGGAGTGTAGTAATGATAAAAAAGTTATTTTCCCGAGTTATAGAAATTTATGAAGAGTGGAGAGAGAGTAGTGTATTAGTAAGTAGAAATGATTTGGCTGTGCAAGTAATTAATGAGTTCAAAGTGTTTGAGAGTTATTTGAGGAAGAAAGATTATCTTGAAAAATTTGAAGAAATTCCAATACATTTAGGATTTGCTCATGTGTATGATAATAATTTGGAGTTGTCTGTAAAATTAAAATATAGAGCTGTAAAAGCAATTCAACAGTTGA
>Ga0315284_10012485_pt1 | contig 12097 bp, 9 predicted proteins | sample YL17G09_16_MG_FD_203696 | JGI IMG/M metagenome (GOLD analysis project Ga0315284, IMG submission 203696) | Sediment microbial communities from Yellowstone Lake, YNP, Wyoming, USA - YL17G09_16 | ecosystem: Environmental > Aquatic > Freshwater > Lake > Sediment | place: USA: Wyoming | collected...
TGCGGAGACGGTTGTGATCGAGGGCAAAAGCTACCGGATGAAGGACAAAATCGAGGAATAGTCGTGGTATCCGTCAAGACATATTCAAACCGGCTGAATTACCCCGTATTCGGACCGGCGGCCGCAGGAGGAAGTAGCACGGCTCGTGGATCGAGGCCACGGGGCAACCGCACTCCGGACAGGCGCCCCGGGTTGCTGGATCCTCCGCTTCGCTTATCCCGCCGCTGACCTCGATACACCGGTCGTCGACGAGTGTTCCTGTGCACTTGGAGACGACCGGCACTCGGTCGGCGGGTATGGCGCCCAACCCCACATCACCCGGGCAGACTCGCAACTCCTCCTGCGCAAAGAACCGTTCGCATGGCACGCAGTACCATCCGGAGTAGGTGCCGCGATAGATCTCGTCGCGCGAGTAGAGATCCGCGAGTACTCGGCTGACCACCGACGTATGCCGCGACTCGGTGGTGCGGATGAAGTCGTCGTTGCTCACCGACAATCGAGACCACAGCTCCCGGAATTTCGGCGAGAGCGCGTCGCAGTGGCTCTGCGGGTCTCGACCAGACGAGGCTGCGGCTCTCTGCACCTTCTGCCCATGCTCGTCCGTCCCGGTGAGAAAGTGCACCTCCTCGCCAAAGAGTCGGTGATACCGGGCCAGCGCGTCGGCCAGCAGTGTTGAGTAGGCATGCCCGATGTGTGGCGCATCGTTGACATAGTAGATAGGCGTGGTGATATAGTAAGGACGTTTCGTGAAGTCCATGGTGTTCGCTCCCGGTATTGACGTGCAAAATGAGACGGTGACAACCAACTCATTGTAAATCAACGAGTTGTCCGACCGACGCAAAGATTTTTTGGAAGAGAGAAGAGGGTATGATGCGCGTTAGCGCATGGAGCGAACTGCGGAGAGGAGGAGGGCGGAGATGGGGGAGTGCGTGTTCATGATCTGCTTGTAAATATACGCTGGAGGTGCAAATGTGTCAAGCGGCAGATGGAAAGCCTGCACGTGCGAAGCGGGCCTGACCCTCGCATGATCCGTGAGAATCCGTGCGTCATATCCGCTTTTTCCGTGTCCCTGTCATCGCCATTTCTTCGCTCGTCTCAAACCGACCGGCACACGCAAGAAAAGAGCGCCCAAGTCTGCGGGGACACTCACCGCCCTCGCTTGGGAATCTCCTTCAACACCAGCGCCACACTCCGTGTCTTCCCGTCCCGCAAGAAGTCGATAGGCACCGAGTCTCCCACAAAGAAGTCCAGGAAGAACCCTTCAATATCCTTGGCGGACTGAATCGTCCGGTCCCCCATGCGCGTGATGATATCGCCGCTCTTGATCCCCGCGACCTCGCCTGGGCTCCCGGGATCCACCGATGTCACAACCACACCGTCAAGCTTGTCATATCCGAGCGACAGCGCGATGGAACGTGTCAGGTTCTGTGCCGAGATCCCGGTCCACACGGTGCGACGCTGACCGTATGTGACCAGCTCCTTGACAATGGCCTTGGCCCGATTGATCGGAAGCGCGAAGCCGATGCCGATGGAACCCCGGTTTGCGTTCCCACCGGTGTAGATGAACGTGTTGATGCCAATGACTTCTCCCAGTGCATTGACAAGCGGTCCGCCGGAGTTGCCCGGGTTGATCGCGGCGTCGGTCTGGATCATGCCCTGGTAGTACACGCCTTCGCCTCCAGTTGCCGGTGCAAAGTTGCGATTCGTGGCACTTACCACTCCGACAGTGACCGTGGGATGCGCGTCTTTGATGAAGAAACCGAACGGGTTGCCGATGGCAATCGTCCATTCGGCAGTCATGAGGTCGTCGGAGTTGCCCATGGCAACGTACGGGCAGTCGGTGCGCGCGACGCGGATCAGCGCAAGGTCGGTCTGCGGATCGAGACCCACGATCTTGCCCTCAAGCTCAGTGCCGTTCTGCTGGGTCACGAAGAGCTTCTCCGCCCCTTCCACCACGTGGTAGTTGGTGAGAATCAGTCCATCTGAGCTGATGAGGAATCCCGAGCCCATGTTCTCGACCTCGCGATACCGGGGCGCAATGTCCGGCGCAAAAAAGAAGTCGAAGAAATCACCGAAGTACTGGCTGCGGACAACCTGAATCTGCGTTACCACAATGCCAACAACGCAGGGAGAGACGCGTCGGGTCGCCTCCACGATAGCAGTGTGGCGGGCGTCGGTGACGAATTGGGCCTGTTCGGGCACCTGCGACGGCGACTGGACCGGGCTCTGCGCGATCTCAGCGCGAATTGCGGGCAAGTACACCCGACGGATGAACTCCGCGCCGCCGATGGCGCCACCAACGGCGCCGACAACGAGGAACAGCAGGTACAGACTGGCTTTTCCGCTGGGGCGAGACATCAGATTCCTCCTGGATAGTCAACGTGATCGAGAACCAGACCCCATGCCGGAGCGGTCGTCCCAGCCAGGGAGCGGTCTCTACTGTCAATGATCTGGGCAAGTGGCGTGGTGATGCGCCCGCGACCAATATCGATGAGTGTGCCGACCAGAGACCGGACCATCTTATATACAAAACGGTCGGCTGCAATGGTCAGGACGAACGGATCGGCATCGGTGTTGAGCGACGCCTCCACAATAGAGCATGCCATGTTCTCGGTGGTGGTGTCAGCACTGCAGAACGTGGTGAAGTCGTGCGGCCCGAGCAGGTGGGGGAGTGCAGCGCGGACCTTGTCCCAGTCAACATGGTGGCGGATGCTCCACGCGCGCTCGCGAGAGAGCGGGCTCTTGCGCGTTGTGATGGAGTAGCGATAGGTGCGCTTGATGGCGGAGAATCGGGCGTGGAACCCATCGTCGATCTCGCGCAGACCGTAGATGGCGATGTCTCGCGGAAGGAGCGCATTGATGCCGATTTCGCAGGCGCCGATGTTGGCGATGGTAGCGCCGTCAACATGCGCGCCCTGACCGCGTGCGTGAACGCCGGCATCGGTGCGACCGGCGCCCACAACAGAGCACGCAGCGCGCGTGACCGTGGAGAAGGCCTTTTCGAGCTGCGCCTGAATGGAGTCAGCATTGGGCTGGACCTGCCAGCCACCGTAGGCAGTGCCGTCGTATTCCACTCGAAAGAAGTATCTCATGGGTGTTTCGGTGACAGGTCCACGTCGTGAGTGCTGCGTACTGAGATGCCGGGGCACGACGGCCCTCGCATCGCCCGAGCGAGGCGGGATGTCCCTACGCCGCCCCGATCTCCGCCACCTTGGCGATCCGGTAGCACAGCATCTGCATGGTCTGTCTGCTCGCATCTGCGCGACCGGTCTTCATGTCAATGTCCACCTTGCCCAACATGCGAAAGATGGCTCGGATGTGCTCATCCTTGAACGCCTTGGCCTGGTCTATGATGCCGGACTTGATGATGGCCGGGTAGATCCGGTTCGCCTGTCCCTCAGACAGGATGCCGGCCGCAATCCCGATCTTGACGCCAATCTCGTCCTGCATCGGCCGGTTGCGCCGCGTGACTGCGCCCATAAACGCACGGATCTCATCCGGGTAGCGCTGCGCAAACGCGCGGATGCGAAAGAGCTGCCAGAAGTGCCGGTAGATTGCCGAGATGGCCAGTGGCGCGTGGAAGGTGCCGCTGAAGAGATTGTCAACCACCTCAAGCGCACGCGGCAGATCCTTTTTGCCGAGAGCCTGCGCAAGTTCGTACGGGGCCATCGACCGTGAGGAACCGCTGATGTGTTCGACGGTCTTGCGGTCGATGCCTTTGCCCGGCGCGAGCACCAGGTCCATTTTCTGAAGCTCGGAGTAGAGCGGCCCCAGGTCGGTGCCTACAAGGTCGACGAGGTACTCGGCGTCAGACTCGGTGATGGACCGGTTGAGGAGTCGGCGCGTGTTCTCAATCACCCACTTGGCAACCGCGTAGTCGGGTGGCTTGGCAAACTCAAAGTGCGCGAACCTGGCCGGCTGTTTCTTGGCGCGCGCGTGGAAGTCCTTGGTCCAGGCAGTGAACCTGGCGCCCTTCTTCTCTCCCTTCGTCACATCCGCCTCGACAACGAGGTAGGCATCGGGCACGTCGTGGTCGAGGTACTGCCCAAGCTCCTTCAGGTCGGCGTCGGAGAGCCCATTGGCGTGTCGGACCTGGAAGATGCGCGTTTCGGGGAAGAGCGACACCGTCACGAACCGCGAGAGAAACGCTGCCATGGGTTCGCTTGATGAGTCGAAGTAGGATGAGACAACGTCGCCACCCTTCTGTTTCACCTGCAGCACAAACTGCTCGCGCGCAGCCTCGCGGCTGATCACGTCGTCGCCGACAAAGAGCACGAACTGTGCGGGGGCTGCTGCGGTCTCGTTCATGGGACAATGGCCTCCAACGAACGTTGCTTCTCCTGCATGGTGGCGGAGAGACGAAGAGCCGACGATGCGACTGCCGCTTTGCCCGAGGTCAGCACGTCCTGAATCCGCGTGGCCAGGGTCGCACCATCCAACACCGAGAACCCCACGCCGGCATCGAGCAACGTGACTGCGCTCTCCTGCTGCGTGTGGTAGTAGGGGCCGAAGATGACCGGCAGCCCGAACCGCGCAGCATCCCACATGCTGTGTCCACCCACCGGGATGAACGTGCCACCAACAACCGCAGCATCCGCGATGCCGTACATATCGACGAGAATGCCGAACTTCTCGATCATGCACATGCGCCACGTATGGTCGGTCGCAGGCTCAGGCAGGCGCAGAACGTCGGGTCCGAGCTCGGACGCGATCTGCGGTAGTGCCTTCAGGTGACGGGGAACCACGATGCACCGCGCCTCAACACCCCTGGCGTGCAGAGCATCCATGGCTTGACGGACAACCATGCCCTCACCCGGGTGAACGCAGCCGGCTGTGACCACAATGTCGGTTTCGCCGATGCCCAGGGCGCGGCGTTTTGCAGTGCGGTCTGCGGGCGACATTGCAGCAATGGTGATGTAGCTCTTCAGATTGCCGGTGACATGAAGGGCTCCTGACTTGACGCCCAGCAGGCGGAAACGATCCGCATACGTGGATGTCTGTGCCAGCACCGGGTCGAGATGCATGAACAGGGGAGCGAGAACCGGCAGCATCCGCCGGTAGCGACCGAACGATTTCTGCTCGAGGCGTGCGTTGATAACGCCGACGGGAATGCCTCGAGCGCGGCACACCCACATCATGCTGGGCCAGAACTCTGTCTCCATGAGCCACACGCGCGCAATGGCGTAGGAGTCGAGCACCTGCTCCATCAGTCGGATGGAGTCCAGCGGTAGGAGTCGGATGCACACTGTTCGGTCGGATCGGAACGTCCTCAGGTACTCCAAGCCGGCCCGGGTAGTAGCAGTCAACACGTAGCGCTGCTGTGGATGCTTTCCAGAGAGAGCAGCGAGGAACGTTCCTGCCAGCTTGGCCTCACCAAGAGACGCTGCGTGGATCCAAGCCACATCGCCGACAGGCCTGGAAGCTGACGAAGGCGCCTCAGAGCGCTGGGCAATGTCCCACGACACAAATCGGGGCGAACGCCCAAGTACCGGCAGCACCGTCCACCGGGCTGCGTCCATGAGTGCGCTGTACGATCGAACTGCCAAGGATAGGAGGTGGTCGCTCATTGCGGAATGGAGTCAGCTCACAACGTGGAAACGCAGTTCTTGCCCCGATGCTTTGACGTGTACAACGCGCGGTCAGTGTCGGAGACCAGAACGTCGCGCTCTTTGGGTGACGCCCCATTGTAGTAGGCGAGCCCGATGCTGATGGTATAGCTGACTTGGACCGCGCCCGCCGTCACGGGCGAATCAGCAATGGCCTTGCGGATTCTCTCTGCAAGCGCGGTTGCCCCATCGATCGCGGTGTCGGGCAGAATCAACGCAAACTCTTCCCCTCCGTACCGGGCAAGCAAGTCGCCCTTGCGGATGAGCGCGGAGACGCGGTGCGAGAGGTCCTTGAGAACCTTGTCTCCGGTGAGGTGGCCGTGAGTGTCATTCACCATCTTGAAGTCGTCGATGTCGATGAGCGCAAGAGTAAACCCGGAGCCGCGTCGGTCAGCACGCGATATCTCACGAGCAAGACTTTCGTTGAACAGACGCACATTGGCAATGCCGGTGAGGCTGTCGGTCTTGGCCAGCATCTGGGCCTGCATGTCCATGTACGCATGCTCTACTATCGACGAGACAAGCGAGGTGTACACGTAGAGGAACTGGCAAGACCCGGCATCAAGCTGCGATGCCGCCCGGGTGAAGATCACCAACGCGCCGATGGTCTTGCCTTTGACAATCATGGGGATCGAGGTAGCGTGCTTGACATCATCCGGGCTGAACGTGCCGCGCCGCCCCTCAAAGGTGGCAAGCGGAATTTCCGCGCGCTCAAACGACGTCCGGTCGAGAAAGTCGAATGCAGTCGACCAGTTGGTGAGCACCACATCGCGCACCTGCTGCTCGGACATGGCGCCATGGTGCGGCATCACAAACACCTCGGAGAACTCCAGAAAACTCACCGCAATCGCACACATCACCGCGTCCATGCGCTCGTTGGTATCTTCAAGTATTACCTGAAATACCTCTGGTAACTCAAGCGATAACATCAACTTACGAGAGAAGTGATAGAGTGTGGTCACATCGTGGAGATGGCTCTTCGACTCGTCGTCCATCTTCTCCGACTGCTTCATCAGGTGCAGGCTTTTGAGGTGGAAGCTGCGCGAGGCCACGGTACGTTCTACCTGGCTGGTAAATTCGTCGAGTTGGAGCGGTTTGACCAGGTACGAGGCGGCGCCGAGGTTGATGGCGCGAGCGGCGGAGTCCAGCGATGCATAGCCGGTGATCACGATGACTTCGACGAACTCGTCCTTCTCTTTGGCAAACTTGAGGATGTCGATGCCGGTGATATCGGGCAGCCGCAGGTCGGTGACTATGACATCGAAGAGATTGTTCTTGATGAGTTCGAGGGCTTGCTGCCCCGTGTGTGCAGTGGTGATGTCGTGCACATCGGCGAGGGCTTCAGCCAGAAACGAGCACAGCGTCTCCTCATCGTCAACGATGAGCACTTTGCTTCGGAGTCTCTGCTCGGTGGTTCGTGGTACGCGAGTCATGCACTGCTCCTGGTGACCGTCGAGACTTCGATGATCGACTTGTTGAAAATACAATACATTGTGGCCTCAGAACAGCAGAAACACATACCGGTGGACCATCTCAGATTGGAAGAGCCAGGGCATGTGCAACACCCGGCATTGCCATCCAGACGCATTCCCTCCGAACCTGCCACCCCGATGTCGCGGAATTCTGGCCGCGCTGCTTGCTCTGACAATCCCACTTGGAGTATCTTTGGTTCAGGGCATTCCGAATTGGAAAGTCGGAATCTCACACTCACCATCAACAAGGGGGCCGCTATGTTCGACCTGATCAAGAAAACGGTGTATGCCGGCATGGGCCTGGCACTCATGACAAAGGAGAAGGCCGAGGAAGTTGCCAAAAAGCTCGTCGAAGAGGCCAAGCTCTCCGAGGCTGAGGGCAAGAAGGTGGTTGACGAGATGCTCAAGAAGTCCGCCGAGGCCAAAGAGTCCCTCGAAAAGACCATCAAAGACACGATTGAGGGTACCCTCAAGAAGCTCGACCTGCCATCCAACAAGAAGATCGCCGACCTCGAGCGACGCCTCGCCGAGCTGGAAGGGAAGAAGTAGGGGAGTTCTGCCTCGCCGAATCTGCGAATCGGTCCCGGACGGGTTCCTCGCACTCCCCGGACCGATCGCACCGGCAACAGGTCGCGCACCACCACATGAGTACAACACTCCGCACCCCTCGACGCAGTTTCCTGCACATCGGCCGCTATGGCGAGATCCTCTCGGTTCTCATCAAATACGGCTTCGGCGACATTGTTGCGAGGCTCAATCTCGAACGCTACCTCTCGCTTCCGCGCAAGCTCCTGCCTCGCAGCACCGCAGCGCCGTCGCGCAGGGCCTCGCGATGGGAACGTGTGCTGGTTGCCATAGAGGAGCTGGGCCCCACGTTCATGAAACTCGGGCAGTTCCTGAGCAACCGGCCCGACCTGCTGCCGCCCGAACTGGTTACGCAACTGGAAAAGCTGCAAGACGCAGCCAGGCCTTTCCCCGGGTCCATTGCCCGCGCACTGGTGGAGAAGGAACTCGGACGGACCGTGGAGGATGCCTTTGCGTCATTCTCCGACGAGCCCGTTGCCTCTGCGTCAATTTCGCAGGTACACCGCGCCACACTCAAAGGCGGGCAGCACGTGGCTGTCAAGATCCGGCGTCCGCGCGTGCGGCACACGGTCTCCACCGATATCGACATCATCTACGATCTGGTTGCGTTGCTCGAGCGTGCCTACGAGCCCCTGCGCGGGCTGCATCTTGCGCAGTTGGTCGAGGAGTTCGAGCGCACCATCGCGAAGGAGCTCGATTTCACGATCGAGGCCTCGCACATCGAGCGGTTCAGGCACGACTTCACCAGCGACCCCGACGTGCACGTCGCGCGGGTGCACGGAGACCTCGTCACGCAGCAGATACTTGTCACCGAATGGGTGGACGGTGCCAAGATCACCGATCTGCCGGAGCTCGCGCGCATGGGCGTTGACCCGTGTGAGCTTGCCCGACGCGGCACCCGGCTGGTTCTGAGCCAAGTCTTCGATCACGGATTCTTCCACGCCGATCCACACCCGGGGAATCTGCTGGTGCGGGCGGATGGACGCATCTGCTTCCTCGACTTTGGAGCAGTGGGTATCATTCCGCCCACCTTGCGGCATCACCTGAGCATTATTCTGTACGGCGTGGTCAACAAAGATCCGCAGCGGATCATCCGCTCGCTGTCGCAGCTCACCCGCGAACGCATCAACAATATCGAGCGGCTCGAATACGACGTTACCGAGTTTATCGAAGAGTACGATCTGTCGATGCTCAAGCAGATCAATGTGGGCGATGTGCTGAAGCGGTTCGCCTACATCGTGACTGAGCACGATTTGCGGATTCCGCCGGGTTTCTATCTGCTGCTCAAGGCGCTCATCACCATTGAGGGAGTGGGCAGCAAGCTCGATCCCAACTTCAACCTTACGAAGGAACTCGAGCCGTTCGTCAAGAAGCTGCTGAGAGAGAATCCGCGGCTGCGCTACCTGCCGTTTGACGTGTACTTCACACTGCTGGACATGGCCTCGCTGCTGAAGGACCTGCCGTTCGAGATAAAAGACATTGTGCGGGTGGTGAAGAGGGGAGACCTGCGCATCCAGTTCGAGCATCAGGGGCTTGAGCCGCTCTTTGCGAAGAGCGATCAGCTTGTCAATCGACTGGTCTTTGCACTGGTGCTCGCGTCGCTGATCGTGGGGTCGTCAGTGGTGATCCACTCGGGCATCCCGCCCAGGATCTACGACATACCAATCATCGGCATCGGAGGGTTCGCGGTTGCAGGGCTGATCGGGTTCGGGCTGCTGTTTTCGATGATACGGCAGAAGAAGCTCTGAGAAGTGCGGAATGCGGAGTGGGGAGTGCGGAGTTGCGGAAGCAATCCGACCAACTCCCAGACGCATTCCTGCGAAACGCCTCCCAAGGTTCGTCGAGAACAGTCCGAAGTGGGGGGACCGATGCGCGGTTCGTAACTCGTAACTCGCTTGCTCGCAACTCGTCACTTCCCCCACGCGCCGTGTGTCCGGTGCAGAGCAGTCCCTAACTCCCCACTCCGCATTCCGAACTCCGCACTTTCTCAATCATCTCTTCGCCCAAACACTCCTGCCCGCATCAGATAGTACGCCAAGGTGAGTAGTGAGCTGACCGCCGCAGCCACATAGGTCAGAAACGCCGCATTCAGTACCTCTCCGGCCATGCCCGCCTCTTCGCGGCCGTGCACGACTCCTGCTTCGACCATCATCTTCCTGGCGCGACTGCTCGCGTCCCACTCGACCGGCAGTGTGACAATGGAGAAGAGCACTGCCGCGCTGAACACCACTGCACCGATCAGGATGAAGCCCGGGCGGTTCAGCAGCATGCCCGCTGTGATGACAATGTAGGAGAGCCAGGTTGAGATGTTCGTTGCCGGCACCATCAGCGTGCGCATATGCATGAACACGTAGCCGCGAGCGTGCTGGATAGCGTGTCCTGCCTCGTGACATGCGACGCCGATTGCGGAGAGACTGCTGCTGCCATAGACGCCAGGGGAGAGGCGCAGCGTCTTTGACATGGGATCGTAGTGGTCGGAGAGAAACCCGCCAACTTCCTCGATCTTGACATCACCAATGCCGACGGATCGCAGAAGTCGGGCAGCCGCCTGCGCGCCGGTCATGCCAGTGGATGAGCCAACAGTCGAGTACTTTTTGAACGTGGACTTCGTCTTGAAGGAGGCGTAGAGAGCCAGCAGAAGGCCGGGAATGGCGAACGCGATGTACATTGGATCAATCATGCCGAACATGGTTCAGTGCTCCTTTGTGATGGTGCTGAGGTCGTTACCACTGAGCTAAAATACTTGAAGCAACGCGTGGACCAGACCGGGAACCGCCGATTCTGCCCGGATTCGCGAACTGGCGCCTTCGCCGGTTTCACTCCGGAACGCGGGCTGTTGTGGAATGAAACGGCCATCCCGGATGCCGACCACCGACGCTGAGATCACAGATCCCACCATGTCCGTGTGCCAGGGTCGCCCTCGACCGTGCATGTCTCAGCAGGATAGGACTCCGGCATCTCGTGGTCCCTCACCTCAAGCAAGACCACGGTCCGGGGGACCGTGCCACACGGAGACAGAACTTGCCCATGGTTCCGCGCCTCCACCCGTCCGGATCCGCGCTATCCGATCCGTGAAGATCCCTCCAAATCCGTGTCATCCGTGGCCCTTCCTCGCCCTTTCTTGCGTGTGCTTGTCCATGGCCGGTTGCCTCGCACCACAACCTCAATGGCACGCCGGTTGCGAGGAATGCCCACGGAACCATGCGTATCCATCAAGGAGCTGAACAACCGTGGACACCGACAAACTCACGACCAAATCGCAGGAATCCCTGCAAGCCGCCCATTCGCTGGCTGTGGAGTGTGGGCACCAGGAGATCACACCTCTGCACCTGTTGCTTGGACTGGTGCGTCAGGAGCAGGGACTCGTCCCCGCCATTGTGGAGAAATCCGGGGCCACCGCGGCAGCCCTCGACGCGGCCATTGACGAGCGGTTGCGCAGGATCCCCTCTGTCTCCGGACCCGGGGCAACCCAGACCTACGCGTCGCGCTCGCTGACCGCAGTTCTCACCAATGCCCACAAGCAAGCCGATGCCATGAAGGACGAGTTCGTGAGCGTCGAGCACCTGCTGCTTGCTGCGCTGGAGCACGACGCGGAGTGCAAGGAAGCCGCCCGGTCAGTCGACATTGACAACCGGCGCATCCTCGAAGCCCTGCGCGCCGTCCGAGGCAACCAACGCGTGACCTCGCAGGACCCCGAGGGCACCTTCCAGGCGCTGGAGAAGTACAGCCGCAACCTCACCGACATGGCAAGGAAAGGCAAACTCGACCCGGTCATCGGCCGCGACGAGGAGATCCGCCGCGTGGTGCAGGTGCTCTCCCGCCGCACCAAGAACAACCCCGTGCTCATTGGCGACCCCGGTGTCGGCAAGACAGCGATCGTGGAGGGACTGGCACTTCGCATTTTGCGCGGAGACGTGCCCGAAGGCCTCAAGAACCGCCAACTCGCGTCTCTTGACATGGGCGCACTCATTGCCGGGGCGAAGTTCCGTGGTGAGTTTGAGGAGCGCCTCAAGGCCGTTCTCAAGGAGGTCGCCTCGGCTGAAGGCAGGATCATTCTCTTCATCGACGAGCTGCACACGGTCGTGGGCGCGGGCGCGGCCGAGGGCGCCATGGATGCGGGTAACCTGCTCAAACCCATGCTCGCGCGTGGGGAATTGCACTGCATTGGCGCCACCACGCTCGACGAGTACCGCAAGCATATCGAGAAGGACAAGGCGCTTGAGCGCCGTTTCCAAACCGTGCTGGTCGACCAGCCCACGGTAGAGGAGACCGTGTCGATTCTGCGCGGACTCCGGGAGCGGTACGAAGTCCACCACGGTGTCAAGATCCGCGATGCGGCCATTGTGGCAGCCGCAGTTCTCTCCGATCGATACATCTCCGAGCGCTTCCTGCCCGACAAGGCCATTGATCTGATTGACGAGGCCGCTGCCAAGC
>Ga0315284_10012486_pt1 | contig 12097 bp, 16 predicted proteins | sample YL17G09_16_MG_FD_203696 | JGI IMG/M metagenome (GOLD analysis project Ga0315284, IMG submission 203696) | Sediment microbial communities from Yellowstone Lake, YNP, Wyoming, USA - YL17G09_16 | ecosystem: Environmental > Aquatic > Freshwater > Lake > Sediment | place: USA: Wyoming | collected...
CTTGGACACTCTGGAAGCATTGATTTAGCAAGATCAATAATCCATTTGAAATATGTTCCATTGATAGAACTTGGATTGAGATGTTTCTGCAGACAATGCGGAAAATTGCTTTTGGCAGACAAGGATTTAGAAAGATTTACTCCAAGCGAGAGAGCAAAAAAGGCAAAGGATGTAAAGAAATGCCCTCATTGCGGAACAGCACACGAAAAAGTTAAGCTGGACAAGCCGACAAATTTTCTTACTGGAAAAACCAGACTTTTCCCCACTGAAATAAGGGAAATATTAGTCAATATTCCTAATGAAGAATTAAAAAAAATCGGGATAAATTCTACAACATGCAGGCCAGAATGGGCAGTTCTTACTATGCTTCTTGTTCCTCCTGTTACTGTCAGGCCAAGCATAATTCTTGAATCTGGAGAAAGAAGCGAGGACGACTTAACACACAAACTTTCCGACATAATAAGAGCAAACCAAAGATTGTGGGAAAACTTGAATGCAGGAGCTCCTGAAGTCATTATAGAAGACTTGTGGGATTTATTGCAGTTTCATATAACAACTTTCTTTGATAATAGTGTCGCTAAAATTCCTCCTGCTCGTCATAGAAGCGGACAGCCATTGAAAACAATAATGGAAAGAATAAAAGGAAAAGAGGGAAGAATAAGAAAAAACCTTGCAGGAAAGAGAGTGAATTATTCTGCAAGAACAGTCATTTCTCCTGACCCTTATATTGGAATTAATGAAGTAGGAATTCCATATGAAATTGCAAAGGTTGTAACTGTTGCAGAAAGTGTTACTGACTTGAATATTGAAAAATTAAAGAAATTAGTTGAGAAAGCAGAAGAATATCCTGGAGCAAATTATGTCATAAGGCCTGATGGCAAGAGAAAAAAGATAAGTCCGGATTTGAAAGAAGAAATAATAAACGAGCTTACTCCTGGATATAAGGTTGAGAGACACTTGCAAGACGGAGATGTTGTTTTATTCAACAGACACCCAAGTCTTCATAGGGGAAGTCTCATGGCTCATTTTGTAAAAGTCCTTCCTGGAAGAACTTTCAGGCTTCACCCTGCTGTTGCTGCTCCATATAATGCAGATTTTGACGGAGATGAAATGAATATACATTCTCCCCAGACAGAAGAAGCAAGAGCAGAAGCAAAAATACTCTTGGATGTAAAGAAAAATTTAATTTCTCCCAAGAACAACACCAATCTCATTGGATGCATAGGAGATGCAATTACAGGAGTATATCTGCTTGGAGAAGAGAATTTTTCAAAAGATTATGCAAATCAAATGCTTTTCAAATCTGAAATTGAACATCAGATATCAAAGAAAACAGTTAGTGGAAAGGAAATATTTTCGGCAATACTTCCAAAAATTAATTTCTCAAATGATTCTGTGACTATTAAAGACGGGCAGGTTATAACTGGAAAATTAAACAAAACTTTATTTGGAAGTGAAGATGGGGAATTAATCAAGGAGCTTGAAAAACAGGTTGGAATCAATCAAACATTCGATATAATAAGGAAAGTTTTCAATTTGGGAGTAAAATACTTGTCTGATAAGGGAATAACAATTTCTTTGGAAGATTTGGATCTCGACCAAAGTGTTATTGATGCAGGAGAAGAAATAATCAAAAAAGCAGAAAAGAAAACAGAAGAAATAATTGAATCTTACAACAAGGGGGAACTTGAAAGAATTCCGGGAAAGACAGAAGAAGAATCAAGAGAAATTAAAATATTGCAGACATTAAATGAAGTAAGAACAAAGATTGGAGAAATTGTTAAGAAAGAATTCCCAAAAGAAAATCCAGTTAATCATATGATTATGTCTGGCGGTGGAGGAAATATTCTTAACATAACCCAAATGGCTTCTTGTGTAGGACAACAGGCTTTGTGGGGAAGAAGAATTGATATTGGGTACAACGAAAGAACATTGTCTTTTTTCAAGAGGGGAGATTTGTCCCCCAAGTCCAGAGGTTTTATCAGAAGTTCATTCATAAGAGGACTAAGGCCGGATGAATTCTTTTTCGGAGCAATTACAGGAAGAGATTCCCTGATGGATACTGCATTGAGAACTCCTAAATCAGGATATTTGTACAGGAGACTTGCTAATGCATTGCAGGACTTGAGAATAGAATACGACGGAACAGTAAGAGACAGCAACAATAATGTCATACAATACAAATACGGAGACGACGGAGTAGATGTTTCTAAATTGCACATGAAAGAGCAGATTTGTCCTGGAGAAGCAATAGGAATTATAACTGCCCAGTCTTTCGGAGAACCTTCAACCCAGATGGCTCTTAATGTATTCCACTTTGCAGGAGTCCAGGAGATGCAAATTACCATGGGGCTTCCAAGACTCATAGAAATTTTTGATGCTAGAAAAAAACCCTCTTCTCCAAAAATGGAAATTTTCCTGAAAAAAGAATACAACAATGAAAAAGACGCGAAAGTTTTTGCTGAAAAAATAAAAGAAGTTACATTAAAAGAAATATCTTCTGAAATAAACCTCAACTTCAGCAATAAGACAATAGAGATAATTATTGACAAAACAGGAATTAAACAAACTCACAGTTCGATAAAATCTGTTGTTGAAAAACTGAATGATTTGAGTTTTAAAGCAAAAGAAAAATCAGATTCAATAATATTAAACGTGTCTGAACTTGGATTTAAGGAGATTTATCAGCAGAAAGAGAAATTGAAGAAGACAGTAATCTCTGGTGTCAAGGGAATAAAACAAATTTTGCTTGTCAAGAAAGACAAAGATTATGTCATAATGACTCTTGGTACAAATATAAAAAAGATAATTGAACTGAAAGAAACTGATGCTGACAGAATCCTATCAAACGATTTCTATGAAATTGCAGAAGTTTTCGGAATAGAAGTTGCTAGACAGCTGATAATGGATGAAATTTACAATGTTATTAACACGCAGGGATTAGACATTAATGAAAGGCATTTGAAACTTGTTTCTGACGCAATGACTAGCACTGGAGAGCTCAAGGGAGTTACAAGAATGGGAATCATAGCGCAAAAATCTTCGATATTAGCAAGGGCAACTTTCGAAACTCCGGGAAAGCAATTCATAAATGCAACAATAAAGGGAAGCAAAGACAAGCTAATCTCTGTAATTGAAAATATAATGCTTAATCAGCCGGTTCCTGTTGGAACAGGGCTTCCTGGCCTGATGGTTAAAGTTATAGGGCCTTTAGTGAAAAAAGAATCTGAAAAGAAAATAGCAAAGAGCGAAATTGTCGAGGAAACTAACAAATAGTTAAATTAGCAATAACTTTATAAAACAAATTTATCTTCACATTTTATCTAATATGACTAATACAATTAACATGCAGGACATGCGGCATCTGAACTTATTTAGTCAGATAACAAGAATACAAACAAGATTCTGCGTTACTTATAATGGAACAATAATTTTCTGCGTTCCACGAGAATTTGTCGCAAGAGCAATTGGAGAACAAGGAAGAAATATAAAAAGATTAAGCGAGATTCTGCAGAAAAAAGTCAGAATAATCCAAGGCCCGAGAGGCATACAAGACATAAGAGGATTTATCGGAGTTATTGTAAAGCCTGTAACTTTCAAGAATGTTGAAGTGACAAATGACGAGATAATTCTGACAGCAGGAAACACGCAAAACAAGGCTTCGTTGATTGGAAGAGACAAAAGAAGATTTCTTGAAATGCAGAGCATAATCAAGAATTTTTTTGGAATGGAATATAGGATTGTTTAATTCTATTATAATAAATCTTATAAAGAGATTAATTAATAGAAAATAATGAAATCTAATAAATTATTGGGGATAATCTTTCTTAGCCAAGCAGCAATTTGGGGAACAAGTGCAACTCTTAATTTTTCTAGTTATGCAAGGATTAAAGAACAATATGCAGAAAAACCAACAATTCAAATGGATAATAGCAAAAGAAATTTAGGAATTATTGATTTGTGTATTGCAGGATTGGGTTTAATAACTGCTGGAGCATATTTCGGTGCAGCAGGAAAAGAGAAAGAAAAACAATATTTTTCTTTGTAATTTTTCTCCTCATAAGATTTAAAAACTAATTTTATCAACAATATTTATGGGATTAAAGTCAGCGAAAAAATTAATTAAGGACAGAAAAAAGTTCAGATGGAAAGACAAGAACTATAGCTCGCGAACTCTTGGACTTTATGCAAAGGCAGACCCTCTTGAAGGAGCAAACCAGGCAAAGGGAATTGTTCTTTCAAAAATTCAGAAAGAGGCCAAGCAGCCAAATTCTGCGATGAGAAAATGCTGCAAAGTTCAATTGACAAAAAATGGAAAATCTGTAACTGCATTTATTCCTGGAAATTTGGCTCAAAGATTTATTGACGAGCATGATGAAGTCATGATTGAAAGAATTGGTGGAAAACAGGGAAGAAGTAAAGGAGATATTCCTGGTGTGAGATTTCAAGTTATCAAAGTAAATGATCAGCCATTGCATTTGTTAGTCATAGGCAAGATAGAAAAAGGAAGAAGATAATGACAATGCTATTCTATTCCTGGACATATAGAATGAATGAGACAATAACAGAAAAAGTTGAAGAATTTTTAGATGCAATTCCTGGAGCTAGAAAAAACAAGCACAAGACAGAATTGATTTATAATTTTGGAGAAATAGGAACTGAGGGCAGAATAGCTTTATCATACCAGGGAAAAGGAATATCAAGAATTATGGTTAGGGAAGTTTCAGAAGATATTAATAACAGATTAGTTAAAATAATTAAACCAGTTATAATCACATAATATGGAAAAACAAGCATTAAAATTCAAAATATTTGATTTGTATGACACAGAAGGAATTGAAGTTAAAGATCCTGGATTAAAGCCAGTAATAAACCTGCAGCCAAAATTAATTCTTAAAAGCCATGGAAGAAATGTCCAGAGATTTGGACAGACAAAAGTCAATGTTGTTGAGAGATTAATGAACAGGATTGCTGTTGCAGGACACAGGGGAAAAAAGCACAAGATAATCAAGGGGCTGGCAACAGGAAAATACACAAAAAACATGATGATTGTTCTTGAAGCATTCAAATTGATAGAGAAAAAAACCGGAAAAAATCCTGTCGAAGTTCTTATCAGGGCAATTGAAAATTCTGCTCCAAGAGACGAAATCACTGTAATCGAATACGGGGGGGCAAGATATCCTCAGGCAGTTGATGTTTCTCCATTGAGAAGAATTAATCTTGTTTTGAGATGGATTGTTCACGGGGCATCAGATAAAGCATTCAACAAAAAGAAAACTCTTACAGAAGCATTGGCAGAAGAAATAACTCTTGCATCAGAAGCCAATGGGGAGAGTTTTGCGATGAGAAAAAAGAACGAATCAGAGAAGCAAGCAGATTCGGCTCGTTAAGTTCTTTTTCTGGATGAAACCTACCCCTAATATTGGGATTTTCCATAGAGAAAAAAGAACGAATCAGAGAAGCAGGCAGATTCTGCGAGATAATTCTAGTATAATAATTCTTATAAATAAAGCAGCCCTATTAAAATTATGAAATATCAGGTTGTTAAAGATTTGAGTGAAAATATATTATACAAGGGCGAGGAAAGAAATTTTGAAAAATGTGTTGATGGAAATGTAAAAGAGATTTCTGTTATTTTTATAGAACCTCAAATACAAGCACAGCGCTTAAGCTTAGAAGAATATCTTTATGAAAGAAACAGGCAGGGGTTATTCCAGAAAACCGGCAGTGTTTTGGGAGTTGATTTTCCTTTAAATGATGAATTTTTTGAATTCTTAAAAAGCATTAGAGAGAAGTGGAGAAAGAACTGACAGCCGAGATAATTTTTTATTATAATAATTCTTATAAATAATAAAATAATGAAGTTGAAATGTTCGACATATCAAAATATGAAGTCAAACCAGGAGAAGTTTGGAGAAAACCAATGCGTAAAATTCCAATAGAAACACCAGACATATCCAAGTATGAAGTAAAAAGAGGGGGTGCTCAATCAGTTGAAAGTGAGAAACCAGATTATGAAACACAACTTGCTATTAATGGATACAAGCGATTAAGATCAGGACTTGGATTTGGAACTCTTTCAAGGTTGCAAAGAATAATCGAACTTATTCCATTAACAAAAAAGATTCAAAGAGAGTCAGAAATCAATCCTCTTGATGATGACGATTAGTTCCCAATTTCCACAACCTTTTTAAATGATTTTTCTTATTCTTATTTATCCTAAATAATTTTTAGATTTAATATAAAAAATGGCAGAAAAAGTACGAACAGGAAATTCGTCCAGTTTCCGCTTTTAGATTAAAATGGCAGAACAAAAGTTCAGCACAAATAAAAATTCAGGAGAATTTTCATAATGGCAGAAAAAGAATCACAATTTCAAAAGATACAAAGACTTACTACCAATCAGAAAAATGTAAGAAACATAGCGACAAGCGCGCACATTCATCATGGAAAGACTGCTCTTACAGACAATCTTTTAGCTGCTTCTGGTTACATGGCTTCAAAAAATGCAGGAGATTTGGAAGCAGGCATGGCGACATGGCAACATTTAGACGAACAGGAAAGACTCATGACTGTTGATGCTGCAAATGTCTCAATGGTTCACGACTTCCATGGAGAAGAATATTTGATTAATTTAATCGACACTCCTGGACATGTTGATTTCTCTGGAAATGTTACAAGGGCAATGAGAGCAATTGACGGAACAATTGTTCTTGTATGCGCTGTAGAAGGAATAATGCCCCAGACAGAGACAGTTATCAAGCAGGCATTGAGAGAAAGAGTTCAGCCGGTTCTGTTCATAAATAAAGTGGATAGATTAATCAAAGAAATGAAATTAACTCCAGAAAGCATGCAACAAAGATTTGTAAAAATAATCAACGAATTCAATGATTTGATAGCTAAAATTGCAGATTCAGAATTCAAGGAAAAGTGGCTTGTGAATATCAATGACGGAAGCGTTGCATTTGGGAGCGCGAGAGAGAACTGGGCGCTGTCTGTCCCATTCATGAAAAAGAAAGGCATAACATTCAAGGATATTTTTGCTCTTTACGAAATGGGAGAAGCAGAAAGAAAAGAATGGGTTTGGAAAAATGCGCCCCTATACGAAGTTCTTTTGGACATGGCTGTAAAACATCTTCCTAATCCATTGGATGCTCAGAAATACAGAATTCCAAAAATATGGAGAGGAGATTTGGACAGCGAATTGGGAAAAGATTTAATGAGCTGCAATCCAAAAGGAAAAATTGCATTTGTCATAACAAGAATTGTTATAGACCCGAGAAGCGGGAAGGAAATTTCAGCAGGAAGACTTTTCTCTGGAACAGTAAAAAATGGCATGCAGGTTCATCTTAATTTAGCAAACAAAGAACAAAAGATTCAGCAGATATTTGTTTACAATGGCATAAGACCAGAACAAATTGAAGAAGTTGGACCGGGAAATGTTCTTGCGATTTCAGGAGTTACAGGAGAAGCAGGAGAAACAGTTACATTGCAACCAGAAACTCCTTTTGAAGAATTAAAACATATTTTTGAGCCTGTTGTTACAAAATCAATTGAAGTAAAAAAGATGATGGATTTGCCAAAACTCGTTGAAATTTTGAAACAAGTCGGGAAAGAAGATCCTTCTGTTAAAGTTGAAATCAATGAACAGACAGGAGAATCTTTAATTTCTGGAATGGGAGAACTGCATTTGGAAATTATTGAAAACAGAATCAGGACAGAAAAAGGACTTGATGTAAAAACTTCTGCTCCTATTGTTGTTTATAGAGAAACAGTCAATAAAGAATCTTCTGAGATAGAAGGAAAAAGTCCAAACAAACACAACAGCTTTTTCATTTCTGTAGAACCTCTTGAAGATGAAGTTTATACGGCTATAAAATCAGGAGAAATTCCAGAAGGAAGAGTCAAGAAAAAGAGCCAGGAGCTTGCAACAAAATTCTCCAGATTTAACTGGGATAATGACACTGTTAAGAGCATAAGAGATATTTACAAGGGAAATGTTTTCTTTGATAACACAAAAGGAGAGGTTCATATTGGGGAAGTTATTGACATGATTTTGGACGCATTTGAAATGGTTGTAGACAAGGGGCCTTTAGCAAGAGAGCCATGCACCAAAATGAAAGTTTCTCTTGACGACATCAAACTTCATGAAGACGCTATTCACAGAGGACCTGCTCAGGTTTATCCTGCTGTCAGAGAATCAATAACAGGAGCAATGAGAAAAGGCGATGCATGTCTTCTCGAGCCTATCCAGATACATTTCATAGAAGTTCCAGACAGATTCTTGAGCACAATAACAAGACTGGTAGGAAGCAAGAGAGGACAATTATTGGAAGTGAAACAGGAGGAAACAGAAACTCAGGTGCATGCAAAAATCCCTGTTGCTGAAATGATTGGATGGAGCAATGACTTGCGTTCTGCTACAGAAGGAAGAGGAGTCAGTTCTTTGTCAGACCAATTATTCGAACGTGTTCCTCAAGGATTGCAGGCAGATGTAATCAAGAAGATAAGGGAAAGAAAGGGCCTTGCTGAGAATCAATAGTTTTAAATAATTGATGTCTATAATTTTTATGTGGAAGAAAAAAAATTCTTTTTGGATATTGTAATTAATAAAGAAAAACTGAGTAATGGAAAAGATATCTTTGTTTCCTTATGCCCTAGTTTAGGAATTGCTAGTCAGGGGGATAATATTGAAGAATCTATGAAAAATATAAAAGAATCTGCTGAACTTTATCTTGAAGAGATGCCTGAAATTTATGAAGAACTTGAAATAACAAAAAAGGAGTTACCAACCTTTTCTATTATTGAGGTAAAGAAAAATGGCAAAACTGCCAATATTATCCGGTAAAGATCTCGCTAAAGTTCTTTTTAAATTAGGTTATGAACATATTAGAACACGAGGAAGCCATATGGTTCTTGTTAAAAAAACCGAAAGAGGAAAGAAAACAATTCCTGTTCCCAATCATAAAGAACTTGCTAAAGGAACCTTGAAAGCAATAATGAATCAGGCGGATTTAAAATTAGATGATTTGTTAAATTTAATATAATTTTTAAAAGATAATAAAACAATAAGATTATAAATTAATTCTATAACCTTTAAATCATGAGATTAAAGAAAATTGAAACTCCCGAAAAAATAATTGTAGGTTATCTTAAGAGAAAAGGACATTCCCAAGATATTATTCTTGAAACTTGCAGAGATGAATCTCTTGGTTTAGATGATAAATTGGTTAAATTAGCTTTAAATCCATTACAAAAGGAAAAAAGGAAATTACAATCTGAGATTAATTTAGTTCAAGCCCAAAGAATGATTGATTACTCATTAATTCTTTTATTAAGACATGCTTTGATTGTTAAACAACAAAGAGAAGAAGAGGAATTTTTATTAAGACATTTTTTAATGGTTAAACCGAAAGGAAACTATCTCCCATATTATAATAATTATTAAAAAAATCAATAATTATATTTCAGAATAAGAATCATTAAAAAGTCTATTTTATATTTTTCTGTTATGTCAAAAAGTTGGGAGGATTTAGTGTTCATATTGCATACAATAAATTCTGAAGGAAAATGTGTATTTCAAAGAGAAGATAATCAAAATTAAAGAATTATTAATATGACAATAAAATTCAGGGGAAGAGTTTTGGAATCAAAAGCATTAAATCTAAAAAGTTTTCATATTCCGCTTTTATCAAAAATAGAAATTAAACTTAGAAAAGAAGAAGATTATTCTTACTCTGTTATAGTTCCAGATAATGATGTTCAAAAATTATATTCCTCAAAGAGAGAAGACGTTGCAAGAGAGGCATATAGAAGATATTTAGATGTCTTGGAAAATGGCAAATATGCAGTTAAATTTACATTAAGAGAAGGTTTGTGGATAGAAATTAACGAAGACTTGAGGCTTGGAATTTTGAATGGCCTACGCGAATTAGAAATTAAATAATTATATTCTAGAAGATAAAAATTCTTTTAAACAGAAAAAATATAAAATAACATGCAAATAAGAAAAATCTCAAGAGAAGATACTTACTCAATTGAGAATTTTGAAAAAAGCAGATTTCCTTTTCTTTATAATGAAGGATTTTTTCCAAGAGGATTTACAAGCATAAAAGTTTGTTATGAGGATGGGAATGTTTCTGGAATTAGTTTACATGGAGTTCATAATTCAATGAAAGTTAAAAAAACAGATATTGAAAAAGTTCTTGTTTTCATAAGAGATTCTTTAGTAGATATGATGTAATCAAAATTCCATCTCAATTCTCAATTCCATTAATGCGTTCAGATATCTTGTAATTACACGAAAATGATGGAATATTTCTTTTTCTTCTTCTGTCTTGCTTTTTTTGTACATCTTCAGAATATTGAAGTATCTTTCTTTATCTATTGAAGATAATTCTTTTATTTTCTCAGCATCAAATTTGTAATACAGGGCATAAAACAAATCAATCTGCTTTCTTATTGATTCTGCTATCTCTGCAAGATTTTTAAAATCGGTTTTTTCAAAATCATGAAGCAAATGATGAGAAATATTTTTGAAATCATCTCCAACAAGTTCAAGAAGATATAATGTTGAAAATAACAAGGAATTTTTTCTTGTCTCATTTGTTCCTTTTTTGTTGAGAACTCTTATGCAATAATCGTGAAACTTGTCAAGATTGATATCTACATCATGAATATGGCTGAGAATTTTTTTATCGTTTTCTTTTACTGCTTTTTCTGTCTCTTCTGCCATTTGCTGTATCAGAAGAAAAATTCTTCTTAATGAATTTTCAAATTCCTTGTAAGTTGGTTCACTTACATCTCTTATTATAACGAAATCTTTTCCATAATCCATTATTTCAAAACCGATAAATCTATTGACAAGTTCGTGCAAAAATTCTAGAACAGTTTTCTTCTCAGATTCTTTTCCATATTTCACATCAAGTTTATGCTGGGTAAAAAATTTGTATGGGCTTTCAATTCTCATACTTGGATTGAATTTAACATAAACCTCGTCATATCCTTCCCTGTAAACAGCCATGAAATATTTCCATATTGTTGGGATATCAAAACCATTAATGTCTATTTCTCCTCTTTTTTTCTCTTCTATTCCTTTTTCTGAAGTCATAAATATGCCATTATTTTTTTCAAGAAGACTTATTTCATCTCCGGCTTTCAGATTTAATTTTTTAGTCCATTCTGTTGGCAGAGTGATTGTTAATGTGTTATGCCCTTGCTTGATTATTTTTCTTTTCATGCAAATATGGATATATCACTATATTTAAAGGTTTTTAGAATATACTCACTATTGAAAATATTTTCAGATATACTCACAATGGATAAATAATAAAAGAAAGAGATTACAAACTATCTCATGGAAACAACAGAAACGAGAGCAGAAAAGGTTGAAATATGGGCAGATTACCAAGGAGCATTTGCTGTTTTAGGAAAAGACTGCAATGGAAAAAATTTATCTCTTCTGGAGTTCGACGAAGTTTTGAATGGAAATCATCCATTGCCCTGCAGAAAATTGAATGGTAGACAAGAGGAATATCAAGTTAATGCAGCATACAAATCATTTTAACAGGAAAATGCCAACAATAGAAACGAGAACAAAAACAGAAGAGCAATGCCCGAATTGTAATTCAAACAAATTGGAATTTATAAAAGAAAGATGGGAACCCTTTCCAGAAGACACTCCCAAATATTTTGAATCGAAGAGATGCAGTTGCGGTTATAAATATGTTATAAAAGATGAGAGAGGAATAGTTAATCTATAATTAATAGATATTCCATATTATTTTTCTTTTTTATTTCTAAATCACTATTCTCACAGTGAATTTATATGAGTATATTCTGCAAGAGAAATATATTGACTAAAAATAAATCTGTTTTTAAATTTTAACTATGATGAATTCAGAGACAGAAACAAAATTTCAAGAATACATGAATAAGGGAGAAAAACCATTTGATTATGAAAAGTATCTGATTTTAGATCAGAAAGAGAGAGTCAAAGCGATATTAAAAGGAGAAAATCCTCCGCCATATGAACTTGAAATTCAGGCGTCTCCATATTGTGATGCAGAATGCAGGCATTGTTTTGGAACATATCACT
>Ga0315284_10012487_pt1 | contig 12096 bp, 6 predicted proteins | sample YL17G09_16_MG_FD_203696 | JGI IMG/M metagenome (GOLD analysis project Ga0315284, IMG submission 203696) | Sediment microbial communities from Yellowstone Lake, YNP, Wyoming, USA - YL17G09_16 | ecosystem: Environmental > Aquatic > Freshwater > Lake > Sediment | place: USA: Wyoming | collected...
CCGCGTTCCTGGCCTGCGGCCCGGCCGGCGCACCCACGCTGCTGATGGGCTCCCACCTGGACTCGGTGCCCCACGGCGGCCGCTTCGACGGCGCACTGGGGGTGCTGGCGGCGCTGGAGGTGCTGCGGGTGGTGCAGGAAGCAGCCGTTTCTCTCCCCGTGCACCTGGAGGCGGTGGACTTAACCGACGAGGAAGGGACGCTCGTCGGAGAGTTGGGCAGCGCCGCGCTGGCGGGCACACTGACCGCCGAGGTGCTGCGCTCCCCGCGGGGCGGACGGGCGGCGCTGGAGGCGGGGCTGGCCCGCGCCGGATTGACTGAGGCGGGACTGCTGGCGGCCCGGCGCGAGCCGGCGGCGCTGGCGGGGTACCTGGAACTGCACATCGAGCAGGGCCCACGGCTCGTCCAGGCCCAGGCCACAATCGGGGTGGTGACCGCCATCGTCGGCCTGTGCTCGTACCGGCTGACGTTCGCCGGGCAGGCCGGCCACGCCGGGACGACGCCGATGGCGGACCGGCGAGACGCAGCGCTGGGGGCCAGCGCGTTCACGCTGGCGGCGCGCCAGGTGGTGCTGGAGGATTTCCCCGGCTGCGTGGCCAACGTCGGTGAGATGCGCTTCGCGCCGGGCGCGTTCAACATCGTGCCAGCCCAGGTAGACGTGGCGCTGGAGTTTCGCGCACCGGAGGTGGAGACGCTCGACCGGCTGGAAACCGCGCTGCTGGACCGGGCGCGCGCCGCCGCCGGGCAGTTCGGGCTGGGGCTGGAGGTCGAGCCGCTGGGCAGGACTGACCCTACGCCGATGAGCGAGGCTGCGCAGCGGGCGGTGGCCGAGGCCGCCGGTGCGCTCGGGCTGGCGCACGTGGCGCTGGCCTCGGGCGCGGTCCACGACGCCCAGGCGCTCGCCGCGATCTGTCCGGCGGGGATGGTCTTCGTGCCGTCGGTGGGAGGGGCCAGCCATGCGCCGCGCGAGTTCACCCCGTGGGCCGACTGTGTCAACGGGGCGAACGTGCTGCTGCAGGCGGCGTTGAGGATGGCGGTGGGGGGAGGGGTAGGAGGAGACAAGGAGACAAGGAGACAAGGAGACAAGAGGACAAGGAGACAAGGAGACAGGGAGACAAGAGGACAAGGGAAGGGAGGCAGGAAGCGGGAAGGGGAAAGGAAGGGGAAGGATAGGAGGGAAGGGAGAAGTGATGAGTGAGCAGGAGTTGCAGGGAATTACGAATTACGTGAGGCTGTCGGAACAGGTGGGGACGGCGGGACAGCCGACCCGCGAGCAGTTGGCCGCGGTGGCCCGCGCCGGGTACCAGGTGGTCGTCAACCTGGCCACGCTCGACTCGGAGGAGGCCCTGCCAGACGAGCAAGACGTGGTCGAGGCGCTGGGCCTGGAGTACGTGCACATCCCGGTCGTATGGGAGCGGCCGACCCGGGCCGACCTGGACAGGTTCTTCCAGACGATGGACAGGTGCCAGGACAAGAAGGTGTTCGTGCACTGCATTGCCAACGCGCGGGTGTCGGCCTTTATGGCGCTATACCGGGTGCTGCGCCTGGGCTGGCCGCTCGAGAAGACGCTGGACGACGTGCATAGGCTGTGGGTACCGAATGAGGCCTGGCAGCGCTTTATGGATGATATGATGCGCAAGTAGGGCGGCTTTCCATAGCACGGCCTCCCTGCCGCAACCCCATTTACTTAAACGCAGAGCCGCAGAGCCGCGGAGACGCAAAGATGGTTGCGACTCACAAGAGTCGCCGTTCTCTGTAACTCGGCGACTGCGTTGAGAAAAGGAGAGGGGGATGGATGGACGTGAGGAGGATTCGATGGACGTGAGAGTTGTTGCGGGGGTTATTCAGGCGAGCGATGCGGATGCTGTCGTCGTCAATCTGTTCGAGGGGGTTCAGCCCGGCGGCGCGACGAAGGCCGTGGACGATGGGCTGGGCGGTGCGATTGGCGATTTGATCGAGGGTGGCGATTTCACCGGCCAGGCCGGCCAGGTGGCGGTGCTGTACCCGCGCGGCGCGCTCCCGGCCCGCCGCGTGATCGTGGTCGGACTGGGGCCGCGGGCCGGCTTCGAGGGCGACGCGGCCGAGGTGGTCCGCCGCGCGGCCGCCAGCGCCATCCAGAAAGCGCGCGACCTCAAGGCCAGGCGCGTGGCGAGTATCCTGCACGGGGCGGGCGCGGGGGGCCTGCCGGTCGAGCAGGCGGCGCAGGCCACCGCCGAGGGCAGCCTGCTGGGGCTGTATGCGTATCGCGGTCAGAAGACCGGCGAACCCCCTGAGGCGCTGCCCCAGGTGCTCGAATTGATGGTCCTGGAGGCACAGGACGTGCCGGCGGCCCAGCGCGGCGCGGACGCCGCGTCCGCCATCGCCGCCGGGGTCACGCTGGCGCGCGACCTGGTCAACCTGCCGCCCAACGTCTGCACACCCACCTACCTGGCCCAGGCGGCCGGCCAGGTGGCGGCAGAGGTGAGCCTGCGCATCCAGGTGCTGGGGCGGGAGCAGATGGAAGAACTTCACATGGGCGCGCTGCTGGCCGTGGCGCAGGGGAGCGACACCCCACCGCAGTTCATCGTCCTGGAGCACAACGCAGAGCGCGCCGGCGACCGGCCTTCCATCGCCCTGGTCGGCAAGGGGGTGACCTTTGACACGGGCGGCTACGTGCTCAAGCCGAAGGAGGGCATGGGGGACATGAAGAGCGACATGGCGGGCGCTGCGGCCGTGATTGGCTCCATGCGGGCCATCGGTGCGCTCGGCGTGGAATTGCACGTCGTCGGCCTGGCCCCGGCCGCCGACAACATGATCAGCGGCCACGCCTACCGCCCGCAGGAGGTCGTCACCGCCAGCAACGGCGTCACCATCGAGATCAACAGTACCGACGCCGAGGGACGCATGTTGCTGGCCGACGCGCTGGTGTACGCGGGCCGCTTCCAGCCCGCCGCGGTGGTGGACATTGCCACGTTGACCGGGGCGTGCGTGGTCGCGTTGGGCAAAGGCATGGCGGCGGGGCTATTCAGCACCGACGATGCGCTGCGCGATCGCTTGCTGGCCGCCGGCCGGGCCACGGCCGAGCGGCTGTGGCCGCTGCCGCTGTTCCCTGAGTACGAGAAGCGCCTGGAATCGCAGACGGCGGAGATCAGGAATAGCGGCGAACGGATGGACGGGGTGGGCACGTCGGCGGCGTTCCTCAAGCGGTTCGCCGCCTACCCCGCCTGGGCGCACGTGGACATGGCCGGCATGGCGCTAGGGGGCGGGGACAATCCGTACGCGCCCGGCAAAGGGGCGACCGGCTTCGGCGTGCGCCTGTTGACCGAGTTCGTGCGCAAATGGCCGCAGCGGGAGTGAAGCAACGAACTGTAGTGACGACTTTAGTCGTTGCGAAGCGAAAAGAGCGACTGAAGTCGCCACTACGAATCTGGACAAATCTATCGCAGCGAACTGTGGTGACGACTTTATTCGTTGCGAAGCGGAAAGAGCGACTGAAGTCGCCACTACGAACCTGCTTGTCCTTTTGCCTCACGTTTGGGGGATCCTGTATGAACAGAGGGGGCTGGTGAAAATGGCCTCCAGCGACGTTTGTGTGTGCGTCGTGGTTAGGATATAATCTCAGTGGCGCTGGACAACATCCGATACGAACAGGCGCGGAGGTAGGCCATGTACCAATCGTTTGAACTGCGGAATTTCAGGTGCTTCCGTGAGTTGACTATCACCGATATGGAACGGGTCAACCTGATTGCAGGCGTGAACAACATCGGCAAAACGGCCCTCCTGGAAGCGTTGTTTCTCCACTGTGGCGCGTACAACCCGGCATTGACTCTGCGCCTGAATGCCTTTCGGGGTATCGAGTCAGCGAAAATCGAACTCAGAGGATTGGCCGAAATGCCGTGGGATTCGCTCTTTGGCGAATTCGACACCTCACAGCCTGTAGAACTGGTAGGGAAAAACGAACAGACCGGCCGCCGTGCACTGCGGCTGAAGGTAGTTCGTCAGCCACAGGAATTGGCCACAATTAGTCCGCTTGTCCAGCACGGTCCAGAGGGAGCGGGAAGTATTCCGACCTCATTGGAAACTCTGCAGGTGCTCGAATTGGGCTACGAGGACGGCCGTGGACAACGCGGTAGTTACTACGTGGTGCTAGACCAGAAAGGTGTTCGTGCCGAGCCCATCCCGCCACCTCCACCTTTTCCGGCGTTCTTCCTGGCAGCGCGAGCCCGTATCCCTCTGACCGAAGACGCTGAACGTTTTGGGAAGATGGAGATCATCGGGCAGCAAGATGTGCTCTCGGAAGCCCTGCAAGTCATTGAGCCACGGCTTCGTCGTCTCGCGGTCGTAGTCGCGGGCGGTGCACCTATGGTACATGGTGACGTCGGACTGGGGAGGCTCGTGCCCCTGCCCCTGATGGGCGAAGGCATGGCCCGGCTCGCCAGCCTGGTGCTGGCGATCGGCAACGCGCAGGGCGGCGTTGTGCTCGTAGACGAGATCGAAAACGGACTGCACCACTCCATCCTACCCCAGGTATGGCAAGCCATTGACAAGGTATCGCGACAATTCGCCACGCAGGTCTTTGCCACGACCCATAGCCTGGAATGCATCACAGCAGCCCACCAGGCGTTTTCGCAAAGCGAACACTATGCCTTCCGCTTGCACCGGCTGGAACGCATACAAGAGACTATCCGCGCTATCACTTATGACCAGGAGGCTCTGGCGGCGGCCATTGATACAGGCCTGGAGGTACGATAATGGCCGTCGAACTCACCCAGACCAACGTCCTGATAGTAGAGGGCCGGGAAGAAGAGCTATTCTTTGGAGCACTCATCGAGCATCTGGGATTGCAGAATATTCAGATTATGCCCATTGGCGGCAAAGAGCAATTGCGACGTAATCTGAAGGCACTTGCGCGGTCCCCAAGTTTTGCCAAGGTCGTCTCGCTGGGCATCGTGAGGGACGCCAACGCCAATCCGAGGGCCGCTTTTCAAAGCGTCCGCGATGCCTTGCAGGCCGTCAATCTGCCTGCCCCCGATCGGCCCTTAATACCCACCGGCCGTGATCTCCAGGTCACGGTCATGATTGTGCCTGCAGAGGATACACCCGGCATGTTAGAAGACCTCTGCCTCAGAAGTGTGCTGTCAGACCCTGCTACACCCTGCATGGAGCAATACTTCCAATGCCTGCAACAGCGGGACCTGCCCTTGCCCCGCAACATGCCCAAAGCGCGAGTTCAAGCCTTTCTGGCTTCGAGGCGAGAGGCAGGGAAACGGCTGGGCGAAGCAGCACGGGCTGGATATTGGCCATGGAATGAGGCAGCTTTTGAGCCGGTGAAGGATTTCCTTCAGCAGGTTGGCTCACGAGGAACAGCATGTTCCTCAGTGTAGCATTCAAAGCGCCCCTACCCGCCGAGATCGAAACCTATCACCAGTAGCAGACCCCCGCCCTGGTGTGGCGGGGGTCTCTCTATGCTACCCAATCAACGGCAACGCCAGAGCGCTACGTTGCTCTCACTCGTCCTGCCTCCTGCATCTGCATCCTGAATCCTGCCTCTTGCCCCCATCTACCGCACAACCAGCGGCAGGAACGTCCGGAGGCCTGGCTCGCCGGTGAGGGCAAAGTCGGTGAAGTGGTCAATCTGCATCACGACCCGGTTGGCCTCGGTGTCCACGGCATAACTCTCCGGGAAGGTCCACTCTGTCTCCGTGGTCGAAAAGTAGGCCGGCCTGAGGAAGAACTCGCTGATGCCGGCCGCCCGCAGTTCCCATCCCTCGTAGGCGAAGGAGATCACGACCTCCTGGCTAAAGTGCTCGGTGATGGGCTGCCCCTCGGCGTCCACGGCAGTGAAGGCGTAGCCGTAGCGGTAGACGTCCGCGTGCCGCTGATGAGGGAGCCGCGCGATGGGCACGACGTGCAGCGTCACCCGCCCCTCGACCGGCAGCGCCCCGGCCGGGACGTAGATGGTCGTGCCGTCGGCCAAGGCGATGCGCTGCGGCTGGGCGGCGTCGAAGGTGACCACCACCGGGGCAGGCTTGGGATGCGGCCCCGTCAACAGCAGGTCCTGCGTCGCGCCGTCCGCTCCCAGGGTCACCTCTTCCCGCGCCAGCCAGTATTGGCCCGGCGTCTCGTAGACCGCCCCCAGGTGCCAGGTCGTGTTCGAGAGCACGCCCAGGCTGTACGCGCCCAGCGAGTGGGTCACCGGCACGTGGGCGGTGACGAAGCCGTCGTCCTCCGACCAGCCCCAGATGAAGACGAGGCCGTTCAGGTTTGCCGTGGGGCTGATGATGGCCGCGCCGGAGATGGTCGCGTCGGGGCGGCGGAATTGGAGGACGTGGCCGCCGGAGGTGCCGTTCGGCGGCACGCGCACGTGGCGCAGCGCCGGCTTGATGCTATCGGTGACGCCCGCCGTCGCCCCCAGGTGGTAGTCGCCGTGAGGCACGCGCAGGACGAACCGGCCGTCCACACCGGAGCGGGTGGAGAGCCACAACCGGTCTACCAGCGGCCCAGCCCCGGCCGCGGTGACCCTGGCCCCCCCTAGCGGCGCGCCGTCGGGTCCCAGCACCGTGCCGGTGAGCGTACCATCCCGCCTGACGACGGGCAAGGGTACTACCACCGTCTGGCCCGAGGCAACCGGGACGTTCTTGTGGTCCACCAACCCCACGTAGTTCGAGCGGGGGTCCACCTGGTAGCCCAGGTGCCACAGCCCCGCCGCCACGCTCATCGTGTAGGTGCCGTTGCCCGGTTCCACCGCCGTGCGCACCCAGTTGCCTGCCGCCCACGCCATCACGCTGGCGTTCACTCCCTCGACCACGTCCTGGTTGCGCGGGTCCCACAGGCTACCGACAATGCGGGCGTCCTTCTTCTCGACCGTCAACGTCACAGACACCACCTGGCCAGCGCCGACGGCCACCCTCCGCTCGGCGGCCGACATGTAGGGACTGCCCGCCGGCAGGTGGGCCACCACGCGATAGGTGCCGCGGGGGACGAGGATGCTAAAGGCGCCCGCCTGGATGGGTGCGCCGTTGGTCAGCGTGGGCGTCAAGACGCTCGTCGCGCTGGCCCAGCCCTCGGCGTCGGTCACCGGGCGGCCCGCCTCGTCCACCAGCGTGCCGGCGATGGTCGCACCGGCCGTGACGAGCGCAAAGTTCACGTCGCTGACGACCTGGGTGGCCGAGAGCGTGACCCGCGCGCCCGGGCCGACGTAGATGTACGGCTGCTCGGGACCGGGCGAGGGCTGCACGTGCCACTCGCCCGCCACGACCGGCAGCACGTACTGGCCACCAGAGCCGGTCACCCCCCTCGCGTCGCCCGGTGCACCGGGCCGCCAGGCGGAAACCGGGATGCCGGCCAGGCCGAGGCCCTCTTCGTCCGTCAGCGTGCCGGTGATGATCGCGTCCCGCTCCAGCAGGGTGAGCGTTCCCAGGTCGTAGGTGCCGTTCGGGGGCACCTGGATCGGCTCGGCGACCGGCCCCACGTAGCGCACATCGTGGGGGATGACGGCCACCTGGTAGCCCCCGTTCGGCACGGCGACGTCGAAATCCCCAGTGGCAGGGCTGATGACCGTCCGCGCCCCGATCCCCTCGTCGTTGTGCAGCGCCACGGTCACGGTGAACGTTGGCACTCCCCCACCCGGCAGTTCCACCGTGCCCGAAACGAGCGCGTCGGCGGTGAGCACGGTGAAATCCACCTGCTTACGTTCCGGCAGGGGGTTGTGCTGAAAGTGTACCAGTTGGGGCGGGTCAGGGTAGACCCACCTGGACGGTACGGTCGTGCTGATGGGTTTGACCGCCAACCCCCACAACCCTGCGGAGAGGTCGAGCCGGTAGCGGCCCTGGGCATCGCTCAGCGTCCTGGCGCGGCCCCCCTTGTCCAGCCGTTGCGCCGTCACCTCGGCGTTCAGCACCGGAGTGCCGGTGTTGGTCTTCACCGTGCCCGTCACCACCTTGGGTGGCGCGCGGAAGGTGAGGGTGTAGGGCGGGGTCGCGCCGGGCAAGGTGACGGTGATGGGATTGGGAGGCAGCAGCCCTCCCTCGTGCCACGGCGGCTCCGCCGTCAACAGGTAGGTGCCGGGGATGAGGCCGCCGATGGCATAGTAGCCGGACCCGCTGGTGCGATCGGAGTGCTGGAGGTAATCTCCTAGCCGGGTGGCGCGGACGGTCGCCTCGGGCAGCGGCTCCCCTGGCCCCGTATACGGGGAGGAGGCGGGGCCGGTGACAACGCCGTAGAGGTCGGCCGCTGTCAGCGTGAGCGTGATCGTCTGCGTGTAGCCGTTGACCGTCACCCGTTGGAGCGGGGACTCCCAGTAAGGCTGATCGGTGACAGGCGAGGCGTGCAGCCCGTAGGTGCCGGCCGGCAGGCCCCCCACGCGGAACTCACCGTGCGGAGCCTCCACCCACTGCAGCGGCACCCGGTTGCCGGCGTGGACCCACACCTGGGCCGGGACAGGCGTGACGCCGTCCGGTGCGGTGACGGTGCCCAGGACCTGGGGGTCCGTCAACGGCACCGTACCGACGTCCACCGGTGCATTGAACACCGAGACCGGCAGCGGTGCCGACTGGGTGTACTGGGAGCCGGTGGGCGGCACCGCCTTGAGGACGTACAGGCCATTGGGCAGCGGCCCCAGGCTGAAATCGCCCGTGGCGTCGTCCACGTTCGCCTGCCCAAAGACGTCCCAGCCTCTAGGCTCGAACAGTTTGACGACGGTGCCCGCGGGCGGGAGCGAGCCAGTGGGCGCGGTGACCGTGCCGGTGAGCGTGCCTCCCTGCGCCTGGGCCGCACCCGCTGCCGTGAGCAGCAGCAGCAGCGCAACCACGAGCGACGACCATTTCCAAGTCACTTTTTGCACGTGCATGTCCTTGTCCTCCTGGTATAGAATGTGACACCCACGATCCAGTGGTTCGTAGTGAGCGCTTCAGCGCACTGTAGCAGCGATATCCTCACCTCCTGGTGCCCTAGTGTACCCGATCATGCCGCTTCGGCAAGAGATGGGGAGCACCTGCACTGAGTGTAACGTCCATCCGTTGCATCCACGTCATGGGGATGTAAATAGCCTGTAAAACCCACCTCCACCGCTCTGTTGTGCCATGGGGAGAGTATATGGACCACGAAGGGCACGAAATCTCGCGAAAAACACGAAAACAGTCTCCGCCGCATGCAGGAACTCGACAGGCGCTCGCCCCACATTGCCACAGTGGGGGGAATCCGGTACAATAAGAACACGGATTGGCAGGATTGGCGGATCAGGAGGCAGGGCAGGGAATTCGACACCGCTCACAGGTACGTCACCGTGAGATAATAGGAGAACAGATGACGGCATTGAAGCATTACCCGATGGCCGAGGCCGTGCGAGCGGCTTACCGGGCCGGTGAAGAAGACGAGGCCTTGGAGCCGCTGGTGCGGGTAGATGGCGACGGCGAGCCGGTAGGCCGCATCAGCGATGGCGACTATGTGATCTTTTACGACATCCGGGGGGAGCGGGAGGTGGAACTGACCAGCGCCTTCGTGGCGCACGAGTTCCCTCACTTCCCTCGCCCGCCCATCGGCGTGCAGTTCGTCACTATGATCGAGTACGCCCGCGATCTGCCGGTACGGGTGGCCTTCCCACCGATCCGGGAGATCCGCGGCACGCTGAGTGAAGTCGTCAGCAACCACGGCCTGCGCCAGGTCAAGATATCCGAATCGGAAAAGGCCATCCACGTGCGGTACTTTCTCAATGGGAAACGAGAGGAGCCGTTCCCTGGAGAGGACATGGTCGTCATTCCCTCGCCAGAGGTGCACAACTACGCGCACGTACCTGAAATGAGCGCCGGGGGCGTGGCCGAGGCCGCCATCCAGGCGCTGGACGACCCCGAAACAGCGCTGATCGTGGTCAATTTTTGCAACGTGGACGTGGTGGGGCACATCGAGGAGCGGGCGGCCATCCTGCGCGCCGTGGCCGAGGTGGACCGCTGCATCGGCCAGGTGGTGGCGGCAGCACAGGCCCGCGGAGTGACGGCCGTCGTCACGGCGGACCACGGCACGGTGGAGCGCTGGCTGTATCCCGAAGGCACGGTGGACACCGGGCACACCGACAGCCCCGTGCCGTTCGTTCTGGTAGACCCGGCGTTACGGGCTGCCGCCCTGCGGGGCGAAGGTGCGCTGACCGACGTGGCCCCCACCCTGCTGCACCTGCTGGGGTTGCCACAGCCGGATGAGATGAGCGGGCGCAGCCTGCTGCCGGAGGGCACGCCCCGCGAGCGGCGGCGCGTCATGCTGGTCATCGCCGATGGCTGGGGGGCGCGCGACGATCGGTGGGGGAACCTGATCTTGGAAGCGGAGACGCCGGTGATGGACCGCTTGCAGCGGGAGTGGCCGACGACGCGGTTGCAGGCGGCCGGAGAGGCGGTGGGGATGCCGCCCGGCACGGTGGGCAACTCGGAGGCGGGGCACCTGCACATCGGGGCGGGGCGGCGGGTGCTGGCCGACCGCGTGCGCATTGACCAGGCCATCGCCGACGGCTCCTTCTTCGCCAACGAGGCCTTCCGCTGGGCGATGGAGGGAGCGAAGCGAGACGGCACCCGCCTGCACCTCCTGGGGATCGTGTCCTTCTACAGTTCCCACGGCTCGGTCGAGCATCTGAAGGCGCTGCTGGCGATGGCCCGCCGGGAAGGGGTGCCCGAGGTGTACGTGCATTGCATGCTGGGCCGGCGCGGGGAGCGGCCGGAGAGCGGCGCGCACTATATCGAGGAAGTGGAGCAAGAGACGGAACGGCTGGGGGTGGGCGTGGTGGCGTCGGTGATCGGGCGCTTCTGGAGCCTGGACCGGGAGGGGAACTGGGAGCGCATTGAGAAGACGTACCGGTGGCTGGTGGAGGGGAGGGGGCGGGCGGTTTCGGCACAGTCTCTGGGCCGACGTTGGCGCCTCGGACGTTTGTAGACAAGAACGGCAAAGTGATGACCTATGTTACCTTCTCAGGTGGGGAGATACGACTTGCCCCTGCTGTTTTCGAGGAGTGGGCACGTTGATGCTAAAGGCTCTGACCAAACAGATAGATACAGCCGCCGACAACTGGCTACCAATTCCACAACCACACGCCCAGGAGATCGTTGCCTGGGCCGGCCTTCATGGCTGGGACGCTTCAGATATGGAATACCAGCGATTGCTGGTACGTCAGGCATTACTCAATGCTACGATCCGACAGACAGTCGCAGGCGTCGCGGACAGGATCTTTGGCACACCGTTGGACCCGCTTAGCGTGGAGGTACCCCATTCTCTGGCTGATGTGATATATGAAGCAGCACAAGGTTCGGCATCTTTCAATTTCTGGGGAGAACTCTACAATGCGCTGATCCCACAACCTCAGCGCCGCCGAATCGGGCAGTTTTGGACTGACGAACAGATTGCCGAATGGATGGTCTCGTGGCTCCTTCAATCTTGCCCACGAGTCCTGGCAGACGTGGGTTGCGGTTCAGGGAACTTTCTTCTCAAGGCCGCCCAACACCTGGGAAAGGGAAACAGTACGACCGCACTGGTTGGATGCGACGTCAGTCCACTGTTGCTGAACGTCACGCTGGCGGCTTTCCTGACACGACGCGAGGACGCGCCGGGCACTCTGCCTGCCTTGGCTGTCCAGGATTACGTCAACGGCGCATTGCCTGCCGGGGTGGATGCCGTCATCTGCAACCCGCCCTACACCCGGCACCATCACATAACTCCAGCGCTGAAGGATATACTTCAGGCGTTCCTCAAGATGCAACTGCGGATCGATGTTTCACGCCAGGGCACGCTGGCCTTCTACTTCTTGCTCAAGTTAATCGCCGAAATGCCTGAAGGCGCACGGGCGGCGGTCATCGTTCCGATGGAGGTGCTGGACGCCCGTTACGGAAGGTCTGCCAGGCGTGTCCTATGCCAGCATACGACGCTTTCAGCCATCATCCACTTTTCTCCTCAGATGAACGCCTTTCGAAAGGTTGACGTAGGAGCCTCGATCTTGCTGTTCAGGAAAGGCTACGAAAGACAGAACCTGGTTCGTCACCTGACACTCAATGCACTACCGACGACTGGCGAGCTCCTGTCCTGCCTGGAGGCGGAAACCACCGAAAAGCACAGTCTGTCATTTGGCTCTCTCACGGTCAAGCCGCAGG
>Ga0315284_10012488_pt1 | contig 12096 bp, 12 predicted proteins | sample YL17G09_16_MG_FD_203696 | JGI IMG/M metagenome (GOLD analysis project Ga0315284, IMG submission 203696) | Sediment microbial communities from Yellowstone Lake, YNP, Wyoming, USA - YL17G09_16 | ecosystem: Environmental > Aquatic > Freshwater > Lake > Sediment | place: USA: Wyoming | collected...
CCGGATGACGGGGCCGTTCCCATATCCGGCGGACAGGTCCTTGACTTCAAGTATGGGCATATTGTTTGAGAATCGATTATATAATAAGTAAGGTAATAAGTAAGGGTCAAACCTACAATCTAAACAGTCTTGTTAAGATTGTAGGTTTGACCCTTACTTGTCGTTGACTTTTCAGGCCGGGCGCCCTATGATGAGCCGGACGAGACGAACAACCAAGGGCGCCGATGAAGGACAGCTTCAACTTCGAGGACGTCGAGAGAAAGTGGCAGAAGGTCTGGGCCGAGGAGCGCGTTTTCGAGGTCCATGAGGACCCGTCCAAGCAAAAATACTATCTGCTGGAGATGTATCCCTATCCCTCGGGTCGCATCCATATGGGCCACGTCCGGAACTATTCGATCGGCGACGTCATCGCCCGCTACAAATCGATGAACGGCCTGAACGTCGTCCATCCCATCGGCTGGGACGCCCTGGGCATGCCGGCCGAGAACGCGGCCATCAAGCACGGCGTCCATCCCCGGAAGTGGACGCTGGACAACGTCGCCGCCATGCGCAGCCAGCTCAAGAAGATGGGCTTCGGCTACGACTGGTCGCGCGAAGTGAACTCCTGTCTGCCGGATTACTACAAGTGGAACCAGTGGATCTTCCTCAAGATGTTCGAGCGCGGCCTGGCCTTCCGGAAGGAAAGCTGGGTCAACTGGTGCTCCCAGTGCCGGACCGTCCTGGCCAACGAACAGGTCGTCGGCGGGGGCTGCTGGCGCTGCGACACCCCGGTCATCAAGAAGAAGATGGAGCAGTGGTTCCTCAAGATCACGGATTACGCCGAAGAACTTCTCTCCGGCCACGCGATGCTCGGCAAGTGGCCCGAGTACGTCCTCCTCATGCAGAAAAACTGGATCGGCAAGAGCCGGGGCGTGATGATCGACTTCCCGGTGCCGTCCCTGGCGCGGCCGGTCCAGGTCTTCACGACCCGGATCGACACGATCTATGGAGCGACCTTCCTGGTGATCTCGCCGGAGCATCCCATGGCTGAGGACCTCATCGCCGCGTCCCCGGGCCGCGAGGAGTTCAAGGCCTGGATCGCCAAGGCTGTCGCCGAGGCCCGGATCAAAAGGAGTTTCGGGGACGACGAGAAGGAAGGCATCGACACGGGGGCCAGGGCCGTCAACCCGTTTACGGGCGAGTCCATTCCCGTCTTGATCGCGAACTATGTCCTCATGGATTACGGGACGGGGGCCATCATGGCCGTTCCGGCCCACGATCAACGCGATTACGAATTCGCCCAAAAATATGGGCTTTGGATAAAGCCCGTCATTGTCCCCGAGGAAGGGTCCGCGGAGGATGCCGAGGAAGGGAAGGCCTTCGAGAGCTACGGGCGCCTCCAGGACTCCGGCCCTTTCACCGGGCTGCGGTGCGAAGAGGCCATGGATAAAATGGAGGCCTACGCCGAAGAGAAACACATCGGCCGTCGCAGCACGACCTTCCGCCTCCGCGACTGGGGGATCTCCCGTCAAAGGTACTGGGGGACGCCCATCCCGATCATCTACTGCCCGAAGTGCGGGACGGTGGGCGTTCCTTATGAGGACCTCCCGGTCGAGATCCCGCACGATGTGGCCATCACGGGGGAAGAGGGCTCTCCCTTGGAGCGTCTGGAGAGCTTTGTCCGGACGACCTGCCCCAGGTGCGGCGGCGAGGCCAGGCGCGAAACCGACACCATGGACACGTTCGTCGACTCGTCCTGGTACTTCTTCCGATACACGTCCCCGCGGGAAGAGGATCTCCCGTTCAGGCCGGAAGCCGCGAAATACTGGCTCCCCGTCGACCTCTACATCGGCGGCGTCGAGCATGCCATCCTCCACCTCATCTACGCGCGTTTTTTCACCAAGGTCCTCCGGGACCTCGGCCTGACCGAAGTGGGCGAGCCCTTTCCGCACTACCTGGCCCAGGGGATGGTGACCAAGGACGGGTCGGTCATGTCCAAGTCCAAGGGCAACATCGTCGATCCGGACGAGATCCTGAAAAAATTCGGCGCGGATGCCCTCCGGCTGTTCATCATCTTCGCCTCGCCGCCCGACAGGGAGTTTGCCTGGGCGGAAGAGGGGCTGGAAGGGAGCTCCCGTTTCCTCGTCCGCGTCTGGACGATCGTCCACGAGAACCTGGATGTCTTCGCGGACGGGGCATCGCGATTGCCGAATGACCCCCCGGCGGGAGAGAGCGTCGGCCGGGTGCTCAGGAAGATGCACCAGACCATAAAAAAGGTCGGGGAGGACATCGAGGTCCGTTTCCATCTAAACACGGCCGTGAGCTCCATCATGGAGCTCTACAACCTGCTCCGGAAGGACATGGCCGCGCTTAGGCAAAGCGCCGAAGGCAAGGCGGCCCTCCGCTCCGCCCTGGAGGCGCTGGTCCAGCTGCTTTCGCCCTTCTCCCCGCACATTGCCGAAGAGCTCTGGGAGAAGATGGGCCACGCCGAGATCCTCATCCGGACTCCGTGGCCGGCCTTTGACCCCGCCCTGGCCAGGGAGGAAACCGTGACCATCGTCGTCCAGGTCAACGGGAAGGTCAGGGATAAGTTCGAAGCGGTCCGGGAGCTTACCGAAAAGGAACTCGAGGTAAAGGCCCTGCGCCTGCCCAAGGTCCAGGCCGCCCTCGACGGCAAACCGGTCCGCAAGGTCATCTGCGTCAAGGACAAGCTGGTCAGTATCGTCGTCTGATGAGAATGGAAAACCGGATGAAAAGATATGTCGGGCTTTTCGCGGCCTGCCTCCTGGCGCTGTCCTGCGGCTACCGCTTACGCGGTACGGAAAGCTACCTTCCTACTCACATCAAGCGGATCAGCATCCCCCTCTTCAAAAACCTGACCACGCGGTACGAGCTGGACCTCAAGCTGACCCAAGCGGTCATCAGCGAGATGGTGGCCCGGGCCAAGGTGGAAATCCTGGCCGAGAACGTCAGGAGCGACGCCATCCTTTTGGGTGAGATCCAGGCGTTCACCGTCAATCCCATCGCGTTCTCCGGGGAGGCCGCCGCCGACCGGTACAAAATCACCGTCGTGGCCAAGATCGTCCTCCGAGACCTCGTCAACCAGAAGGTCCTCTTCTCCAACCCCTCCTTCGTCTACGTGAAGCAGTATGAGGTGTCCGAGGGGTCCGACTTCGAATCCGTGGAGACCGAGGCCATCGGAGAGGTGGCGGAAGAGTTCGCCCGGACGGTCGTGGGCAACATCCTGGAAGGATTCTAGCTCTTGTTCAGCCTGGCCCTGGGCGAGAACCTCCTGGAAGAGTCCCTTTCCCCCGGGTATTTTTTCTACGGCGAGGAAACCTATCCCGCCGAGCGGTTCGTCCGCGATCTCCAGGCCCTGCTCATCCCACGCGACGCCGGGGATTTTCGCCCCGACCTGTTCTACCTCGACGAGACGAACTGGGCCGATATCCTCGACACGGCCAGGACCATGCCCTTCCTCTTTTCCCCCTGGCGGATCATTATTGTCAGGATCCCCGAGAAGAAACCGGACTCGGACAAGGGCGGCGAGAAGGAGGCCAAGCTTGTCTCCGCCATGGAGGAAAAGCTCCTCAAGGCCTATTTCGCCTCCCCGTCTTCCCGGACCGTCATGGTGGTCATCCTGCCCGGCAAGATCAAGAAGGGCCACCCCCTGGTCCGCGTCTTTTCGTCGCTTCCGGGGATCGTCGTGAGGGAGCTTAAAGCCCTGAAAGCATACCAGATCCGGCCCCGGATGGAGGAGAAAGCCCGCTCGGTGGGAAAGGCGTTGACCAAGGACGCGGTCCTGAGACTCCTCGAGATCGTCGGCTGCGACCTGCGGCTCATGGACAACGAGATTGAAAAACTGGCCGTTTACGTGGATGACAGAAAGGCCATCGACGCGGCCGACGTCAACCAGGCGACGGGCTGGGTCCGGGGATTCGATTCCTACGAACTGGACAATGCGTTGGAGAAAGCGGACCTCCGGGAGTGTCTTATCGTCCTCGACAATTTGTTCAAGGCCGGGGAGAAGCCCGTGGACATTCTTCGTGAGATCGTGGGCTTCTTCCGGAATATCCTCATGGCCCAGACGCAGCTTCGGGAAAAGGGCGCCGACAAAAAAGCGATCTTCAAGGGATTCTTCCCGTATGTCTCGGAGACTTTCCGGAATCTCTACCAGGAGAAATACGCCGGCTTCTTTTCCCTGGTCGAGGGCATCTCAGAATCCGACCTCGCCGGGCTCCTCGAAGAGTTGGAAAACGTGGACGTCCTCATCAAATCGACGGACGCCAAGGAGCAGAGATTATTCGAGGTCTTTCTCTACAAATACTGCCGTTTGAGAAAAAACGCCAGGATCACTTCGAAGGCTTGGGGGTGATCTTCGCCACCTGGAGGCTGAGCCTCGATTTGTATCGGGCCCCCTTGCTGGCGTGGACCGTCCCCTTCTTGACGATCTTGTCGATGACGGAAAAGGTCTCGGGGAGGAGCTTCCCGGCCCCATTGGCGTCTTTATTCTTGATCGCTTCCCTGACTTTCTTGACCTGGGAACGGATTGCGGACTTGTTCTGCTTGTTGATGGCGGCTCGGCGGAGGCTGCGCCTCTCCTGCCGGATCGCGGATTTGTGATGGGCCATCGTTTTCTCCTTTTAAGGGGGATATGATAGACTATTCACCCCGTAAAGTCAAACGAATGAAGATCGTTCTGCAGCGTGTGAAGGAGGCCCGGGTCGAGGTCGAGGGCCGGACGGTGGGCCGGAGCGGCCGCGGGCTCTGCCTTCTGGTCGGGATCGAGAAAGGGGACACCGAAGAGGATGCCGAACATCTGGCCCTGAAGGCCGTCGAACTCCGGATTTTTCCTGACGAAGCCGGGAAGATGAACTTGTCCCTGGCCGATGTCGGCGGCGAGGTCCTGGCGGTTTCGCAATTCACTCTCGCCGGATCGGTCAGGAAGGGACGAAGGCCGAGCTTCGACGGCGCCGAGGAACCGGCCCGGGCCGAAGCCCTGTTCGCTCATTTCGTGGACGCCGTCCGGGGTCTGGGGGTCAGGGTCGAGACCGGGGTCTTCCAGGCGGTGATGGCCGTCCACATCTTGAACGACGGCCCCGTGACGTTCATCTTGGAGTCGAGGCGGACGAATCCCCCAGGGGGCGGATAGGGCCGCCGGCATCGCCTTTCAGGGGGAGGCGACGCGCCCGAATATCACCCCTGGAATCCCCCGCGCGGGCCATTGACCGGGGGCCCTTGGACTGTTAAAATCCTTCATGTCCGGGCATAATGGACTACGTTTTTGCCCGTCTAACCCTGGAGGAGCACGCCTGGAGATGTCGTTGGAGTCCTCATGAGCGATCACTCGAGCCGCAGAAAAGTCGCGGCCCTGCCCCGCCTTCCCCTTGCGGGGAGTATCGACCTCACCTATCGTTGCAATAACGATTGCCGCCACTGCTGGCTGCGTCTCCCCCCGGATTCCCCCGAAAAAAAGGAAGAACTCACGTTAGCCGAGGTCCGGGACCTCGTCGAAGCGGCCAGGGCTATGGGCTGCCGGAAATGGTCCATCTCGGGCGGCGAGCCCATGTTGAGGCCGGACTTCGATGAGATCTTTGATTACATCACCGGCCGGGCGGGGGCTTACGTCATTAATACCAACGGCACTCTCATCACCCCCCGGATCGCCCGGCTGATGAAGAGGAAGGGATCGAAGCTCGTCGCGCTTTACGGGGCTACCGCCGGGGTCCACGATGGGATCACCAGGAACCCCGGCTCTTTCGAGGCGATGATGCGGGGCCTTGCTTATCTCAAGGAAGCTGGGGCGGGATTCACGGTGCAGATCATTCCGATGAGGGACAATTACCACCAATATGCGGAGATGCTCAGGTTGGCGGAATCGATGAGCAGGACCTGGCGGATCGGCGCGCCGTGGCTCTGGCTGTCGGCATCCGGTGAGCCGGGGAAAAACCTCGAGATCGCGGACCAGCGGCTTGACCCGGCTGAGGTCGTGAAATTGGACGAGCCTGACCTGTCGTTCGAAGAATGGGTGGATGGGAACGTCGAGGACACGTGCCGGAGGGAACCGGGGGACGAACGCCTCTTCGCCGCTTGCGTCCGCACCCGCCGCGATTTTCACGTGGACCCATATGGGAAGATGAGCTTTTGCTGTTTCGTCAAAGATCCGGCCCTCCGCTACGACCTGAGAACGGGGAACTTCCGGGACGCCTGGGAAAATTTCGTCCCGTCGCTTGCCGAAAAGGTTCGGGGCGGCGGTCATTATCTCGAGAACTGCGGCGCCTGTGAATTCCGCAGGGATTGTCGCTGGTGTGCTGTCTACGGCTTCCTGGAGCATCGGGACTATTCGGCCAAGGTGGACTACCTTTGCCGGGCCGCCCGGGAGAATCGGAAGTTCAAGGAGAGATGGAAGGAAAAGCATCGACGGCATTATGACATCGCCGGGATAACGGTCCGCGTCGAATCCGACCTCCCGTTCAGCGAGGGGACGTTCAGGCCAAAATTTAAACTTTTCGAGGTCCCGGAACCCGGCGACGACATCATCACTATACGCCATCACTTTTCCCTTCCGGACCTGGACGGAGTGGACCTCGGCAGGGAGGTCTATCGGAAACCGCCCTGGGCCGTCTACGAGAAAGGGAATTCCTGGATCTACCTCGGGATCGCAACGGATCCCGGCAATCGCCGCTTTCACCGGGTGGCGGTCTGCAGTCGCGACCATTCCTGGACGAGGATCTATAACCAGAGCGGAGAGCTTTTCTTAAGCGGGGGCATGGACTCCCTCGCGCTTTTCTCTTCGGACCAGATCCTTGTCGCCCGCGTCCTGGCCGACAGGAAGGCGTGCTATCTCCATTCGGCGGGCATCGTCTTGGACGGCAAGGGGCTGCTTTTTGCCGGACACTCGGAGGCAGGAAAATCGACGATGGTCAAGATGATGAGGGGCAAAGCCGAAGTCCTCTGCGACGACCGGATAATCGTCCGGAAATGGCCTGACGGTTTCCGCATCCATGGAACTTGGAGCCACGGCGAGATCCCAGAAGTCTCCCATTCGTCTGCTCCGCTCCGGGCCATCCTGTTCCTCGAAAAGTCCGGAGACAACCGTTTGGTTCGGATCGAAGACAAAAGAGAAAAGGTCCGGAAGATCTTGGAATTCCTGGTCAGGCCCTTCGTGACACCGGATTGGTGGGACAAGATGCTCACGCTCATCGAAGAGATCGCGGACGACATCCCGTGTTACACGCTTTATTTTGACAAGAGCGGCAGGGTGGGTGATCTTCTAAAAGGACTTTGATACGAACATGCCGGTGAGCAAATCCTTTTTCAGAAGAGTCAGCACTTCGGAGGCCTCCTTGTGGGCTCGGAAGGGTCCCCGGCTTGGTCGGCTCGACTTGGAACTGACAGAGAGGTGCAACAACAACTGCATCCACTGCTACATCAACCTTCCGACGAACGATGAGAAGGCGCGTGGGCGGGAACTTTCCGCAGAATGGATCAAGAGCGTCCTCCGAGAAGCGGCTGACCTCGGCTGCTTGACCGTCAGGTTCACGGGGGGGGAGCCCCTTCTCAGGCCGGACTTCGAGGAGATTTACCTCGCCGCCAGGAATCTTGGGATGGGGGTCGTCCTGTTCACGAACGCGTGCCTCCTCACGCCGGCCCTTGCCGATCTCCTCAAGCGAGTCCCCCCCCTGAGGAAGATCGAGGTTTCCGTCTACGGGATGAAGAGAGCTTCCTATGAACGGGTGTCCCGGGCCAAAGGGTCATTTAAAGCGGCGTGGAGGGGCATCCGGTTGCTCCAGGAGAGGGGCATCCCGTTCATCGTGAAGGGGGCCTTGCTGCCCCCGAACAGAGAAGAAAGACCAGATTTTGAAAATTGGGCCTCAACCATCCCCTGGATGGCCGGTCGGCCGTCCTATTCCATGTTTTATGACCTGCATTGTCGGCGCGACCGGAAAAAGAGCCGGTCGATTGCGTGCCTCCGGCTCGATCCCAAGGAAGCAGTGAGAGAGTTGGCCGGGGACGCCCGGAAAAGGGAAGGGCTCATGGAGTTCGTCTCCAAGTTCTCGGGAGCGCGGGGGAATGATCTCTTCACGTGCGGGGCGGGTCTCGGCAGTGCCTGCCTGGATGCCTATGGAACGCTCTATCCCTGCATCATGCTCCGCAGCCCTGAAGTGGCTTATGATCTCAGGAACGGCAGCCTGAAAGAAGCCCTGGATGGTTATTTTCCGAGGCTTCGCAAGATAAAGGCCTCCCGGCCGGAATACCAGGCGAGGTGCGCTCGCTGCTTTCTCAAAGGGCTGTGCGAGCAATGCCCTGCCCGGTCATGGATCGAGCACGGCTGCCTGGATTCGCCCGTGGAGTATTTTTGTGACGTCGCCCACGTCTTGGCGCGGGAACTCGGCCTGCTTGGACCGGGAGAGAAGGGCTGGGAGGTCGCGGACGGGAAAAAGCGGGTGGCCGGTCGGACCAACCCGGCGAAAAAGAGGAACCCTCACGGCAGGGCGGATAAAGAATGCCCGGGAACGTGAGAAGGAGGTCTGTATGGATCCAAAGATCAAGATGGATGCCCTTTATGTCCCGTCATCGGACGTGGTGGCGAGAGAGATCGAGGGCGAGCTCATCCTCGTTCCGATCACCTCGGGGATAGGTGACTTGGAGGACGAGCTCTTCACCCTGAACGAGACCGGCAGGGACATCTGGGACAAGCTGGACGGGAAGCGGAGCCCGAGGGCGATCGCGGCCGAGCTGGCGGCCGAGTATTCCGCGGTCCCCGGAGAGATCGAAGAGGACGTCCGGGGCCTTTTGGAGGAGCTTCTGAAAAGGAGGATCGTTGTCGAAGGCGGCGGCCGATAAACCGGGCCTCAGGGTCGTCAGGGGGGGGGAACTTTCCCTGTCCGGGGAATCCCTCCTCGCTCTGCTCGAGGCCGTCCTTGCCAAGGGCGTGCCGTTCAGGTTCCGGGCCAGGGGGTTCAGCATGTCGCCGCTTATAAAGGACGGCGATGTCCTGACGGTCGCGCCGTGCGGGGAAACGCGGCTTCGTCCCGGAGATGCGGTCGCTTTCATCAGCCCTCTAAACGGAAAACCGATCGTTCATCGTATCATCTGCCTTGATCGAGGCTTCGTCGTCGTCAAGGGCGATAACGTCGCCGAACCAGACGATCTCGTTCCGGAAAGAGACATCCTCGGTATCGTTACGTCCGTGGAGAGAGAGGGGAAGAAAGTCCGCTTCGGGCTCGGGGCCGAAAAACGCCTGATCGCCTTCTTCTCCTCGCGAGGGTTCTTCGAGAAGCTCCTGTCAGTCGCGAGGAGGATTTTTCGTCCGGCGACCCAGAGGAGGGGTAGGTGAAAAAAACGTACGTGACGAGCCGGCGCCTTCCCGAAATCCCCCTCTGGGAAAAGATGAGGGAAAAGCGGGGTTTGATCAGCTTCGACTATGAGATCACGGCCCGCTGCAACTTGAACTGCCGCCACTGCTATATCAATCTTCCAGCCGGGGACAGGCGTGCTAAAGAGCTGGAGCTGTCCCTTGCCGAGATCGAGAGGATCGCCGACGAAGCCGTCTCACTCGGGGCCGTCTGGTGCCTGCTGAGCGGCGGGGAGCCGCTCCTCAGGGAGGACTTCCGCGAGGTCTATCTCCTGCTTAAAAGAAGGGGGCTTCTCCTTTCGGTTTTCACCAACGCGACACTCTTCCGTGAGGAGCACGTCAGGCTTTTCAGGGAATACCCCCCTCGGGAGATCGAGGTCACGGTCTACGGGGTGACCGAGGCGACCTACGAAAAAGTGACCCGTAAGCCCGGCTCCTTCCGGGCCTTCCAGAAGGGCCTTGACCTCCTCCTCGAAAGCGGCTTAAAGGTCCGGATGAAGACCATGGGCCTCCGGACCAACATCGGGGAACTCCCGGCGATAGCCGAATTCTGCCGGGAGAGGACGAAAGACTTCTTCCGCTTCGACCCGTTCCTCCACCTCCGGTTCGACCGGGATGAGGCCCGGAACGAGGACATCCGGAAAGAGAGGCTGTCCCCTGAAGAGATCGTCGCCCTGGAAAAAAGCGACGGGGAGAGGTTCCACGCCCTCGAGGAGAACTGCGACAAGCTCATCGTTCCCGAGTTCGAGCGCCTGACCTGCGGCCACCTCCTCCACTGCGCCGCCGGGCTCAGAAACTTCACCCTGGGTTATGAAGGGACGTTCCGCCTCTGTTCTTCTCTCTGGCACCCGGATTGTATCATGAGCATGAGGGAAGCCGGCCTGAGGGACGCCTGGGAGATACTGGTCCCGAAGGTCCGGATGATGGAGTCCGGAAGGAAGGATTTCCTCGAAAGATGCCGGGTCTGTCCCCTGGTCAACCTCTGCCTCTGGTGCGCGGCCCATGCCTACCTGGAAACCGGCGAGATGGACGCCCCCGTCGATTACTTCTGCCGGGTGGCCCATGCCCGGGAAGCGGCCCTAAGAAAAACTTGACAAAAGGGAATTAAGTCTTTACAATTATATTTAGGAAGCGAGCTAAGAGGAGGAATAAAGATGAAGAAGGTTTGGAATAAACCAGAGCTTGTTGTTCTTTTTAGAGGAAGGCCTGAAGAATCGGTCCTCCAGCACTGCAAGCACAAATCCACTCCTGCGGTACATCCGGCCACTTACCAGGATGATTGTAACAGCGAAGGAGAAACTTGCGCGGCCTGTTCAAGCAACGCGAACCGTAGCTGAAGAACCTACCAAAAAAATATTTTATCCTTTTTAAGGGGAGAGGTTTTCTTGTTCGTCTTTTTAAAAGGTAGAGGTTTGGACGAGCAGATCCAAAGAGGATAAATAATCCCATGAGACCAAGGGTTGCCTTGGGAAAATTCCTGGTTCGAACGGGACATTTCATTCAATCCTTGGCCGTGGTTGTGATGAAGCCGCGGGACTTGATCGAGTTCACCAGGTTAACCTATGCCCATCCCCAGGACATTCAGGGTTGGGCGGACAGGGATTTAGTCGATTCCGGATTGACTCCTGCCGAGGAATCGATTTTAAAAAGGATCCCGCTCGCCGGAGGCCGGGTCCTTGTCCTCGGATCCGGCGGCGGCCGCGAAGCCATTGTTCTGGCCCGGCGCGGCTTCAGGGTCACGGCCATCGATTTCGTTCCCGGAATGGTTGAAAGCGCCGTTGCGAATGCCCGCGACAGGGGAGTAGAGATCGATGGTTTGGTCCAGGATATCACCATGCTCGACGTCCCGGAACGGTCATTCGATATCGTCTGGCTGACGATCGGCCTATATTCTTCGGTCCCGACGCGCAAACTTAGAACGGCCCTGCTCGAAAGGATAGGGTCGGCTCTCCGCGAAGGCGGTTATTGTATCTGCGGCTTCTACAAGAGCGGAGAAGGAAGGTCGACCTCCCAAGGGGCCATTCTTAGAAAGATCGTACAATATGTGACCCTGGGCAATCTTCATTATGAGAAAGGCGATATTCTCCTGTCCAATATCGAATTCGTTCATGCTTTTTCTTCCGAAGAGGAACTTCGGGAAGAGTTCTCGGGAGCCGGATTCGAGGTCCTGTATCTTTCTTTCCTGCGGGAAAGGGGCCGCGGAGAAGCGGTTTTGAAAGCAATCGAGACGCAGGATCAGGTCCTCAGGGCGGCTAAAGGCTGAACTTGATCTCGCTCGCCTTCCTCAATCCTTCCTCGGCCGCCAGCCGCACATAGGGGCTCTGGTCCTTTTTCAGCCGGACCAGCAATCTGAGGGCTTCCCTCCCCCCGATCTCGCCCAGGGCCTCGGCGGCGCACTTCCGGACGTCCGCGTTGGCATCGCCCAGGACAAGTTCGATGTGCCGGACAGCCCCCTCCACCCGCCTCGCGGCCAGGACGCGGAGGACCGCGCTCCGGGCATACCAGGGAGGCCCCGAGAGCTTGGCATAGGCCAGGTCCGGATCGAACGATTCCCGTTCCCCCAGCTCCCTGACGAGGAAGTCCCGGATCTCTTCACAGGGATCGCCGAGGGCTTCGATGAGGACCTTTCCGGCGAGGCGCGTGTCCAGCCGGGCATAGGCCTTGAGGACCTTCAGTCTCTTCTGCTTGTCCTCAGTGAGAGCGATCTTCCTCAGAAACGCGGCGCGGATCAATCCGTCGTCCCGCTCGGGAGAATCCAG
>Ga0315284_10012489_pt1 | contig 12096 bp, 11 predicted proteins | sample YL17G09_16_MG_FD_203696 | JGI IMG/M metagenome (GOLD analysis project Ga0315284, IMG submission 203696) | Sediment microbial communities from Yellowstone Lake, YNP, Wyoming, USA - YL17G09_16 | ecosystem: Environmental > Aquatic > Freshwater > Lake > Sediment | place: USA: Wyoming | collected...
ATGATTTGTCTTGAATCTTGAATCTTGAATCTCCCGAAGGGATGCCTTCGGCATTGGTTCTTATATCTTTTTTCTATGTCACACGAGGTTTTTATCACCAACATTACCAAATTCTTACCCAACGGGCCAGTTTCAAATGATGAAATGGAAGAGTACTTGGGCATGATCGATAACCGGCCTTCGAAAGCCCGCAGGATAGTGCTGAGAAACAACGGTATTGTCAACAGGCACTATGCCCTGGAAAAGGGTGGCAAACCCACCCATAGCAATGCCGAATTAGCTGCAGCAGCTGTCAATATGTTGTTTAATGACCGGTTCAAAAAGGAAGATGTTCAATTGTTGGCCTGTGGAACAGCCTCTCCCGATCAGATAATGCCCTCACAGGCATCCATGATTCATGGTTTGTTGGAAATTCCCTCGATAGAAATCGCTTCTTTTTCAGGTTCCTGTTGTGCCAGTATGCAGGCATTAAAATTCTGTTATCTTTCAATTTTGTCAGGTAGCACGTCAAATGCTATATGTACCGGTTCCGAAATGTTATCGCATTGGATGCTATCGAAATATTTTGAGAAGGAGACTGAAAATAAAACCAAGCTGAAAGGGAATCCACTTCTAGCCTTTGAGAAGGAGTTTCTTCGCTGGATGTTGTCTGACGGGGCCGGGGCAGTGTTACTCGAAAATAAGCCCTCCGGTAAGCTTCCCTTACGCATTGAATGGATTGATATCCGTTCCTATGCCAATAAAAAGGAGACCTGTATGTATGCGGGAGCCGACAAGGGTGCCAACGGTGAATTGTTGGGTTGGTGCAGGTTTGAAACAGAGGATTGGCTGAATAAGTCGATTTTTTCCTTGAAACAGGATACCCGGATGCTTGGGGAGTATATTGTGAGAATGGGTGGGCAGTTCCTGAAGGAAATCATTGCTGCCCGGAATTTCGATATTGAATCGGTTAACTATTTCCTTCCCCATCTTTCCTCTGAATTTTTCAGGGAACCCATATTTCAGGAATTAGTATCACTTGGTATCAATATTCCTAAAGACAAATGGTTCACCAACCTTTCCACGGTTGGAAACGTTGCCACGGTATCTTTCATACTGATGCTTGAAGAATTGATGCGGACCCATGATCTTAATAAGGGCCAGAAAATTCTGATTCAGGTACCTGAAAGTGCCAGGTTTACCTATGCTTATGCGCTTCTTACGGTTTGCTGAAAGGTTTTATTTATGAAGATAAATGAAGTACCTCAGGATGAGGCATACATGATCAAGGGGAAAATCCGGGATGTATGCTATGCAGTGGACAAAGACGGCCATTATACCAGCGCCCTCAGTATGGGTTGGACGCCAAAGAATGAGGCCCTTAAGCTTGCCTGGGAACAGGTTTATGAACAAGTTGAAGAAACACGGCAACAGGTACTGGCCGGAAAACTCAGTCCCATTGCTTTTTATATGAAACAGAATATCATGGATATAGCTATGTTAGCAAGTTATACCGGACTTTCCAAATGGAAGGTCAGGAAGCATTTGAAAATGAAATATTTTAATAGACTGAAACCTGATCTGTTGGCAAAATATGCTGAAGTACTGAACATTACTCCTGCTGAATTGGTTAATACTGAAAGAATACGCGCGAAAGCGATTAAGCATGAAGATTGATTTTCAACATAGCCAGGCCGCACACTGTGAAAACGGAGTGACTTCGAACCTGCTGAAATTTTACGGAATTGACCTGAGCGAGCCCATGATCTTCGGAATAGGTTCGGGATACTTCTTTTCACATATGCCCTTCATCAAGTTGAACGGAATGTCAGTTACTTCTTTCAGAGTACTGCCAGGATGGATATTTAAAAGAGTTACGCGGAGACTGGGTATTAGCGTTAAACGATTTAAATTCAAGAATCGGGAAAAAGCTATGCAGGAACTCGACAACTTGCTGGAGAAGGGCATTCCTGTGGGTATGCTTGTTGGTGTATACCTGTTGACTTATTTTCCAAAGGAATACAGATTTCATTTTAACGCGCATAATATCACTGTATTTGGTAAGGAAGGGGATCGCTATTATGTCAGCGATCCGGTCATGGAAAATGTGGAAACTCTTTCCTCTGAAGAGCTTAAGAAAGTCAGATTTGCCATGGGCACATACCCGCCTAAAGGAAGAATGTATTACATTACAGGAATGCCTGCACAGGTGGATCTAAAACCTGCCATGATCAAAGGAATCCGCAAAACTGCCAAAGATATGCTGACCATCCCGATACCCATGTTTGGTATTGATGGTATCCGTTTTCTGGCCGGGAAGATGCGCAAGTGGCCTAGAAAATTGGGTGACAAAACCGCCTCGCTTAACCTCAGTCAGGTTATTCGCATGCTCGAGGAAATCGGAACAGGAGGAGCTGGTTTCAGGTTTATTTATGCCGCTTTTCTCCAGGAATGCGCTGAAGTTTTACAGAAGCCCTGGTTAAACGACCTCAGCCTTGAGATGACCGCGATAGGTGATCAGTGGCGCGAGTTTGCAGTGCAGGCAGCACGCCACTTTAAGAACAGGGATAAAGGCCGGACCTCTTATGATAACCTGGCCGACATGCTTATGAATATAGCGGACAGGGAAGAAGGGGTTTTCAAACAACTCAGGAAAATAAGCCTTGGATGAACGGAAAAATTACCATTCAAATTCAAAACCTGACCAAGTTTTACAGGGGAAATACTACACCTGCCATAGATAAAGTTAATCTGGATGTACACGAAGGCCGTATTTTTGGATTGCTGGGTCCCAACGGAGCAGGAAAAACTACCATAATTCGTATCCTTTGCGGATTGCTGGCACCCACAGATGGTGAGGTGACCGTCGGCGGGTATTCTCTAAAACATGAGCTGCACAAAATAAGACAGATTATAGGCGTTGTACCGCAGGAAATTGCTTTATACCCAACCCTGACGGCACGGGAAAATCTTTCGGTTTTTGGAGGTATCTGTGGCTTAAAGGGCAATGATCTGAAGAAGCGTATGGATAAATGGCTGACCCTATTCGGACTCGTGAAAAGTCAACACCAGCAGGTGGGACGTTTTTCAGGAGGTATGAAGAGAAGGCTGAATCTTATCGCCGGACTTTTGCACAACCCGCAAATCCTGTTCCTTGATGAACCCACAGTTGGTGTTGATGTACAATCCAAATATGTGATCATCGAAAACCTGATGGAAATTAACAGGACAGGGACTACCATCGTGTATACATCCCATTACCTCGAAGAAGCTGAGAACCTTTGTTCGTACCTGGCCATAATCGATGAAGGCAGAATCATTGCACAGGGCACACTGAATGAGATCAAAAAAGAAAACAGCACTGAGTCAAAACTTGAGGACATTTTTCTTCAGCTCACCGGAAAAGACTTGAGGGACTAGCTATGCGTGCAATAGGCAAATTGGTATATAAGGATTTTCTGATTATCATCAGGGACAAGGGGGGACTGGCCATGCTTTTCCTCATGCCCATGGCGCTGGTGCTGATCATGACAAGTCTGCAGGATAATACCTTTAAAGCCATTAACGAAAGCGGTATAAACCTGATTCTGCTGAATAATGATCCGGATTCACTGGGTTCGGCTATTGAGCAGGAAATTGTCCGTTCTAATTTTTTCAGGGTACATTATGATATCAACGGTCGAAGGCCATCGGATCAGGCAGTAAAGGAAGCTGTTGCCTCCGGAAGATACCAGATCGGCATTGTTATTCCGGCCCTTGCAACCCAAAGAATCCGTGAAAGAGTGCAGCGAAATGTCATGAAAATCTTTTCAGGGGATACGGTTAAAACAAAAGATGCGCGTGATTCCGTCAATATTATGCTTTATGTTGATCCAGCTACTAAAAATTCCCTGCGTTCCACATTGCAGGGTTCTATCCGGGAATATTCCACACGGGTGGAATCACGCATCGTTCTGAATGAACTGACGCGTGAAATCAACAGCCGCATGATGATGCCGATAACCAATTTGAATCTGCTAAAACAAGAAACGGTCTATTACAAGGAAGAATATGTTGCCCGTGGCAATAAAACAGTTATACCAAATTCGGTACAGCACAATGTACCAGCATGGACGCTATTTGCCATGTTCTTTATTGTAATACCCTTTGCCAGCGCCATGATCAAGGAACGCGAAGACGGCAGCCTGGACCGTTTACTCACCATGCCCTGTTCCTATGCCAGCATTATGGTAAGCAAAATGCTGGTTTATCTGGTGGTTTGTTTTCTCCAGTTTGTCCTGATTCTATTGATGGGCGTTTACTTGTTTCCCCTGGTTGGTCTACCCTCCTTGGTGGTTGTTGGTCGCGTTTTGAGCTTATCTGTTATGGCCGTGGCGGCAGCCCTGGCAGCTATTGGTTATGGCATTGCCGTGGGAACCATTGCGCGAACGCATCAGCAAGCTGCAATCTTCGCATCCATTTCTGTGGTAATTCTGGCTGCAGTGGGCGGTATCTGGGTTCCGGTTTTCATCATGCCGCCACTGCTCAGGGAAATTAGTACGGTGTCTCCACTCAACTGGGGTCTGAATGGTTTTTATGATATATTGGTGCGAAATGCCGGTTTGGCCGATGTAATACATTACGGGATTTGGATGTTGTTTTTTTCGCTTGGATGTTTGTTAATAGCATTGTATTACCACAGGTGGCGAAAGGAATTTAACTAACCGGGAACAAAATCAATCTGTTTTTCCCAATCAAACCCAGGATTGTATGAATGAAAAAATGAAAACTGCCCGCTTATCCATTATCTCGAACACCAGTTTAATTGTCATGAAACTTCTGGCGGGTTTGTTCAGCGGCTCAGTAAGTATCATTTCAGAAGCCATCCACTCAGGCATGGACCTGCTGGCTGCTGTCATTGCCTTTTTTTCGGTGAAAATGTCAGATACACCTCCTGATGAAAAACATCCATACGGACACGGTAAGTTTGAGAATGTATCCGGTGTGATTGAAGCTGTTCTTATTTTTATTGCTGCCGCATGGATCATTTATGAAGCCATTCACAAAATCATAAAACCCAATGCGATTGAAAACATTGAGATTGGAGCCTCAGTGATGGCTGTTTCTGCCATAGTTAATTTCTTCGTGTCGCGAAAGCTGTATAAAGTGGCAAAAAAAACCGAATCCATTGCATTGGAGGCTGATGCCCTGCATTTGAAAACCGATGTGTACACCTCCATTGGTGTTGCTGTTGGTTTATTACTGATATGGCTTACCGATTGGCACTTTCTCGATCCCATTGTTGCTATCAGCGTGGCCATGCTTATTCTGAAAGAATCTTACGCCCTTCTCCGGAATGCTTATTCTCCCTTGCTGGATTCCTCCCTTTCAACTGATGAAACGTTTGTAATCACAGAGGTGATGAATAAGCGGGGGCTTTGTTTTCATAACCTGAGAACCCGAAAATCGGGACAATACAGGTTTGCTGACCTCCATCTCGAAATGCCGGAAAGCATGTCATTAAAAGATGTCCATTGCATCTGTGATGAGATTGAGGATGAAATCAAAGGCAAGATCAGTAATATTGAAGTACAAATACACGTTGAACCTGTCCATACACTATAAGATGAAGAAAAACAGGTACTTTGGGTTTGAAAAGAATATTTTTTTTACCGGATTGACAAGCTTTTTTACGGATACATCCACAAAAATGGTGTACAGTGTCATGCCGCTTTTCCTGTTATCCATTGGTGCTTCAAAAACAACGTTATCGTTAATTGAGGGTATTGCAGAAAGCACGGCTTCATTACTTAAAGCATTTTCAGGTATATGGAGCGATAAGATTGGGAAAAACAAACCCTTCATGATCATTGGATATGCTATTACTGCCTTGGTTACTCCAATTTATGCTTTTGTCAGGACTCCCTTCCAGGTTCTGTTTTTTAGGTTCTTTGAACGCACAGGTAAAGGGATTAGAACAGCACCCCGCGATAGTTTAATAAGTGGTTCAATAAAAAAAAATGAAGCCGGCAAAAGCTTTGGTTTTCACAAAGCCATGGATAACAGCGGGGCCATAATTGGCCCATTGCTGGCGTTTATGCTATTATCTTTTTATCCGGGAAACTACCAGTACATTTTCTTAATTGCCACAATTCCCGCTATTTTAGGGGTTTTAACAATAATTCTTTTCATAAAAGAGAAACGGGCCAAAGAAACAGCTGTTCGGCAGGCAATCTCCCTAAGACAGTTGCCTAAAAAGTTCTATTTTTTTCTTCTGATTGTGTTTGTTTTTGCATTAGGCAATTCAACCGATGCCTTATTACTGGTTAAAACAAGCGAAACAGGCATTAAACAGGCCTATATACCTTTTATTTACATGATATTCAATACGGTATCAGTCCTTTTGGCCATACCCGTCGGGAAACAATCCGATAAGAAGGGCAGAGGAAAATTGATCATCATCGGGTTTCTGATCTATGCCCTCGTTTATTTTCTTTTTGGCGCGTTCAACAATATAAAGATCTTTATTTTCTCATTTGTCTTATATGGTTTCTATAGCGCACTGACTGATAGTTGCCAAAAGGCAATGGTTTCGGACATCGTTAACAAAGAGATAATCGGTACGGGTTTTGGAATATATCATGCCGTACTGGGAATAACCCTGTTACCTGCCAGTTTAATTGCCGGGTTGTTTTATGACAAGGTTAATTCGGGCGCGCCTTTTTACTTTGGTGCTTCTATGGCTTTATCAGCAGCCTTATTGATGATTCTTTTCATGGTTTACTTCAACAGGCAGCAGACAGAGTCGTAATAGCCGGATTTTAACATCAATCCCTCCCAAATTCTTTTTTGTACAATAGATTTTATAACTTGCACGGCTTTAAAATTAATTATTGATTTTTTTTAATACTTTGTAAACCAACCGGTAATATAGTTGTTATGTGATAAACCGGAATTTTATGTACTTTATGGAAGAATTAATTAAGCAGCTTAAACAAGATATTATTGAAGCGCTTTCGCTCGAGGATGTTGTAGCCAATGATTTTGATGCCAACACTCCTTTGTTTGTCGAAGGTCTTGGTCTCGATTCCATTGATGCTCTTGAACTGATCCTGCTCATGGAAAGAAAATACGGCGTAAAAATTGAGGATCCGAAGGAAAGGCGCAATGTGTTACGCAATGTCAGGGCTATGGCTGAATGTATCACGAATCACAGAAATATCAACAAGTAATGCGCCCCAGGGTTTTTGTTACCGGTGTGGGCATTATTTCGGCAATAGGCAACGGTACCGGAGAAACGCTGGCTTCATTTCAAAACCTGAAAACCGGAATAGGTAAACTCTCCCTATTTGATTCGGTTCACGCAGAAATTCCTGTCGCCGAAGTTAAAAACAACAACAGCGATCTGGCAAGACTTGCAGATGTTCATGATGGAAAAGCGGCCTATACCCGCAACACCTTACTGGCCCTGGTAGCCTCTAAGCAAGCTGTTATTGCTTCGGGATGGATTGATACACATGAAAAACATACCGGAACTGTCTTTGCGACGACGGTTGGAGGTATGGATTTTAATGAGCAGTACTATAGATCGCTGCTGGAAAATGACCGGTACAAGGATCTAATTGGAGTTCTTGACAGCGCCGATTGTACTGAAAAAATTGCTGCTTGTTTTGGTATCCGGCATCATGTGACCACTATTTCAACAGCATGTTCATCATCAGCCAACGCCATTATGCTGGGAGCAAGGCTAATCAGGACCAACCGACTCCAAAGGGTATTGGTAGGAGGTACTGACTCACTCACCAAATTCACCCTGAATGGCTTTTATGCCCTCGAGATTCTATCTCCTACCGGATGTCGGCCATTCGACAGGAACCGGAACGGTCTGACAATTGGTGAAGGGGCTGCGGCACTGGTTCTAGAATCGGAAGAGGTTGCCGATCCCAAACGGATAATCTGTGAGGTTTCTGGCTACGCCAATGTGAATGAGGCCTATCATGCAACCGCTTCCACAATTGACGGCTTCGGTGCCATCCTGGCTATGAATAAAGCCCTTGAATCTGCATGTCTTCAGCCTTCGGATATCAGTTATATCAATGCACACGGAACAGGGACCGAGATTAACGATTTATCCGAAGGGAATGCCATTGAAAAGGTATTCGGTAACTCTGTCCCGCCTGTCAGCTCTACCAAAGCATTTACCGGCCATACACTTGGGGCCGCCGGTGCAATAGAAGCAGTATTCTCCTCTTTAGCCCTTAGAAATCAAATTCTCCTTCCCGGATTGAATTTTACGGTTCCAATGCCGGAGCTTTCTTTTCGACCCCGGCAAAAGGTTGAACCTCATCCAATCCACCATGTCATGTCAAATTCCTTTGGATTTGGCGGAAGCAATACCACGCTTATCTTTACAAAAGTATAAGATGAAAGCCACGATAACTGCCAGTAGTGTTATTTCGCCACAACACACGAACTCTGCTCATGGCTTTCCACAGGAAATAAACGAGATTATTTCTGACCATCTCTCCTGTTTAGAGCCCGATTACGGGACGATCATCAATCCCATTCAGTTGCGGAGAATGCCCCGTATTCTTAAAATGGGACTTGCGTCGGCGCAATTATGCATCAACCGTGCAGGCGGGATCAGTCCTGATGCTATTATTGTGGGAACCGGTCTCGGATGCCTTGATAACCTGGAGAAGTTTCTACTGGAAGTGCTGGATAACCATGAACATATAACCAGCGTTCTTCCCTTTATTTATTCCACCCACAATGCTGTGGCTGCCCAGATAGCTATGCTGCTGAAAAACTATAATTACAATATCACTTATTGTCATCGTGGATTTTCATTCGAGAGCGCTTTGCAAGACGCACTGATGCAGATAGAAGAAAAGCAGGCAAAGCATGTCATGGTTGGCGGAATCGATGAATGTACCCATGATTTCATGCTTATTCACAGTTACCTCGGCTATTGGAAACAGCCCTTGAGTAATTTGCAGCTGCTAAACGAAAGATCCCCCGGAACCATCGCAGGCGAAGGCTCAGCGTTTTTCATGCTTTCGGCAGAGACTGGAAATGGTGGTCCTGGAGTTTCCATTGAAGGGTTGCATACTTTTTTTACCCCGTCTTCGGCTACCTATATAGATACCACAAAAGAAATTGATTTATTCCTGGGTAATATCGGCCTGGATAAAAGGGATATCGATTCCGTAATGTTTGGATTGAATGGGAACCTGGCTTCCGATGCTTCCTATTACACGCTGCAAAAAAACTTTTTTTCAGACAGCACCAACTTTCTCTATTATAAACATTTATGTGGAGAATATTATACTGCAAGTGCCTTTGCCATGTGGCTGGCATCAGTCATTCTCACAGGCAGGCATATCCCCGATGTGGTAAAACTAAACAACAGACCGGATAAACATTTGAGTAACATACTGATATATAATCATATCCATAACACTGAACACTCCCTGATTTTCTTAAATTATGGCCGGATTTGATGTAGTTATTATAGGTGGTGGTTTGGGAGGCTTGCTTTGCGGTAACATCCTCAGTAAAGAAGGATTCAATGTATGCCTTATTGACAAGAATCATAAACTGGGTGGTTCACTGCAAACATTTGGCCGGAAAGGATGCATCTTTAATACGGGACTGAACTATACCGAAAGTCTGGATGAGGGTCAGGTTTTAAATCAATATTTCCGCTATTTCGGGTTAATGGACAAACTTAAGCTCAGAAGACTTGATGCGGAAGGATTTGAGGTCATCGACTTTCCTGATAATCAGTATAAATTTGCCATGGGAAAAGAAAATTTTATTGAAACCCTGGCTAAAGATTTCCCTAATGAAAAAGATGGTTTAAGAGAATACTGTAAAAAAATCCAGGATACCTGTTCGGCGATTTCGATGTATCGGTTTTCGGAAGAGCAATCGAACGTCATTGATAACGAAACTCTCAGCATAGGAGCCGCAAACTATATCAAATCGGTAATCTCCGATAGCAGGCTTCGGAATATTATTGCCGGAAATAATATGTTGTATTCGGGAACTGAAAATAAAACTCCTTTATTCATCCATGCCCTGATCAATAATTCCTTTATTGAAAGTGCATGGCGGATGGTAGATGGCAGTCATCAAATGGTGAACCTACTGGCTGCTAATATTGTTTCAAACGGCGGAAATATCATTCGCAGTCAGAAAGTTGAAAAGCTGATCATGGACAAGGATAAGGCAGGATTTGTGCAACTTTCGAATGGTGATCGCATCGGTGGTAAATTCTTTATCGCCAATATTCACCCGGAGCTGATTCTGAATATGGTTGAACCGGGAACACTAAGAAAGACTTTTGGAACCCGGATAAGAGGACTGGAAGATACCATGGGCATGTTCACCCTGTACCTGGTTTTTAAAAAGAATTCTTTTCCCTATGCCAATTTTAACTTCTATCATTTCAATCAGGATAATGTGTGGGTGGCGTCGGATTATGATCAGTCACGCTGGCCGCAGAACTATCTGTTTATGAATACGGCCACATCAGGTTCTGATAAATACGCTGAATGTGGATCGGTTATAACTTATATGGACTACCATGAGTTGAAAAAATGGGAACACACAACCACCGGTGACCGGGGTGATGACTATCTGGAATTCAAAGAGGCAAAGGCCTCTGTTCTCCTTGATGCTGTTGAAAAGCAATTTCCAGGGATCAGAAGCCGGATTTTAGAATATTATACTTCAACTCCGCTTACCTGGCGTGATTATACCGGTACCCGGTCGGGGTCGGCCTATGGTGTGCTGAAGGACTTTAACCGGCCCCTTGAATCGCTCATTTTACCCAGGACACAAATTTCAAACCTGTTTCTGACCGGTCAGAATACCAATGTTCATGGAATTCTGGGGGTAACTATTAGTTCATTTGTCACCTGTGCCGAACTTATCGATTTGCGTTTTCTGATCAGAAAAATTAAAGCCTCCTGAAAATTGTAAAAAAGTTTTATATTATTGAGCATGAAATATGATGTGGTTATTATAGGTAGTGGTCTTGGAGGTTTGCAATGTGCGTATATTTTATGTAAGGAAGGTTATAACGTTTGCGTACTTGAGAAAAACAGGGTTCTTGGCGGGTGTCTGCAGACATTTTCACGTTACGGAACAGTATTTGAAACAGGCATGCATTATATCGGGGGTATGGATGAAGGGCAGATTCTGTTCAAACTTTTCAGGTATTTTGATCTCAACCGCAAATTGAAGCTTAAAAGACTGGATGAGGATGGGTACGATATTATTCGTTACGATAGCAAAGATTATAAACTTGCCATGGGGTATGATAGATTTGCTGAAACCATGATTGAACAATTCCCCGGTGAGCGAAATGCCGTTGAAAAATATATTTCCAAATTGAAAGAGATCAGAGATTCGGTGGATCTTTATAATCTTGAGAATATTTCTTCTTCCAACACCACCTATCTGAAATACTATGGTCTGAGTATTGCTGATTTTCTCGATTCGATCACTAAAAACAAAACCCTGAGAAATGTGCTTGCCGGTATGGCTCCCTTATACGGGGGCATGAAAGATGTTTCTCCTTTGTATATTCCCCTGGTGATCCATTCCTCGTATATCGAAGGAGCTTACCGTTTCATTGGCGGGGGTTCCCAGCTCAGTGATTTTCTAGCTGAATCCATCCTTGCCTTTGGAGGTACCATAATGAAAAAGGCAGAGGTAACCCGGCTTTTTCACGAAAATGACAAGGTTACTTCCTTGGAGATCAATCATTCCGAGAAAATTCAGGCGGATCATTTCATTTCTGATATCCACCCGAAAGCCCTGATGAGACTGATGGATGAGCATGCTTTTAGACCAGCCTATAGACACCGCGTTGACAGTATCGGGGAAACTTATGGTATGTTTACAGTTTACCTTGCCATGAAAGAAAAAGCTTTCCGGTATATTAACAAAAATTTCTTTTGCTACCATGTGAAAGATTTGTGGAACGACTTTCACTATACCGAGGACACATGGCCGGGTGGATACATGGTTCACTTTTCACCGGCTTCAACTGATATGGAATACGCGGATGCCATTATCGTTAATACCATCATGAGGTGGGAGGAAGTGCTGCCCTGGGTGAATACC
>Ga0315284_10012490_pt1 | contig 12096 bp, 13 predicted proteins | sample YL17G09_16_MG_FD_203696 | JGI IMG/M metagenome (GOLD analysis project Ga0315284, IMG submission 203696) | Sediment microbial communities from Yellowstone Lake, YNP, Wyoming, USA - YL17G09_16 | ecosystem: Environmental > Aquatic > Freshwater > Lake > Sediment | place: USA: Wyoming | collected...
AGCCGATCTCGGGGAACCAGCAGAGCATCATCTGGACGCCGGCGGCGTTGCAGTTGGCGATCAGCTCGTCGAGGCGTTTCCAGATGGCGGGGTCATCGGTGATACGGGTGTGATTGGCGACCATCGGGAGGTCCCAATCGGCGTCAAAGGCGAGGGCGTAGCGGCAATGGTCGAAGCCCCAATCGGCGAAGCGTTTGAACAGGGCGACTTCGCCGAGGCCGCCGTGGACATTGTCGGCGGCGCGTTTGCGGGCGAAGAGTTCGCCGGCGCCTTTCATGACCTTAGCCCGATCCACGGGGCGCACGCTGTATGAGATCGTGTTTGACCGATCTGCCACACGATAAGTCGCGTGCGTTGACCGATAGACGGTGTCGCGTAGTCCTTGTTGTGAGATGTCGGGGTGTTTGTATGTTGCGGCGAAGCTTGCCAGCATGGGCAGCGGCGCCGTTGGTGTGGCGATGCCGAAGCCGTCGGTCTCCAGACGGAGGTAGTGATAGCGGATGGTGCAGTCCAATGGGCCGCCGGGGATGGGACTCTTTGGCATCCACAAGCATTGGCTCCCGGCCACCGGGTAAGCTCGCAGGGTCTTTTCCCACCAGCCGGATTCGATCGGGTCGAGCCTTTGCGCGGTGTCGGCCAGTGTGCACAGCACGACCGCGCGAGCCGGCCCTTGTCCGAGATCGATCTGCAGCCCCATCAGCCCCTGCGTGTTCCTGCGCCATCGGATGGTCTGGGGGTTCCGCTCCGGCACAATCAGCGTGTCGTACGGGAAGCCCCGCAGGAGAATCCATCCCTCGGCCATGGCGTCATCCTGGCCCATCAGTTCCACCGCATTCTCAAGCTTCACGCTCCGCAGGCCCTTGGATGTCTTCAGTTGGGCGGTTTCGGGCAGGTGGTGGCCTCTGGGTTCCCATCCCCACAACTCCAGCTTCCCGGAATCGGCGGCCACGACCACGCCGGGCGACATGGCACTGGCGAGGTGGGTGTGGCGCCCGTGGCGGCCGTAGTCGTACTCGTAGGCGTAGCCCATGGGCAGCGCCGTCTCCACCACTTTCGGCTGTTCGCTTTCGACGTAGAGCGCGACCGGCCCGTTGGTGATCCCGCCGAAATTATCGTGGTTGTAGACCTGAATCGCGATTACGTTTTCTTTGCCGAACTCGATCAGATCCTGCGGGATTGTCACCCGTGTTGCCGCCGCCACGCCGCGCTCTTCGCCCGGCCTCTTGAACGGCTCGAGGGCTTTGCCGTTCACAAAAGCGCGGCCCCAGTTCTGCACGACCCCGCAGCAGAGCACGATGGGCTTGGACTTCCACTCGGCCGGCACCAGCACGTTCTTGCGATACCACGCCCACCCGTTGTATGGCTTGTCTTCGCCAGTTGTCCACCTGAACCGGTCGTTGGTCACGATGGGGGAGTCGGGCGCCTTGCGATTGTCCTCGTTGATCCCCTGGCGTTCCCAGGGCCTGGGCACGAACAACTGCCGCCAGCCATCGCCGTTGGCCACTGCCCAGCCGAGCTTCTGGCCTTGGTTGTCCGGGTCGGTGTGGAAATGCCACATCCCCGCCAGATCCAGATAGGCGCTGGCCGAAGGCGCAATCACGAATGGCCAGTTGACCGGATCATTGCCGATCATCTCGCGCGCATTCAGCCATCCGAAGCGATCCTCGGGGTACTCATCAAGCCCCGAAAGGACCACGTCCGGTGCATCGGCCCGCAATTGCCGGCGGAGTTCCTGCGAGATCGCGCCCATGCGCTCGACCATCTTCTCGGCTGACGCAAAATCGCGGAGCATCAACGACTGCCGCGCGGCATCTGAAAGTCCGCGCATCTGTCGCAGGGCCAAAGACCACATGGAAGACCACATGGACCCATCCGCCAGCTTCTTCACTTGAGCCGGGATGATCATTGCGCACGCGCTGTCGAGGTATATGACCTCCCTTTCGGCCTGGTACAGTTTCGTCGTCGCAAGCAGGGCGGCTTCTGCGTTGCCCAGCAACACCGCCGCCTCCTCCGCCGCTGCGATCGCATCGGAGAATCGCCCCGCCTTCTGTGCCGGCGCTGCCCGATCCTTGAGAATTCCCTTGGCGCGTTCGGCGGATGGAGCGGCGAGGTTCTCGGCGGTGCGCCAGGGCGCGTTTTCATCAAACGAGACGATCTCCTCCGCCGGGCGCAGCCTCTTCATCAAGAAGATGCCCTGTTCGTTGAGCTTCTGTATCCTTGCCAACCCCTTGGCGATTGCGGTCTTGGCGCGTTCCTCGTCGTTGTAGGTCATCAGGCGGCCGTTGTGGGCGCGATGGAACGCTCCTGTGTTCGGGGCGACCTGCATTTTCCTGGCGGATGCTCTGCCGTTGCCCTGCCAATCTTCGGCCGTGGCAAAGGGGTAGCGTTGGCCGTCGCGTCCGACGATCTCGCCTTCCGCGCACACCTCGCCGCCGTCGATCCGCAGCGTCACGGCTTGCGCCCCGTCGACAAACCGGCCAAGGTCGTAGTCATCGATCAAGCCACCATCCACATTGGCGCCGACCTCGTTGCCATTGACCAGCAGGCGATATCCTCGGTCGCCCCAGATTGCGATCCATCCGGCTTTCGCGCCGCCGCGCACGTCGAGCGTTTTGGTCACTCTCTGATTCGCCCCGGTGACCGCCATCGCTTTCCAATCGTCCTTGTAGTACCAGGTATCCGCGCCGCGTTCCCACCAGAGTTGTGCCGAAGCGATTTGCGCCAACATGACGATCCCTGCCACCACCGCAAGTGTTCGCCTCATATTCGTCCCTTCTTGCCATAAGGTCGCTCGCTCTATGATATCATTCTCGCATGTTCACCACCCGCCACCAATTCATCGGAACCGCAACCGTCGCGCTGGCCGCCCCGTTTATAGCATCCTCCGCCCGCTCATTCCCAGTGGTCCAACCTTCAGTTTCACTCTTGACCTGCCCTGCATTCTCCCGCGAGAATCACCTTACATTCATCGCACGAAAGGACACGTGTTCATGCGCAAGCACATTGCATTGTTCATTCCTGCCTTCGTCCTGTTCACCGGCTGCTCCGCTGGTCATGTTGACTGGGCCAACGAAGGCGCTCCGGCGAACACCGGGTTTTTTACCAAGCAGTTCAATTTCGAGAGCCAAACGCGCAACTACAGTGTCTTTATCCCGCACTTGTACAACCCTGCCACGCGATATCCTGTAATCGTCTTCCTTCATGGCATGCTCGAGTCCGGCTCGGATGGCAAGAAATGCGTTACCGTCGGCATTGGGCCGGCGGTCAGTGAACGCGCCAAGGACTTCCCCTTTATCGTCGTCTTCCCGCAGTCCGGCTCGGACTGGAAAAGCGAAGAAAAAGTCCGCCTCTGCCTCGCGACCATCGATCAGGTTCTCAAGGACTACCCGGCCGCCGATGCCGATCGGGTGATCCTGACCGGCCTGTCCAATGGCGGCGACGGCACCTGGTCGATCGGCGCTGCCCACCCCGAACGATTCGCCGCGTTGGTCCCCATGTGCGGCGAAGGCAAATACGATGACGTCCCGAAGCTCACCAAGACCCCCGTTTGGTGCTTCCACAACTCGATCGATCCGTTCCGATCGTCAGGCAACGCCCGTGAAATGTGCGACCGCATCAAGGCTGCCGGCGGGAATGTCAAATTCACGCAATATTCCACCTTCGGCCACGACTGCTGGAGCAAAGCCTATGAGGAAGGCGAAGTCTTCCAGTGGATGCTCACTCAGCGCCGGGGCCCAAAGTCGTGACGCGCGCATCAGAGTCCCAGCGCCGCGATGACCCCGCGGATTGTCTGGGCGCTGTTGGCCAGTCCTGCCCTCTCCGCGTCGTTCAGCGGGATCGGCAGCATCGCATCGACTCCGCCGCGGTTTACGATGCTCGGCACCGACAGACAAACGTCGCTGATCCCGTGGTAATCGGTCAGCAGCGAACTGACCGGCAACACCCGGTTCTCATCGTTCAGCAGCGCCTCGATGATCCGGGTCGTCGCCAGGCCGACCGCGTAGTTCGTCGCGCCTTTGCCTTGGATGATCCGGTACGCCGCCCCCTTCACGTTCTCGAAGATTTCGGTCCGGTCGCGCGCGCTCAGTTTTCCGTGCCCGGCGACCGCCCACTGGTGCAGCGGGACATTCCCCACGGTCGCGCTGCTCCACAGCGGGATTTCCGAATCGCCATGCTCACCGGCGATGTACGCATGGACATTCTGCACCGCCACCGTCAGCCGCTTGGCGATCAGAAACCGGAACCGCGAGCTGTCCAGGACCGTGCCGCTGCCCAGCACGCGTCTGGCCGGCAGGCCGCTCATCTTGAGCGCCGCATAGGTCAGCACATCCACGGGGTTGCTTACCATCAGCAGGATTGTGTCGGGCGACATCTCCACGAGCTTCGGCACAATCTGCCGGAAGATGTTGACGTTGGTTGCCGCCAGATCCATCCGCGTCTGGCCCGGCTTTTGTTTTGCCCCCGCGGTGATGACCACCACATCCGCCCCCCGGCAAACCTCCAAGTCATCGCTGCCTTCGACCGTCGCCATCGGCACAAACTGCATCCCATGGTTCAGGTCGAGCACCTCCGCTTCCACTTTCTGCCGGTTGATGTCATACAGCGCGATCTGCTTGCCAACCCCTCGAATCAGGCACGCATAGGCGATGGTCGCCCCGACACTCCCGGCTCCGATGATTGCGATCTTGTTGGTTCGCTCGGCCATACACTATTCTATGCACCATCACACAGATCTGGTCTTGTGCGCCTCAGCCCGCCTTCAATTCCCAATCGATATTGATTTCCTCAGCCAGTTTCCCGAGCGTTTCCCTCAGTTTGCTGATGGATGTGCTCCGCGGCACCGAGAGGACCATTTCCATCTCAAACAGCGGTGTTCCGGTGATCGGCGCCGCAGCCAGTTTGGTGTCCAGGCTCTCGATATTCACTCGCATCTCGCGCAGCAGATGGGAAAACCGGTGGACGAGTCCGGGCTGGTCGATCGCCGTCGCGGTCAGCCGGTATGGCATGGCCTCGGCCGACGCCCCCACGTTCACCGCTGTGGCCTGCCGGACCTCCGCCGCCAGCCCGCTCTTCTGCGACAGTTGCCAGGCCTCGCTGCGCATCCGTTCCAGCGCCTCAGGGGCGCCGGCGACCAGGATCATGATGGCAAATTGTCCGCGGAGGTTGACCATGCGGCTGTCCTCGATATTACCGCCGCGTTGGAAGATGTATTCTGAAACTTCATCGACCAGCCCGGGCCGGTCGCTGCCAATTGCGCTGAGAATCACATGCTGCGTCATATCGCATCCTCGCTGAAGATGCCCCCATCATAGGCCGCCGGCGGCCGTTCGTCATGGGGGTTGTGTCGGAGGACGGAAGTATGGCAGGGTAATCGCGTTTGCCATGCTTGGCGTTTGTAGTGCGGCCTTCAGGCCGTCAGATACGGGCTAAAGCCCGCACTACAAACCTGAACGCAATTGCCCTGGGAAGTATGGTCGATCGGGCCAAGGCGCTTGGCCGGCATGTCGCCGAATGGCGGGCACGGATGATCTTGGGAGGTGACCTATTTCGCGCAGAAATCCACGAGCCTTGCGATTTCGCTGCGGAGGTCTTTGCGGTGGACGACGAAATCGACAAAGCCATGTTCCTGGAGGAACTCGCTGCGTTGGAAACCTTCGGGCAGCTCGACCTTGATGGTGTTCCAGATGGTGCGAGGGCCGGCGAAGCCGATCAGCGCCTTAGGCTCGGCCAGGATGAAATCGCCGAGCATGGCGAAGCTGGCGGTGACGCCGCCGGTGGTGGGGTCGGCCAGGAGACTGATGAACAGGCCGCCTTGGTCGTCGAGGCGAGCGAGCGCCGCGCTGGTCTTGGCCATCTGCATCAGCGACAGGGTGGATTCCTGCATGCGTGCGCCGCCGGAGCAGCTCACGATCAAGAGGGGGAGGTTATCCTCGGCGGCTTTTTCGATGGTGCGGGTGATTTTCTCGCCGACGACGGAGCCCATCGATCCCATCATGAAATCGGGGTTCATGACGGCGAGCATCATCGGCCGGCCCTTGATGAACGCCTTGCCGCAGACCACGGCGTCGGGGTCGCCGGTTTTGGCCTGCTCGCTTTCGAGGCGGTCGGCGTAGGTTTTGCGATCGACAAAATCCAGCGGGTCGGTCGGCAGGATGTCGTTGAACATTTCCTCAAAGCTGCCGGGATCGACCAGGTGTTCGATTCGCAGTCTGGCGCCGATGCGGAAGTGGTATTGGCAATGGGGGCAGACGTGCAGCGATTCCTCGACGACCTTGCGGAAGAGCATGTCGCCGCAATCCGGACAGCGCAGCCACAGACCTTCGGGGATGCCCTCGGTACGCTTGGCGGACGCGGCGTCTTGGCTGGGTAGTTGTGACATAAAACAGCTCCGGGTTCCTGTGCCGACACGGGGTGCCGGTCATGCTGCCTCTCCAGAAGCGCTGTGCCAACGGCCGGGCATACCCGCGCCAAGGTCAGGATCTCTCTGCGGCCTGCAATTCTCGATAGGGGGGTGCGGCTTGTCAAACGGGATGCGGCGGCAGCGGGAAAAGGGGGTGTGATGGTCGGTCGTGTTTGTGCGCGACGAGCCGGTGGATCTGAAGTCGGGGACGAAAGGGCGATTGATGGTCGGGACGCGGGATCCGGGCGGCAGGAAATCGGGGCACCTGATCGGGATCGTGGCCGAGAAGGAGTGCGTCTGGGCGTTTGAGGCGTGGGGGCCGCTGGTGCAGTTTGACAGGGACATACCGGGGATCGAGGGTGCGATGAGGTTGTTGGACGTGGACTGATCTACGAGAACTGGCGGATATGCGAGAAGTTGAGCACATCAACCCCGTGCTGTTCCAGGCAAAGATAGAGATTGAGGTCATCTGTCAGCACAAGGAACTGTTTCGCTGCGATGCGTGCCAAGACAACGTCCGTCAGTCCCAAGCGAGTGAATTCGTCTTGCCTGGATGCCTCGGCGCTGGGGACGAACCGTTCGTCCAGCACCTGGATGCGATCGCGAAATGACTCAAAGAAATGCGTCCTGAGGGGGTCCTGGATTCGAGATGCCAGGTTGCTGACCTCGGTAAGAATGTTGGGGGTGGTCAGGATGCCCCGAAACAGGCTGAGGAGCCTCCGCAGGAGGATGAAGTCATCGGGGACATACTGCGCGGTACGTTTGAATCGACCCACCAGATCACGATCAAAGGAGCCAATGAAGTGGAGGAGTAGGATGTTCGCATCGTCGAGCACCGGTTGTTGCCGGTGCCTGGCGATGAGGTCAAGGACGTATTCCTGCATGACGGTCCCAGAGTTTCACGGAGCGGACTTCGCCGGTATCGGCGCGAAGGCGAACAACTCTGTATTCCCGGCTGGGCGGACGGAGAACGTTTACGAGGCTCGGCGGTTCAGGGGATTTTTCGGTGAAATAGCTGAGCGTCACAACCCAGAAATTATCATCGGTCAACTCAACCTCCTCTAATCGAGGATCGCTGACCATGTCCGGGCCAAACAAGTCCTGCACGTACTTCAGGGCCCTGGCGACGGCGGTTTTAACGTCAATCATCGGAGCTCCCGCGAAGCGGACTCAACCTTCCTGATGACGGATCGATTACAGGACAACAGCATATAGTAGCGCAGTTTCTCACGCAATTCCTGCACGCAGCTCGGCGACGGCGGCGGCGCGGTCGGGATGGTCGAAGATGGCGCTGGCCACGACAAACCAGTCGGCGCCAGCTTCGCGGGCGGCCTTTATCGTCTGCGCATTGATCCCGCCATCAATCTCCAATCGTTGATCCGCACGCAGACGCTTTTTGACCTGGCGGAGCGTGGTCAGAGCCTCGGGGATGAATTTCTGGCCGGAAAAGCCGGGGACCACGCTCATCACCAGCACCATATCGACCGCGTCAATGACCGGCCAGAGCATTTCGACGGGGGTGGCGGGGTTGAGCGTGATGCCGACGTTGCAGCCGAGCTTGCGGATCTCGCGTGCGGCGGCGGCGGGGTCGGCGGTGACTTCAACGTGGAAGCAAATGTTCTGTGCGCCCGCTTTGACCATGGCCGGGGCGTAACGCAGCGGCTCTGTGATCATCAGATGCGCATCGAGATAGGCTGACGTCGCGTGCCTCACCGACTTGATTACGGGGGGCCCGAAGCTGATGTTCGGCACAAAATGGCCGTCCATGATGTCGAGGTGAACGAAATCCGCCCCGGCGGCGAGGACATCATCGATCTCCGCCGACAGCTTTGCAAAGTCGGCCGAGAGAATCGACGCGGCGATCTGCGGCGAAGAGGTTGTGAAGGGATCGCGAGTCATTGGCTCTCAGACGGCCAGCCCCATCTGCCTGGCTTCGTCCGGCGTCAAGCCCATGGCAATCGTAATGTTCAGAACATCCTGCGCGGAGAGCCTTTTCTCGGCAGCATCCATGATGATCTCGGATCGCTCGACTCGGTCAATGTCGCTCCATTTGGTCCAGACGACATAGACATGCGCAAGCTTGCGCTTCCGATCAAGTTCCTCAAGGATGACGGGTTCTGGACTGCCTGACGGTTTGGTCCATTCGGCAACCAAGTCGCGGACAAGCGCCTGATGATCACTGGACCGCGTGGGGTTGATCTGTCGGACGGGCATCGGTTACCTCAAATTAGCTGTGTCCTGATAGCGGTCTTCGGCTGCCAACAGCATATCGGAGAGTGTCTCGGGGGAAGCTTTGATCGTGGCCCGCAACGGCATGGTGATGATTCCTGGTCAATCAAGTATGTCAATCGTCGAGAAGTGGCCGTTTTCGAGGAATTCCAGGGATGCGCCGCCGCCGGTGCTGACGTGGCTGACCTTGTCGGAGAGGCCCATCTGCTCGATGGCCGCGGCGCTGTCGCCGCCGCCGATGATCGTGATCGCTTTGTTCTTCTGCGTGGCCGCCGCGACGGCATCGGCGATTGCCTTGGTCCCGGCCGCAAACTGCGGCTTCTCGAACACGCCCATGGGGCCGTTCCAGACGACGGTCTTGGCCTTGGCGATTTCCGCCTGATACATCGCGCGCGTCTTGGGGCCGATGTCAAAGCCGGACTTGTCCGCCGGGATCTGGCCGCCTTCGACGATGCTCGTCGCGGTCGAATCAATCGCGTCGGCAACGACCGTGTCGACCGGCAGCTTCAGCTTTCCGCCGGCCTTGGCGAGCAAACTCCTGGCCAGATCCACCTGGTCCGGCTCGACGAGGCTCTTGCCCACCGTATTGCCCTGGGCCAGGAAGAACGTGTACGCCATCGCGCCGCCGATCAGGAGCGTATCGCACTTGCCGAGGAGCGCTTCGATGACCTGGATCTTGTCGGAGACCTTCGCGCCGCCGAGGATCGCGACGAAGGGTTGGGCGGGGTTGGAGACGGCATCGCCGAGGAATTTCAGCTCCTTCTGAATCAGGAATCCGATGACCCGCGGCTTGCCCTGAAGCGCCTGGGCGGCGCCGAATGTGCTGGCGTGCTCGCGGTGGGCGGTGCCGAAGGCGTCGTTGACATAAAGGTCGCCGAGCTTGGCAAGCTGCCTGGCGAAATTCGGCTCGTTCTTCTCCTCTTCCTTATGGAAACGGAGGTTTTCGAGCAGGACCACGTCGCCGTCCTTCATGGCGCCGATGGTCTGCTCGGTCGCGAGGCCGATGCAATCTTCGGTGAACTTGACGGGCTTGCCGAGCAGTTGCGAGAGGCGATCGGCGCACGGCTTGAGCGAATACTTCGGTTCCGGCCCGCCCTTGGGACGGCCAAGGTGCGACATCAGAATCAGCCGGCCGCCGCGATCGATCACGTTCTTAATGGTCGGCAATGCCATCGCAATCCGCCGATCATCGGTGATCTTGCTGCCGTCGAGCGGCACGTTGAAATCGACCCGCATCAGCACTCGCTTGCCTGTTACGTCCACGTCTGCAACGGTTTTCTTTGCCATAATCAGGCGATGCTACGAGCGGCGGGCGGCAAGTCAAGCAGCCGAAGACCACCCCCGCCTAATCGCAATTCGCGTTTTGATAGGTAGTCTATATTGCCATGCATTGGATCATTGGCGATGTCCATGGCATGCTCGAGCCGTTGCAGGCTCTTTTGGATGGGGTGCGCCAGGCCGACCCCGATCCGCTGCTCATCTTCGTTGGCGACTATGTCAACCGCGGTCCCAACGCCCGGGGCGTTGTCGAGCTGCTGCTGACTCTGCCCAATGCGCGTTTTCTTCGCGGCAACCACGACGACGTCTTCGGCCAGGTCCTCTTTGGCCATTGCTACTGCCCCAATGATGCCCAGGGCAACCGCTTCCTGGCGTTGACGTGGTTCATGCGCTACGGCCTGTCCAACACGCTCAGCAGCTACGGCGTCGATGCGGCCGAATTGCAGGAGCTGCTCGATCGCCCCTCGCCGCAACGATTGGAGGACGTGCTGGCGTGCGTTCCTGAAGCGCATCGCCGGTTCATCCGCCACCTCGAGCCGGTGATCGAGCACCGCGATTTCTTCGTCGCACATGGCCGATGGGAGCCCGATGAATCCGACGTCCAGCCGGCGATGTGTCAGCGCCTCGCGGACAGCGCCCGCCATCGCGTAAACCTCCTCTGGGGCCGATTTACAGAACGTCAACTGGTGGCGAACAAGGCATGGCGCCGCACAGGCTACTTCGGCCACACGCCCGTCGAGTGCTACCTCAACCTGTTGCCCCACGCCCAGCCCGTCGCGGTCCGTGGCCCAAAGATCGTGCTGATGGACACCGGCTGCGCCCTGGGCCCGCTCGGCCGCCTCACCGCCTACTGCCACGAAACCCAGTCGTTCATCCAAGCCAGCCATTACGGCAAGCTCATCATGCAACAGTGACGGTCATGACAACACCTCAGCTCTTAATGCAGTCGCTCCGAAACCCGCCTCACCAGCATACCCAACCCTTTGATCGGGCGGGGCAATCGCATTTGCCATGCTTGGGGTTTGTAGTGCGGCCTTCAGGCCGTCGGATACGGGCTAAAGCCCGCACTACAAACTCAAACGCAATTGCCCGGCGGGATCGGGAAAGGATGGGCAGGTGCTGATTGTCGCGGCGTTGTTTCTGGTCGGCATGGTGGCCGGGTTCGTTGACGCGATCGCCGGCGGGGGCGGCCTGCTGACCGTCCCGGCGCTCCTCCTGACCGGTATCGACCCGCATTTGGCAATGGGGACCAACAAAGCGCAAGGCGTGTTCGGCACCGCGACAAGCCTCCAGCGATTCTCGGGTTCCTCGCTGCTGGATCGGAAGCGGGCAAAGCGATCATTCGTCCCCGCCCTCGTCGGCGCCGCCGCCGGCGTGTTCCTGCTGATGCACGTGAAGCCGCAAGTTCTTCGGCCGCTGGTGATGGCGATGCTCGCGGGCGTCGCGATATTCATGATTGTGCACCGCGCGCCCGCCGTCCCCAAGCCGCCACGCCATCGCGGATTCATCCTCACCGCCGGCGTCGCATTCATCCTGGCTTTTTACGATGGATTCTTCGGCCCTGGCACCGGAACGTTCCTGATCGTCGCGTATGCGTACTTCTGGGGTGATTCGCTCGACTCCGCCAGCGCCAACGCCAAGGTCGTCAACTTCGGCAGCAACCTCGCATCGATGGTCACCTTTGCCGCGCTGGGCCAGATCCGCTGGAAGCTGGCTTTGCCCATGGCAGCGGGCCAGGTTGTCGGCGGCTACCTCGGCGCCCACGCCACCATCCGCGCGGGGCGGAAGCTGGTGCGGCTGGCCGTCGTGATGGTGTCGATCGCGCTCATCGCCCGCCTGCTGTGGGACCTGGTCAGAAGCTGATCATGGAGCCTGGTCGCGCCGCACGCCACCCTCGACGGCCGGGCCGGGTTGGCCGACGAGTTCGCGGCAGGCGGGGTGGAGAACGCCGCGCCTTTCGCGACAGACGCTGACGACCGATGGGCCAGAGTCTTACTTGATGTTATCGCTGAACCAGACTGATTCCGGCTTGGGTTGTTCCACGACGCGTTGGGGCACGCTGTTTCGCCCCAGCATTCGCTGCCCGGCAAGTATGCACTGGATCATCTCATCCGGCCGGTCTTCCAAAGCGCAGACGACGGCGAACAACTGGTTGGCCAGCCCGCGGGACTGCATTGATCCGGACAGGC
>Ga0315284_10012491_pt1 | contig 12096 bp, 3 predicted proteins | sample YL17G09_16_MG_FD_203696 | JGI IMG/M metagenome (GOLD analysis project Ga0315284, IMG submission 203696) | Sediment microbial communities from Yellowstone Lake, YNP, Wyoming, USA - YL17G09_16 | ecosystem: Environmental > Aquatic > Freshwater > Lake > Sediment | place: USA: Wyoming | collected...
TGAGAGTGTATTGCTGCACGTAAATCGCGCGCCAATATACACATCAGAAGCAACCTGTATGCCAGGAGCCAACGGGATTACTATTTGTTTTCCGGCAGTCAGTACGGTTTCCGTATACGCATTAGATGTGCCGAGAACGGACGGCGTGGCACCCAGGCCCACCGCACTGTCCATTTCTGCTGTTATGGTAAGCGTATAGGATGTACCAGTGAAGGCCGTTATTACCCGGACTACCAGGTACAACGGTTTGCCGTTGGCTATATACTGAGCAGCCTTACCAGTGATGACATGCTCAGAGATAGCCGTAGTTGTTAATGCTTGAGCAGTTGCTAGTGTTAAGTTCGAGTCTCTCATGTGGTCCTCCTTAACTCACAACGGTCTCACCGGTCGTGGTTGCGTCCACGGTCGGCTTGATCTTGTCTGAGATTCTAATGGGGACACCCATGAAACGGGTTACCGGCGCACCGGCAACGGTGTCAGGAGTAAGCCCACCAAAGGCTCTCGAAAGCGCTTGCTTGTGCAGGTACTCAGCGATGGTTGGAGTACAATAGATGAAGGTTCTTGCGAAGTCACCCAAAGACTCAGCCGGGCGCTTGTACCAGGCGGTGATCATCTTGTCGTACAGATCAACACCGGAAGCCGCATCAGCTACGAGCGCGGCCTGATCGATGTTGCATACGCGTGTGGCATACCGCCAGTCGGCTACTGCTATGCCGACCTTCCAGGTGAACTCTGTGCAATAGGCCCAATACTGAGCCGCTGTAGCAATGTTACCCTGGTCGGTAACCAGGATCTGGCCTTTATCCTCTTGCTTGAGACCAAGTTGGCTGCCCCTTGGGTAGAAGCCAAACACAGTCTGAGGACCCCAGGTGATAAACCAGATCGATGTTAGGTCGGTCGCGCCTGTGCCGCCACAGGTTACGATGTTATGCCCGGTCGCGCCAGTTGTCAGGTTGTAGCGCGGTGTCAAACCAAGAGGCTCATCCGGCGCTGTGGCAGAGTTGGAATACAGGATCGCTGTCTCCAACTGTTGTGTCAGACCACCAACTGCGGGGAAGTCAACGGCTGCCCTGTTAGCTGCGACGTTTCCGCCGAATTCAGCCAACTCGGCATCGATGACGGAGCGCAGTTTGCACATCTTCGCCATGTCATCGAAGGTGTTAACCGTTCCCTTGCCGGTTCCCCAACCTTGGTTGTATCCCACCCATGTCCCGGACGGGAGGGATGTTCTCATCGTTGTCCTATTTCCGGTTTCCATGTTTCCTTCTTGGAAGTGCATGTCAGCCATCATAGGACAGGCCCGGGACAGAATCTCAGTTATGGTGGCGATCTTGCCATCTAACTGTTGCAACTTCACTAGATCAAGGAGCGTTGTATACGCCCCGGTCAGTGTAGTCATGCTGTCCTCCTATTTTGGATACTGTGTTGGGTACATTTCTTTATAAATGTCCTCATCAGTTTTTGCTCGTTTGGTAGATCCGCCGACAATCTCGGCGGGAGTAGGGGTGTTTTCTGGTAAAGAATGAAGTTCAGATAGAGCTACAGCGAACTCATCAACCTGGGCCGCGTTCTGTGGCTTGAGTTTGCCTAATGCCTCAATGAATTTGGGTCTCAGTAGGACATCGGGTTCATACTTTTCAGCGGCTTCCTTGATACGCTGGTCGCGTTCGAAGTCGTTGACTTTCTTTAGACCGCTATCGGCTGCTTCCTCCCTCTTCTTGAGTTCGGCCTCTTTGACCGCGATCTGTTTCTTAAGCGCGACGACGTCGCCGGCGCCGCCCTTGGTCCGCAGTTCGTTCAGTTCGTTCTCCATGGTTGTGATCTGCCCTTGCAGATCCGACTTGGATTTCGCCTCATCGTCCGCTCTCTTCTCGGCTGCGGCCTTCATCTGATCTAGTTTCGAATGCTTTTCATTCGCATACTTCTCAGCATAGACCTTACCGAGATACTCCACCTCCGCATCCGTCCAGCGCTTTTCCGAAGGATTCTGGTTCGGGATAGAAGCCGGTCCCTTTGCAGGAAGCGGGTCCTTACCTTTCCCTTTATCGTCCGTACTCATAAAACCTCCTATTTGATCGAGGAGAAGAAGGTCGCCGCACCCGCGGCGCCATAATCTCCTTCACTACTTGTTATTAAAGCACATTCCTCTGTGCCATAGATCGCCTTACGATAGATGCCGTATTTCACCAGTATCGCCTCGCCTGATTGGTTATGGCAACGCCAGCTCTTCTTGATAGCACTATCGTCAGGAAGGTCATTGAATGTATTGATAATCTTCTCTTCGTCTTCCGATGGGATGTTTGTCGGGTTGTATAGATCGTTGCCGTCTTTATCAAAGCGCTGGATTAGACCCTCACCAACTAGGTAACCGAAGTAGTCAGGGTGCTCCAACAGGAACCGCTTACGCGCCCACCCGGTGTCCGGTTGCTCACTGTATTGCCGACCCAGTGTAGAATCAGTGATACTATACTTGGTCATCATGTCGGCAGGGATCATAAGGGCGAGCAGGGCCGGTATAGATGTCTCGGGTACATTATACGTGGACATCCATTCGCGGACGATCTCCTCGGCGCCGGGGTTCTTGATATCGGTAACATAACCCCAGAAGAGTAACTTAGCCTCAATCATGACGTTATACGGGTCTTCCCGGAACTGCTCCCTGACACTACCCTCCGGCAACTGCCAGTAGGCATTCATATCCTCTTTATCTTCCCATAGTTTGGTCACCAGGGGAGGAGATCCGGCCAGGCCCGTCTTGAGGATCTGTCTGAGTAAATCATAGTAGTCTGCTCCCCAGGTATTAATCCACTGTTGTTTCCTTTGAGTGATAACATCAAACAGGGGATTACCACGATCATCTTCTGTACCTGGGCCATATACCAGATTAAACCAATCGTCATAGGCCAACTCGAAGTTGGCGATACTGTCCTTGCCGCTATTGCGGTATTCCTCGAACTTGGCATATATCTCGGGATAAGACTTCTTGAGTTCGTCCCATTTAACAGAGGTAGCGGCATTGAGAGTACCTAACTCTGTGCGGTATTGTTTTGTGGTGATCAATCCCCCGGTCAGGGCAGTAGTGGAATTGGTCTGCCCAGTAATCTTTTCTGTACTGATCCTTTCACCGGTGTCATGCCACTCAATATATTCGCTTGATTTGTAATCCAATGAAGCAAGTTGTGCCGCGTCGTATAGCTCTTTCAGTTCGGGATCCTTTGCGAGATAGAGTTTCTGCAGCGGTCCCAGGTCGCTCCACTTCAAGGTCCCGGCTTCCTGTAGCGCGCGCAGATCCTCCGGCAACTCGGCCGGATCGATATGCTGTATAAATTCATCGGCATAGTTATTCAGTTGATCCCAGGCACTTAACGGGTACTCGCGCATGCCAAAGATCGCAGCCCCATAGGACCAGGGGGACTGGGGTAGATTATCTATAATGATATTCTCGGCCACTATCGGCATAAACATCTTGGCTATCTCGCCCAGGTAATCACTGGATACATCCAGGCGCCGGCCTATCGCGTCACGACCAGTTACTAATTCTTTTACAAATGATGCGCCCGGGGCCATCTTGTATCCGGCCCATCTGAACATAGGAGCGAACATATCCTCCCACGCTCCAAAAGTCTCCGCCCAACCGTTCTCACTGATCTTGATTAGTTTATCCGGGTTCTCTGATGCTGCCGCTATAACATTAGCGATCATTCGAACAAAGGTAACATCGAATCCACCAAGACCGACCCGAGCCCCATTAATTTCAAATGTAAAGAAGTCCGGGTCCCAGGGATAGAGGTGCATCTTATTTCCTTGTCCAGTTGCACAACAGAGACTGATATAAATGGCCGTCCAGGCGGCCCAGGAGTTCTCATATATACTGATCAACTCTTTACCCATGATTCCGCCCTTTGTCATGCGTCCTAGGGTAACCAGGTGGGAACGTAGGAAGTTGGGGGCAAAGGCCAGACACCCTTCCAGTAGTATCTTATTGGCGCTGGTCGGGGTGGCGAAATTAGGCAATGTGCCAGAAACAAGGTTAGAGAACTCAGCCAGTTCCAGTTTCGTGCCACCTGCCATCAGCCAGGAGGTCTCCAGGCTTTCGATCATCTTGACGCGACCGATCTCTCCGAACGCCGTGAATCCCAGACTGGTACGGCCATAGGGTATCAGTGCAATATCACCGATCAGTGGTATCTTTCCAACGGAGGATCGAAGGAATCCTAGGCCGGCATAGAAGTCGGTCAGGTCGCTGGCGGTCTTCATACCATAGGCGGCATACTCATTATAGATGTTCGGGTGCGCGGCACGGAACCAGGCCAGTATCTTTGGGTTGGCCATAACAGCCAGATGTAGACCCGTGGCCTTCAGGAAGACCGCCGTTGGCTTCAGATGGACCAGATTACGGAAGTCGTAACCGATCATATAGAGACCGAAGGTCAGCGGGGCGGAGGCGTCGAGGGAGGCCTTGAGTGTAACCACTCCGCGGGTGATCTCGTTTACCCACCGCAACCAGCGGTCTATATGAGGATTGAACTCGCGTTCTATTATTGCTGCGATCTCCTGGCCAGAATACATCTTGTTACCGACCTTGGTCGTGACAAAGATCTTATTGCGGAACCGGTTCATATTGATAGTACCCTCGTCAAGATTGGGAGTGCCCTCTTCTTTCATATAGGCAGCGCGCTTTGCCTTCTCTCCGGCATTAAACGCGTGGGCGTCTTCCTTCATTTCTTTAACCCACGTCTCCAGGCGCTCCAGGCGCGCCTTGGCGGCCGCACTGAACTCAGACCGGATCACTCCGTAATCGGAGAACTCATGCTTGACGAAGTTATCGATCATATCGTAGAGAGGGGTCGCGGGAGTCCACACCACCCCAGGAGCGTACTTGACGGCCCTGGGTAATTCTTCTTTAATAACATCCTTCTCAAGTTGACCTCGAGCGAAGTTGGCCAGTTCATTATTGAACTGCATGTCAAGTTTCTGTTCCGCTTCGGATCTCCAGGAACGAAGGATGGTGTTCTCGTTTAGGTCTGATGGGGTCCCACCGCCGACCAACTCCGCAAACTTTGTTTCTTTGTAAGGAGAAGCCGCGTAGAAATTAACGTGCGAGATCTGGTCTTTGTATTCTCTTAAGAAAGCCAGGGTGCGAGCATAGGTCTCGGCTGTTTCCCCGGGAAGACTGGTCATTATATTCGGGATAACCTTAGCATTGGTCTTGGCTAATTTAGCCATAGCCTGATCGATTACCTTGGTCGTATGTGGCTTATTCAGAACATCCTTGAGAATAGTATCATTGTAACTCTCAACGCCTAATTCAACGTATTTGATATGGGCACGTTCAATGAACTCTGCGGTGAAGTCGCCCCGTATGACCGTGGCCGGCGATGTCTGTACGACGAATCCTTCGAAGTTCGGATCTGCTCTATATAACTCATCGTAGACCTTTTCCAACTGCTTGAAGTTGGTGGCCTGACCAAAGGTCTTGTCGTCTATATAGACCAGTTTGGGATGGAGTTTCTTGATCTCCGCGATCTGTTGCGCGATCACATCGGAATCTATGTTGGTCAGTTTGGGATACTGTTGCTTCACTGTACAGAAGGTGCAGTTATGTTTACATCCCTTGGAAAGACAAAGGCGCGGGATGGTCGGGGTGCCTTCGAACGGCGCGTAATCGGCGCCACGCTTATATGGAGTACCTATATATTTGGCCGCTCCCTCCATGTCCTTCTGAAAAACGATATTGGACAGATCCGCGAAGGTCTCCGCAGGTACATAACCACCCACTATCACTTCACCATTAAAGACTTTAGATAGGGCCTTGATCTCTTCGACATTGACGTCCATGGCGCTGAACATGAGGCGCTTGTACTTCGTCTTCTCTAACATAGTGATAGCACTATCGAGGTTACGAACAACCATGATGTCGGTATTGGGTATCGTGTACTTGACCTCGGCCAGCCAGGGCGGGATCTCCCAGAAGTCGGCCGGGCGCTCATATCCCACACGGGTCTTATAGAGTAGATCAAAATATGTCTTATTGGAATCGAGTCCAGCTTTCAGGTCTGAGGAGAATTGTATCGCAAGTGTTCGATCGGACACAGGAAGTGTACTATCACTGATCACGAAGTTCTTATTAATATTATGGAACTCGATCTGGGCGTCGTTGTAATTACGGAAGACGGTCGTGCCCCCGACCTTCTTACGCGCGGCCAGGCTCTCCACCAGGCCCTCGGGATACAACCGGTTGTAGTCGTACTGGCGTAAGGCCACTACTATATCGGGGTAATACTGGGCCAGGTCATTCAGTTCGGACTGAAGCCCCAGTGCTGTCTGTCTGCCTTCCATGATCTGGGTCTTGACATTGGTCATGTGTTTGATAAGTTCTTTCTTCCGAAGAGCTGACAATTGAGGATCAGCGGAGTTCCATGCGTACTCACCTTTGAGTTCTGGGAAGAGGATATTCTTCCGGAACTCGGTCTGTACGTACTTGGTATTATCAAGAAGGACCTTCCACTGCTCGATACCGACAGGTTTCAGGATCGCTCCTTCAGGACCCGGGATCTCCGCCATGGTCTTAAGGTTGAAGATCTTCTTCTGCTCATAACGCAGACCGACAGATAAGGCTTCTTCGTATTCCGAAGTCACGAAGACAACATCCAGGTTGGTTTCACCGGTGTGTTTATCCAACCAGACACCCAACTTAAATTCTGGTTTGTTTAATAGGTCAGAGTTAAATAAAACAAACTCACGTAGTTTGTTTACGTTGAACTCACCTGGCTTAAGAGTTACATTACGCGGCGTACCATTCTTAAACACGGATGAGGTATAGAAGTCGGTCTCGGCCATATTCTTATTGGCGAGAAGATCCCAGGTCGCCCCGTCCTTCTCTTTAACGATAGCCATGATGTCATTGAGCGTGGCTGGAGGAATTTCCTGAATAGGAATATTGCCCTTTTCAGGAATGATATGGGCATTCTTTAGTAACTCCTCGACCTCGGGCGACGGCTGCAGGGTGATATACTGTTTGCCGTTCTTGTATTCGATCTGGAAATGCTTAAGAAGTTTCTGTTCGCCGGGGAAGTTCCTCTTCAGCCATCCCAGGTCCTCGTCGAGCAACTTGCCACCCTTCATGGTGCGCTTGATCAACTCTTCCAACTTCTGGATATTAACCACTTCTTGGAGTTCGGTAAGAACACTACGGATCTCGGAAACAACCTGTGTGTCTTTGAAATGCCGGTTGGTCCAGGATAAATCCTGAGCCGTAAAACCTCCGTGCCTGATCCGTCTGATCCGCGTAACCAGGTCGTCAGAAAATTCCATATACTTCTTGGCCTGAACGGCATTCTTAATCAGTACCTGACCTATAGGTGATTGCGAGGCTAATCCCTTCGTGAATACAGCAAATAGTATCTGATTGGATTGCTCGCGACCGATACGACTATATGTTCCGCGAATGTAAGACCGAAGGGCGTTGGTCGGAGTGTCATACAGATAACCTTCGACTAACCCATCCTGCATGAACTCAAAGACGCGTTCCTTGGCCGGATTGCTCTGGGCGTATAGGAGATCAAGGCCTTTCTTCCCGGTAACCTTGCGCGGGAAGTAATGGGCCACCTCAAGTACATCTTTGAACTGGCGTCGACCCAGTTCAAGGTTATATCTCCAGGCCAGTTCCTGTATAGCGTCTACGACAGAGAATGAGTTGTCGATCCAGTCATGTATGAGTGGGTTTTTAAAGTTGAAATACCTGTGGTATTCCAATACTTCGTTCCATGCTCGTTTATCTAATGTTAATCTGAGTGCACGGGCGGCATCGCCCTCCGCGCCTTCCTTTAAGAGTAGATCAAGAAATTCCTGGGTATATCCCTGGATAGTGTTACCAGTTACTTTACCTGCAGACAGATCGATTGTAAAGTCCTTCATGGCGTAACCCGTCATGTGGTCGATGCTGGAGATAAAGTTATCAGCGGCCGCGGCTCCGAGTTCCTTGATCTGTCTCTGGAGTTGGAAGGCGAACTTGGCGATCTGTTCCGGTTTAATAAGGCCCTCATTCATGGCATCAAGAATCGCTTCGTTGATCGCGTCCAGGTCTCCCTTGATATATTTCGCAGAGTTAACAACGAACTTTTTATACCATTTCATGCCTTCGAGTAATCGCTCGGTATCGGCCACGTTCCATATCGTGTGCTGTACATCAGTAGGTTTCCCATCCTTCCATACACGAGCCACGATGTTCTCCGCCTTCTTGAAAAGCGTAGACGGAACAATGTAACCTTCCATATTACCATAACGCATAAAATGATTGGCCTCAGCCAGATTCCGCGCGGTAACCACGCGATCTCCGGTTTCTATGATATATCCGTCAGACCGTGATATGAAGTTTCTGGCCTTCTTGGCCAATCCCCGGACACCCACACCCGTATAGGCAGCAGGAGGTATTGCTGCTGCTATCTCTCCTGGTGCCATTTGTCGCCCCGCGGCGACCTCCATCTGATTGACATATACTTCAGCTGGGACCTTACCGGTAGCGACACGGTAAGAGATCCGGGCGCCGGCGGTCTTGTAGATCGATTCGATCTCCTCCGAGCGTAGAGCGCGGCCAATGCGAGACTCTAATTGCTCGATAGTAAGTCCAAGACCCTCCATGGCTGGTCGGATATTAATGCCGTGTTTAGCTCCCCAGGAAGCAAGATGTTCGAAGGACCTGAAATATTTAGGAATAGAGGCGCGGATCAATTCTGCCTCACCACCCCCCTTGGCCGAAACACCGAATAATGTCTTGGCCAGTCCACCCAATCCATACGCTTCCAAGGCACCAGTAACACCTACGAACCTCATAACTGATCCTATTGGAATAAAATAGATAGGGTTAAGCCAGTTAGAAGCCTGTGTCGCCCATCCCGGAGCGTAGGTATCAACAAGTGCCTTGATATCATCATCCACACCTATAACTTGAGATAGGATATAATAGAAATTATTGCCGCCAAATTTTGACTGTAGTAATTGGTCCCGGGCCTCCTGGTACGCCTGTGCTCGGAGAGATCCCCGTTCAAATATATAGAAGTCCAAACCAGACCAACCCATCTTGCATATATCACTGGTAAAGTCCAAGAAATCCGTCAGTGGTTTAAATGCCGTTCCGACAAATTCACCCAGACTGGTAAGCCAGGCCGCAGGTTTTTGCTGGGCCGGTACTGCCGAGCAGAACTGTAGAGCCTGATTGAAAGTCATTCCAAATGACTGTAATACGGCTATCACTTCCGGGGTGGGCCCCATATCATTACGTAGGAAGTTGGCACCATCTGCTGTAGTTAGGAATTTCACAAATTCGGAATTGGTGGTAACTGGAGAACCATCCTCGTTGCGAGGTGTAATCGGTTCTCTCTGCCCTATCGATTCTTGGTATCCGCCAGTCTGTGTGTAATCATAAGGAGTATATTGGTCTTTGTGTGCAACCACATAATCCAGACCGCGTGGATCCCATACCCCTGAAACAATATATGCCCTATTGTCATTTAAAAATTGGATAGGATATCCTTGATCAATCGCAGCTTCCCAGGATGCTTTCTCTGTTTCCGTGAGGGGTATCTGGGTCTTATTTAGTTGCCAGGCCTGATAGAGTACATTGAATGGATTATCTATGCCCCAATCATTAAGATCTTCCAGATTCATATTGGAAAGGCCCATGGTGATAATATCGTTTGGGGTCTTGCCAGCGTTGAAGAAATTAAAGGTATCCTGGATCGGCGTTGCACTACCGGCATCTGTATACAACTTCTCAATGTAGGCACGTGTTCCAGCATTATCTCCAACAGTACAGATCATACGGATCAGAGAATCGGTTTCTTTCTGCATGAAATCCAGGAACTGTGTTGCCGTTGAAATATCATATTCTTTTGTTACATCACCAATAACGTATTTAACCACCTTTCGTCCATCGGTTAATGTAGAAACTACTCTTGGATCATTCACCAAGGAGTCATAGAGTGGTTGTATCGATGTGGTAAGACTTTCCCGCGCGGCAGTGATAAGTGCATTCTGTTGATCGATATAGGTCTGATATTCCACTGCTGTGTATATATAACCTTGTGGTGAGGTGTGGGTCACTATCAAATTCTGGGGATCGGAATAGTCATAGTTCGTTATCCACCCGGATGCGTCCACTGTAGCAGTTATAGCCAGATTGCCATCCGCGGCCATCTGTACCTTGAACGTAGTGCCGGCCGGTATATCCTGGGAGGCTAGGTCGGGGAAATAGAACAAGGCCTGTTGGAGATCCATGGATTGTATATGATTCCAATCCCGTGTTCTCCATTCTTCCTCGTTGATAACAGTACGTGTAACACGTTTATAACTGCCTGGGTTCTTCGGATCAGGAACCATTATATATTGTGAACCTTCCGGAGCGATCCCGGAAGTATAGGATTCGGGAGGCGGAAGAACTACTCCAGTTTGACCAGTAGCAGTAGTAGGTAATACCTCTCCAGTTGTGGCAGGTAATGTTTCCCCGGGTCCAGGAATCCGTGTCCATTGGTCTGGATTGGGAGGAGGGCTGACCGTAGGTGTTGCTGACGGGAGTGGAGTCGCTGTAGGAGTAACCGTTGTGGTTGCAGTTGTCACTTGTTCGGTTACTTGTTCGGTTCCGGTTGCAGCCGGCGTGGTGGACGCCCCGGTAAAGGCCGAAGGTAGTGTGGCCTCACCGAATGAGATAGGACGCCCGAAGACATCCATTGTTGGTGCCGGGGGTGCTGGTTCGGCCTCCGGTGAGAGCATCACTGCATCCGTAGTGTCCCAGAAAAGTAAAAGTTGTTCGTCTGCTGTTAATATTTCTCCGTTGGCCAATTTAGTTCTGGCATTGACTATCTTCCAGTCCGCTGAACCTTCCACTAAATTAGTCACATCGATAATGTGAGATTCTTTATGCACAAAAGTTAAAGTGGCTCCTTCTGGTATATCCCACCCATAATTGAAGGCCCATGTCCTATCATACGGGGTGTCATATTTGATATATCCAGAATTAAATAACTGGTACATTGGAAGAGGAGAAATCTGGCTAAGGGCCGTAAATCCAGTCGGATCGGTCAACATGTTCAGAATTAATTCAGGATCCGTATCGTCCATCCGGTCCATGAACCAGGAGGTCATAAAGGTCTTGTAGGAACCATAATTCTGTATTATGTTCTTGAATTTAGGATCACTGGGGTTGGCTTCCCACTCGGCCAGGTCGGCATCAAATTCCCGTTGTTCTGTAGGATTACGATGGATCTGTTGCAGGACTCCGTAATCGCCCATACTCCATTCCGCCATGGGGAAGGCCTGTTCCGTAAACCGGGCCTGGGCGACCAACCTACCCATCTGCCATACGGCAGTGATAGCGGTATTGATCTTACTATTATACGCCTCATTCTCCACGAAACGCTCCGCGGGAGACATGCGCTGTTGCTCGGTTCTGTATTCCTGGTATTTTTCGCCGGTGCCGCGGGTGAAATCCATTGCATCCTGTAGATCCCAACCCTGTTGTTCTTTATATCTATCCGGTATTCCCTGGCGTATCTCTTCTTGGCGTTTATAGTAATCAGATTGCTCGTCCGGTGTCAGGGCTCCGATCTGCTCAGCCTTATATGCCTGGGACATTGTAGCCCGTCTCCTGGTCTCTGCCAGTGCCGCGGCGTGCTGTTCTCCTTTTGCCTTCTGGAAACCTTTGATGGCTGTCGATTCTTTGCCGTATTTGTATACGGCGGCCTGTTCTTCCGGCATTAATGTTTGCATTCCCAGTTGTCTTCCACGCACCTGTTGCAGACGCTGCCAGAAATTGGTCCTGGGATCGGGCGCGCCTATATTAGAACCTACAGGTCGACCTTGTACCCGAAGGAACAGACCCAGATCGAAGTTGCGACCAGGAGTGTAGGTCTTGGTCTTATTTATTGTTGGCAGGTACGCCATTACCACCTTCTATAAAACCATATTTGGATGGCACCTGTACCGGTTGTTTCTGAGTTGATAGCGCTATCGGCTTAGGCGGTTTCACTAGACCACGCGGGGGAGGAGGTGGGACCTTGGGCCCGGTTTGCGTTTGAGGGTTAAGCAGTGCTTCAATCCGTT
>Ga0315284_10012492_pt1 | contig 12094 bp, 17 predicted proteins | sample YL17G09_16_MG_FD_203696 | JGI IMG/M metagenome (GOLD analysis project Ga0315284, IMG submission 203696) | Sediment microbial communities from Yellowstone Lake, YNP, Wyoming, USA - YL17G09_16 | ecosystem: Environmental > Aquatic > Freshwater > Lake > Sediment | place: USA: Wyoming | collected...
GATCGGCCTTTTCCCCTCCTTCTTCTTTACGCAACCATTTCGAATGCTTATCTAGGATCTCTTTAAGTTTATTGGCATCCATTTAAGACTCCTTATTTTAACCACAAAGGCTTTATCGGCTTTTCGGTAAAAAACTTTAGCAGCCAGACGTTACAGCCCTCTTGACTGTTATGTGGCCCATTATAAGATCTCTGATATTGATGATCGGCCTTTGGTGAAACCTGTGGCCGCCTTCCATAGAAGACCACATCATCGATTCTTCCGATGGAGGTATAACGACCGTCTTGGTCTGGCTTTGCACCAAAAGGTCGTACGCACATGCAGCCAGGCGAACAGCCTGGCGGCCACCGCCCTGCCATCCCGTAACCGCCATTTGCAGATCTTCTCCATCAATACCAAGACATATGCATGAAGCCACAAGTTGAGCCAATTGGTTGTCGCTGTATTTTGCCAGGCGCTCGTCGCCGCGAATAATACTTGACATATGGTCTCCCCGATTGCTGTTACATATCTCTTATCGGCTTTGTATGACCGGATCTTTAGCTAAATCTTTCTTAAACCTAACATTCGAGAAGAACAGGCGAAGTTCACGCTCGGCCGCTTCGTCACTGTCTGATCCATGGACAGAGTTTTGACGGAAGCTGAGCGCATATTTAGCTCGTAGCGTCCCCGGTTCCCGCTTGGCAGGATCGGTAGCCCCGATCAGAATACGCGCAACAGCGACCGCGTTTGGGCTCTTCAGCCATACCAGGGTGACGGGACCGCTGATGGCGTTGTTGACGATATCCCGAAAGAATGGCTTGTTGTTGTGCTTGATATAGAGCGCCTCTGCCTCGGACACGCCAAGGAAGGTATCGATGGTATCGAACACCTGGAAGCCAAAGCCGCGAAACATATCCATAATCTCATTGGAGAGGCCCCGCATACAGGCATCCGGCTTGACCATCACGAATGTATTAACGCCTACCACTTTTACCTCCTGAAATTATCATGTTTTTGTCTATTGACTCGCCGAAAGGCAAGCAAGAGCAGATAGTCCTTTTGTCGATACATTCCGCTTGATTCCAGGAGTAGACAGCCTCGGTGCCTTTGGGGCCTTCACAAAGTAAGACAGAAGGGGCGTAAATCCTTTCCATCCTGCCTGATTCAAGATCCCAGACGATGCTGTGCATCCCATAGACGCAGAACAAGACGAATTTACCGGCTGCGCAGATCATTTGATCGGGTACTCCACTTTAGTGGCATTGCAGCCCATTACAATATAGTGAATCCATTGGTTAAACTTGTCAGACATAGCCTCGTCAATAGTCACGCCTTCGATGCAGTTCATGGTGATGCGGGCCTCTACCGTCTCATTCTCTTTGAATTTGAACGGCTTATCACTTTCGACCGAAACAGCGTAATGCCGCCAGTTGTTTGCGGCATCGACGCCTTGGAGCAGGGCAATATGCTTGTGGATGCTCTCGTCGTAGTCCACAACTTGAGCCCTCCACGTAAGAGCCAGGGTGATAATGATATCGTACACTTACGTCCTTGCTGGCTTGAATTTGGCCAGATCGCCAACGGCCTTATCGTAAGCGATATAGGCGGCGCAGGCAAGGCCAATTCGAGGAAACCTTGAAACAAAACTGGAGGCCCGTAAGCCTCCAGTTTACAAAGAGTTAAGCAGCCTGGAGGAAACCTTCAGCGATATTCCAGAGGCCGCGATTGAGATCTGCATCCCGGGCTGCGCTGGTGATGCGACGGAGGCCAGTCGATCCGCGAATAACGTTTTCTTGAACGCGGTTGAAGACTTCCCAGAGGTTGGGGGCGCGGTCTTCGCTCCGACGGCTGACCAGAAGGTTGGCCTGGATAGAATCCACGGTCCCCTTGACGATGGCCTTGTTCGGCGCACCGCGCAGTTCGAGGGCGAGGCGAGCAAAGGCCGCCATTTCATCAATGGTGAGGACGCGATTCTGCATAGCTTCCACAGTCTTGGCCACGAATGGCAACTGGGTGTGCAGGTCATTGAGAGCATCTTCGACGATTTGCTGAACACCAGTGCCAAAGTGACGAACCTTGACGCAGCCGATATCGGCGCCAACCATGAGACCATTGGAACAAACCATGCGATAGAGGCCCAGGCGGAACTGGTGGGTGCTAGTCCCATTGTGCGACCCAATGATCAGAATTTCTGGAATAGTATCGCCAACTTTGGCCTGACCTGGCATCGACATACGGACGATATGTTTTTGGAAACCATCGTACTTCTTGCTGCGAGCTTGAGTGGCTTGGCGCAGGACGAGGCCCTGGCTCTCGAAGCGGCTAACGATTTCGCCAGTATTGATGAACTGATAACGATCAGAAGTCTTTTCGTGAGCCTGGACCTGGGTGACTGACGACGGGAGGATGATTTTGGACGGGGCCGCATTGATCGGGGCGCCGACGGTGAAGTTGTGGAGGTTGATGACGTTGGTGGTGGTAGTCATATTGATTTCCCTTTCTGGGTTGTTCGTGCTTACATATCTCTTATCGGCTTTTTCGCGAAAACCTTTAGAACTTTCTAAGTGTGTGATTTAATTGGCCTATTGGACAGCCTGTAAAGGACTGTAAAGACTGGACTTTTGGACTTCGGTAATGATAAAATACCAGTAAGCAAGCCTTTTAACACGGAGTTTCTATGTTCGCCCGCTTCCTCGCCGCCCTCGCCCTGCTCTTCTGTTTTGCTATGCCAGCCCAGGCAGCCCCTCAACACTTCACGTTCGACTCTAAGACCTTGGTACTTCAGGGCGAAGTCAATGGTGAGTCGGTTGCCAAGATCGAAGCTGCCTTGCTCGAATCCAAGGACGCCGAGGTGACGCTCTACATCGCCAGCCCTGGCGGCAGCATCATGGACGGCATGGCCCTGGCCGACCTTATCCGCGATTCGGGTAAAAAAGTTAAGTGTGTCGCCGGCTTCGCTGCCAGCATGGCCTTCGCCATCCTTCAGTCCTGCCAGGAAAGGTACGTCCTTGATCATAGCCTGCTCATGCAGCACGTCCCTAGCTATGGCCTGAATGGTCAAGAGCCGAATAACTGGTCGATGGCCAATCTCATTCATCGACTGTCGAAAAGGATGGATCAGTTCCAGGCTGACCGTCTTGGTATGACCCTTGCAGCTTTCCGTGCTCATGTTCGGAACGATTGGTGGATGTATGGTGCTGATGCGGTTGAGAATAAAGCTGCCGACGAGGTTGCCACGGCGTCCTGCACTCCTGAGCTAACCAAGCAACGGCGCAAGGAAACGCAACAGACCCTATTCTGGACCGTCAACGTCGAATACTCTGCCTGCCCCCTAATTGATGCCCCGCTCAAAGTCGAGGCTACCAACATCGGTACGCCTAGCCCTGAGGGCCAAAAAGAGTACAAAAAGATCATGGATAAGCTTAACGTTCGCTCCTATTTGGAGCAATTGTTTAACAAGCGTGACGACTCTGACGAAGAGTAATCACTTCTTCGCAGGGTACTCTGCGATCCGGTCGGCCAGGCCATAGGCCACGGCTTCAGCGGCATCGCAATAGATGCCTCTCATGACCGCGATTTCAAAAGCTTCATAAGTCAGGTCGGGTTGTTTCTTGAGCACGCGCTCATAGACAATCCGATTCATGCGTTCGCCGAGCTTTTCATTCCATTTGAAGTAAGCCTTGATCTCGGGCGAAGCGGCTTCCATTGCGTCGGTGCCAGGGTGCCACATGATCAGGGCGTGCGGGTAAACGACTCTCTCTTCACAGGCTTGCAGGATGACGCAGCCCATGCTTGACGCCTCTGCTGTCACAATGCCTTTCACTTTGACTGGACACATTTTGATGGCGTCATAAATGGCCATACCGGCAAGGCAGTCGCCTCCCGGCGTATTGATATCAATGTTCACTTCGACCGCATCCTCTGCGATCATAACCCTGAGATTCTTTTGGAACTTTCTGGCCATATCCCAAGACACACCATGGATATCTTCGCACTCGGCTGGCGCTTCAAGATAGATGGTGTCTGTGTCCAAATCAATGCTATATTCGTGAATTTCCTTGAGAGTGTCGGCATCAACCGATCTACCATCAACAATGATTTCTTCGTTGGCCATGGTCCTCTCCCCTAAAGGCTGGAATAGCCCGTAAGGTCATTTTACGTGGCCCTGGCCCAGCGGTCAATTGACTTGTTTTAGTCCCAAGATAGTGTTAAAGCTCTCCTTGATTAGTGTCGATAGGCTTGGGTCAGCTTTGCTGTAAGCTAATGATACAATTGGTATATAACCACGTTTTGAAAGGGGTGCATCATGCTAAGCACATTGTAGTTAACCGGAGGTTATTACTATGAAAAGCATGATTCAGAACTACGAAAAACCCCAGTGGTGTCCCTGGGCTCAGGACCGTTTTGTCCGGAGCGCCCGGTCTGATTACCGCCTATTCAACGGCTACGATACCTGGGACGGGTCTTGGTATCGTCGTGCCGACCTTAAGTACCCGGAAAAGCACTGGAAAGTCGTTGAATGGCTGTCGAAGGCCTACTGCAAAGGTCGCGCCGAAGTTGGCCTTCGAATGGACTTTCACCAGTTCTGTCGGGCGCTTACCTGTGCCTGGAAGGACGCTCCCCTCTTTATGGCCGCCCCGCCCTATTATTATCGCCTCAAGGCCCAGTCCTACGTCAAGAGCCCGGAGCACCAGCCCAAGGATCATCAGGATGATGCCTGGCGCATCGAAAAGCAAACCAAGCGCGATAAAGCTCAGGTTAGCGGTCGCCGCTCACCCGCTGGGCGCAAGTTTTGCTCCGATCAGAGTGCCCGAAGCCACCGTGCCTGGGTCAAGCAACGCCTGGATTCTGAGGACTGGGATGCTTTTGATCGCGGATCACAAGATACTGAATATGCTCAGTTTGTCGAGCCATATGATTGGTCGTAATGGCCGTTTTTGCATAAGTTGTCAAATTGCCACAATGGCTGTAAATTGGTGTAATGACAGGCAATTTTGATTTCATCTGATTTGCTTAAATCGAATGAAATCAAAGGCCTGATGTGATCAATGTGCCACCCATCTCGTCCATAATTATTCCAAGACATTCCTGGTTTCCATAACAATTCTATGTACTTAAAGAACTCGTCTATTGAAATGCCAAGCATGGCTACTGCTGAGCCCGATTTATACAACCCCTTCATGGCATTTCTGAGCCTGGCTCGTAAATTATGCCGAATTCGAAAATGTGGATTTTGGGCACAAAGATCTTTGTGCTTCGGTCGTTTTTCTGGATATTTTTGAAAATATTCTCTTTTATATGCAGCGAGCTTTTCTCTGTTTTTTTCTCGCCAGGCCTTTCCTGTAATATTATCTCTGGCTTTGCTCAATAATCTCGCCACTTTCACCTTTTCTTTGTTTCTGGCTTTATACGATCTTGCCATTTCAAGTCGGCGCGGACGTTTTGCTTTATATGCCGCTTTGTTTCTCAGGCGGCAACACTCTTTGCATTCGTATGCGCGCTCATCAGGAGACTTTGCTAAATGGTTGAAATCTTTAAGTTCTTTTTCTTTGTTGCAAGGTCCGGTGCATTTTTTCATGGTCGCTCCTTTTGTCGCGTCAGATGGGTTCACAAATCCACCTTATCATGCAAGTATACGGGCATCAAGGGCTGGAATCGGCATGATAAAATGACAAGTGTGAGATTTGTCATTTTCTTTAAATGGAGAGCGTAACATGGCGATTCCCTTCCAAATATCCGGTGCTCAGACGGTGATCCCGGGGGTATATTCAAGCTTCCTCGTGGCCAATAGCCTCCCGGCTCCGGTCCCCGCTGGTCGTTCTATCCTCATCTTCGGCGAAGCTGAAGAGGGTGCTCCGGGCTCTGCCCTGGACATTCGTCTCAGCTTTTACACTGACTTCCAGTCGGTTCGCGACTATTACAAGTCCGGCCCCCTGGTCGATGCCGCCCGGATGATCTTCTCCAACCAGCCGAGTCCTGTGTTCGGAGGCGCCGTTCAGCGTCTTTACATTTACAAAACCAACGCCACTGTCCGCGCCGCTAAGCTCGTGACTTCCCCGGCGAATTTTGGCTCCCTTGTTGCCGCTCGCTTCGGTGAAGCCGGTAACACGATCAAGAGCCAAATCACGACTGGCCAGGCCGAGTCTAAGCCTACGAAAACATTCCTGTATCTCCCAGATCCGACCGCCCGTACCTTCAAGACTGCGGTTAACGGCACCGTCACTGGCGCCCTCGCGGTTGCTGGCGCTGGCGTGGCCTCTGATTTCGTCACTGCGCTTAGCGGCGTGACTGGCCTGTCCACGACTGGCGGGACGGCCCGCACGGTCATCACCAGCGGCCCTATGACCCTTAACGGGGGCGTCTCTGGCGACACGCTGACCCTTACCAGGGCCTCCGGTACGGCTACCTTCAACACCGCCTCGGTCGCCGTTGACGATGCGTGCTGGATTGCGGCTGGCTCTACGGCTGCTGGTGGCGCGGACGAAAACGCGGGCTCTTACCTCGTTACTGCCGTCACCACGACCACCCTAACTCTTCGTCAACTCAAGACTAATGACACGAACGCTACGGCGCTTGCGACCCTCACTGGCGCGGTTGTTGCGACGGGCGACCTGAAAATCAACGCCCCGGTTACTGCGCTCATTACGGCAACCACTGCGGCTGGCGAAGGCGCAGCCCTGGAACTCCTTGATACTGCTGCGGCCAATACCGCCCTCGCGTCCCTGTATCGCGATTCGGACTTTGCCGATATGTTCAGCGCAGCCACGGCGGCTGTTGCCACTCTGTCGGCGACTATCCCGGCTGCGGGCCAGCTTACGGTAGCCGTCTCGGGCGGTTCCTTCGCGACCACGCCTAAAGTTGGCGACCTCGTTCGCATTGGCCGGGCGAGCCTTCTCGCTGGTGCGACCCTTAAGAACGTCGGCAACCTCGTGGTTACTGCGGCGAATGCCCAGTCCTTCACTGCGGCCCACCTGTTTGGCGGCCTCACAACTGAAGCGATTTCGGCTGTCCTTCTGAATGGTTCGACCTCGGCGGCTCAAACGGCCTCGACCTTCGTGTCTAACGGCTACGCGGCTCGTCGGATCGATAGTTCGGCTGAGCGGGCGGTTAGCCTGGCGGCTTCGAACGCGGCTGGCACCACCATGCCCACGACCCTGATTGGCGGCACGAACGCCCTTGAAGTTGGTTACTGGCAATCCGGTACGACTGCGGCCACCTTGTCCATCGACGCCAACCGCGTCTTGACGATTACGCCCACTGGCGCCGGCAGCACCCTTAGCATCCGTACCGGCAAGTACAAGACCCTTCAGGATCTTGCTGACTACCTGAATGCGCAAACTGGCGTCTTCGCTCGCGTTCCGGACAATCGGTTCAAGAGCATGAGCCCGGCCAATCTCGATATGGTCAATGCCATCGGGATCTTAGACGGCCAGGCCCTTCCTGCTTACAACGGTCGGATCAAAAAGGATTACTACGACTGGAAGCAGTATTTCGTTAATAACTTCAGCCTGTTGGCCTTCTCGGAAGGCACTCTTGTTCTGAAGTCTGGTCTGCCTGACGCCGAAGCCACCACTGGCTTCCTTAGTGGTGCAGAGCTTGGCGCAACCTCGGCTGCTGACTGCCAAAACGCCCTCGATCAAGGCCTCAAGGTCGATGTTCGTCTGGTTGTGCCTCTGTTCAGCCGGGATGCCCAGTACGATATCGCGGACGGCAACACCGATCCGAATAGCTCGTACACGATCGACTCGATCAACGCGGCCACCAAGGCTCACGCGGCCACGGCGTCTAGCACCCTGTTCCGCAAAGAGCGCTATGGTTACTGCTCGTTCGACGGCTCGTTCAACGACTCTCTCCAAAAGGTCGGCCTGCTCGCCTATGAGCGGACCAAGATGTTCTTTCAGCGTCACCTTGCCACCAACGGCAATGGCGATTCCGTGGAATTCCTTCCCTGGATGGCGGGTTGCGCGGTTGCTGCTGGTCGGGTCCAAGCGACTCTCGGTACGTCCATGCTCCGCAAGCCGTTCCTCCTGAACAGCGCCGATCACTACGGTAACGTTAGCCTGTATACGACCAACATCACTCCGGATTTCAGCCCTGATGATCGCGGTCAACTCGAAACTGCCATCGCGGCAGGCCTGGTTGTGTTGCGTGCCGTTACTGGCTTCGGTATTCGTATGGAATCTCCGGACCTTACGAGCCGTAGCCGGGACAACGATCCCCAGGCTTGGGTGTACGAGCGCGAAAACGTGCTCTTCACCTGTGACGAAGTTATGGACACCATGCGCCGGGTTCTGGAAAACTTCATTGGTAACCGTACCTCCGACACGTCGGAAGCGGTCATCAAGTCGGCCCTTGAAGCCGTCATCCGGACCTTCGTGGGCGCTGGCGCCCTGCTCCAAGGCTCCGTTACCAAGGTGAAATCGCTTGGTAACCAGTATGTCGCCGAAGTGCGCGTGACTCCGGTCGAAGCCCTGGAAGCCATCACGCTCAACGTGATCGCGGAACGCAGCGTAGCCTAATCGTTCGATTCTTAAGCACCTTGAACCCCGAGAATATGCCTAGGCGCTCTCGGGGTTCCTCTTTGTCAGATCCAGATATAGGTAATTCGCCACCCGCGCTCCCCGGCTGTTTTCTTTTCCTGGCAGAACTCCCACGCCTCTGTCCAAGTATCAAAAATTAGAGGCGGCGTAGGAACCAAATCGCATGAGTCGGGCTTATACCTGATGATTTTGTATTTCATCATTTGTGATGACTCCACTTGCCTCCGCAACCAGTGGCTTTGATAAAGCATACGGTTCCTGCGAACATGACGTATGCCACAGCGGCGAGTGCTGGCCAGGGACGGCCTTGGGCCATAAAGCCGATCGACATAGTTGCCAATGGCAGCAGACCAAAAGTATTAAGCCTGATTCCCATTATGCACCCCTAAGTTCGTCAGCCAGTTGAATAATCGCCGCACGCGGCGCAATTATAAAGACGGTTCCGTTTGTCGTATGGAAGTGAATGTTTGCCATTCGCCCATGGAATTCAATAGACATTCTGCCCACAAAGAGGATTTTGCTGAACTTGATCAGATCGGGCATAGTGGTCTTGCTCGTCGTCTTGCACTGAACGATCTCGTTAGATCTGACCTCAGTATAGACGGTGATCGGTAATCCTTTGATTTCGGTGTCATGTTCGATAGTTGGGCGAATCTTATCCCACTCTTTGATCCGTGGGATTAGGCTGGTGACTTCCGACATAGTTTCCCTCGGTTAAGGTGATGTGCTGCTTATCCGCGCACACTCCCTTATCGGCCAGTTGGCCCAAAACTTTAGTAGGATTGAAATCGCTTAACGATCGACCATTATAATGGCCACAGAGGCTTGCCGTGGTTATTATAATGGCCATAGTAAGCCGCCTTTACTTCAAGCCCATCACAACGAAATCCAGAACCTCGCTCGCATCGAAGCCGCCCCCGGTATGAAAATAGATATCGAACTTGCTGTTGTCGCTGTAGATATCGAGGCCCGTCTCGGACGGATGTTCAGTGTTGGGGCGCCAGTATGAGCAGCGAGCCTTGCGCGCCTCTTCGGGACACTCAAGCCGAACCTTGAGGGTGCTCAGGCCAGTCCCGTCGAAGGCGTGGAATTCATTCTCGAAACGCATATCATCAATGATGAAAAGCAGATTGGGTGCGCCATCTTTATAAGTAGGATCGGCTAGGCCATCGATTCGATTCTTTACATCGCTGACCAGAGCTTTAACCCAAACATCTTCGCCCTTTAGCTTGCGCCCCCATTCAGTGCCGATCCACTGAAGCATCTCGCCTTCCTTGGGGCCGGCCTGGATGCCGTACCTTTGGGCTACAGCCACAGCAGCGTCGTGCATGGCGTAAAGAATAGCCGCAAATCGCGTCCTTACAGGAACATATCCTAGGCCCGGACCCGCTGCAACTAGACCGTCTGCCAGTGTGGACTTGCCCGAACCCTGCTTGCCAGAAATCATAACGATCTTATGCACTTAAGCCTCTCAGGTAAAGTTGGGTAAGCTCAGGTAAACTCAAGCAAAAGTCTCGCATTCCAAAACTGGACGCTTGCCTTGTACATACACAAGATACAGGTCACCGTCCCTGGTTTTCAAGCGAATCTTGATTGTCCCAGTCGATACGCTCGCATGGACTAGCGATGCCAGGTACGTCTGGATCTTGCGGTAGGCGACTTCCTTGCCTATCTTGCGACAGTAATCATCATTGGGGTGACAGTTTGCCACGCCAACTTGTATAGTCAAATCAACAGCTTCACCCTCGACGAAGCGTGTAACCAGGCCGATGATTTGGTCATTCTCCGGAAGACCCTCAATGACTACGGTACTTGGCTGATCGCTGGCCCAGACGTTCTTTTTGCGAACCTCTCGCGGAGGCGTATTGGCTCCAAAGCCATTATGCTGAATGATTCTCATTGCTTGGACCCAGTACTTCCAAATCCACCAGTGCGAACCGTGTCCTTAACATCTACGTCGCCTTCAGCCCGAACCGTAAGTGCCACGACTCCCTGAGCAATCCGCATACCCTTCTCAACCAGGAACGGTTGCTTGCCGTGATTAATGAGAATCACTTTAATTTCATTGGGGTAATCCGCATCGATAGTCCCAGGTTCATTCAAGACTGCGATATCGTTCTTGAAAGCCAAGACTGCGATACCGTTCTTGAAAGCCAAGCCAGAGCGTGACCGGATCTGAAGCTCAGGGACGTAGCCTGGTGGCGACATTTGCCCACGACCTACATCAATGTATAGGCCGGTGCTAAATGCCCGATACTCCCCAGGATCTAGCAGACCTTCCTCGGTCGAGGAAATGTCGAAGCCAGCCGACTGAGCGGTAGCGTAGAAGGTCTTGTTTTCGCTGGTATTTTTGATGTAAAGCACGTCAATCTCCTATGGTTAGATGCCCGTAACCCAGCTTACAGCAAATCGGGTGGCGTGTCATGCTAAAATTGTTGCAAGAGGACGTAATATCCTATCCCCTCAAGGAGATTTCTATGGCCGGTAAGATTGCATCATTCGCCTCAGGCTCAAACCTCGCCATTGTAATTGGCGATACGGTTATGGCTTTTGCGACTAACCTGTCCTGGTCCGACGACGTGTCCCATACGGCTGTTGGCGGGATCGGGGCATACGATTATCAGGCCCTAGAACCCCTCCAATACATCGCCAGGGGCTCGCTTACTCTCACCCGATACGGAAGCGAGGCCTGGAACGCAATTGATTCAAACGGCAAGACAACGCCTGATCGCACTGTGGCCGGCATTTTTCCCACAACCAAGGGTAATGGCGGCGATGGCAACTCCATGTTGCGCGGCCCGCACTTCAATCCGTCGAAGCTTCTTCTGAGTCGCACGTTCAATATTGATGTGTACGAGCGACAGGCTGGCGGATCGATTAACGCACTAAATACTAAAATCTTTACGATTCATGACTGTCGCATGACGAACTATAGCATCACTTTCACGCCCGGCCAGCTTGTCTCTGAAAACGTTTCATTTATGTGCATCCGTGTTGAAGACACCCAGGCCCAGCCTACCTAAAAAGGAATAATATCATGGGACTACAACCTCTCTTCGCCTCCGCGCCCAGGATCAAGCTCCGCATCAACAATGACGTTGTTGGTTACGCGATTGGCTTCAACTTCAGTGTCTCTGTTCAGGTCCAACCTGTCTTTATTCTTGGCCAATTCCAGCCCGTTTCGCTGGAACCGACCATGTATAACACGGTTACTGGCACCATGCAGATCGTTCGTTTGCTCAATACCGATCATGGGGTTGCGGCCTTCAACGTCGCCGATGGTCTTTCCGGCAAGACGACAGTTTCTACCAAAAGCATCAAAGGTGCCTTTGCCGACGAAAGTGCTGCGACTTCGCCGAACACCTCTACTGCGACGAACAGCGCGGTCCTCCAATCGGACCTGTTCAATCATGTGACGCCAAGCCTGCTCCTGCTCAGCGAAGCCTTCGATATACACCTTTACATGAAGATGCCTAGGCCTGCGACTCCGTTCGCCCCTCTTAAGACCGTTGGTGGCGTTGTAACAACGCAGGTCAATGAGTATACTAATTCGAATTTCGTTGAAATCGCTT
>Ga0315284_10012493_pt1 | contig 12093 bp, 12 predicted proteins | sample YL17G09_16_MG_FD_203696 | JGI IMG/M metagenome (GOLD analysis project Ga0315284, IMG submission 203696) | Sediment microbial communities from Yellowstone Lake, YNP, Wyoming, USA - YL17G09_16 | ecosystem: Environmental > Aquatic > Freshwater > Lake > Sediment | place: USA: Wyoming | collected...
ATGCATACCACACGTTACGGGGAAGTGGCGGTGATCATCGGCGCAGTGAAAGAAGCCCCGGCAGGGAGAGTATTAATGAAAACCACCATCGGCAGCACCCGCATTGTGGATATGTTAGCAGGAGAGATACTGCCAAGAATCTGCTAGTTAATGTCTCTTATCAACGCCCCCGGACAAAGTTCACCAATACCAGATTCCGCTCGCAATCCCCATAAGTATTGAAATATGTAGGTTCTGACAGACGGTTGCCACCCAGGTCATACAACACCAACCACAAGCTACCTTGTGACGCCATTGGCTGGCCGGTGATTTGCAGCTCAAAGCCGCCTGGACCATAGACCGCATTGTTACCTGTCATACCAAGCACAGATATGGATTTTCCATTCAGTGCGCCGCCCAATTCAACAACCAATTGCTTCACAGATCGCGCATCCACACCAAATACCTGGCCTGCCACCCCCATCCAGCGGCAACCAATATCCGGATGAAAGAGATTCGGCTGGTAAACCGGTGATCCCGGTTGTAGTATATATTGGGCGGTCGGAGGCAATGGCGTAGACGTCCGTGAAGGGGTTGGGGTGACGGGTGTGGTTGGATTTGGTATGACCGGGGTTGTTGCCGTCGGCTGTGAGCCAGCCTCGACGAAGTTAAATAATACCTGGTTGCGGTTGCAGTCCTCAAAAGTATTAAAATAAGCCCGTTCAGATAAGCCGTGACCTGCTAAATCATAGAATACAAGCCACAACGCGCCTTCACTTTTTATAGGATTGCTGGCAATTTGAAACTCAAAACCACCAGGTCCAACTACGGTCGCACTACCTGTCAGGACTAATTTAAACACCCCTTTTCCACTCAATTTCCCGCCCATTTCAACCACCAATTTCTGCACCGGCACAGCGTTAGCTCCTAAAACCTGACCACCAATACCCAGCCAGTTACAACCCTTTTCACTGTGAAAGATATTATTGGTGTAGATGGGCGAACCTGGTTGAGGCACATATTTGAGCCCTATTGGTATGGATGATGGCGAAGGTGTTGGTTTTTGAGAGGTGGGGATTGGTGTTGGTGAGGTAGGCGTCACTGCGGTTTGCGTCGGTTGGGGCGAGATCGTTGGCTGCGAACCTGAAGCTACGAAATTGATCATTACTAAATTACGCCCACAATCGCTATAGGTGTCGAAATATACCTGCTCTGAGAGATGGTTGCCTTGCAGGTCATAAATCACCAGCCTCAATGCGCCCTGAGTGTTAATTGGCCCACTGGCAAATTCAAACTCAAATCCACCGGGGCCGTAGGCGGGCGCATTGCCCGTTAAGACCATAGCATACACATTCTTTCCATTGACTACCCCATTCAATTCAACCACAAGTTTTTTGACCGGCCGCGAATCGGCGTCAAAGACCTGCCCACCAACACCTGCCCAATTACATCCCTCGTTAGGATGGAAGAGATTTCTGCTGTAGATTGGTGTTCCGGGTTGTGCTACATACTGGGAAGCAAACGGTATAAAGGTAGGTTCAAGTAAGGGCAGACCTTGTGTCTGCTCTGAGGCATAGCTAAAACCACCCTGGAACTGCATAGACTGCATTGCCCTGACAGTATGTACTCCCCAATAAGCCAATAAGCAGAGCAATATACTGGATAATAGTAATAAACGCGCGAGCCGGGAATACCTGATGGATTTGAGGAAGCGGTAGAACATACGCGTTTCTCCAGTGGATGGTTTATAAAGCGATTGTTGCACAAATTATACCAAGTATCTTTAGCTCTGGTAAAATAAGGTCATGAGTGGATTATTGACCAGCCTGGCTCAAAAACTATATCCGGAACTCGCATCTTCAACAGAAGAACAACGCGTCATCGGTACAGCAAATATCATTACTATTTTGTATGCCACCCCAATAAGCATCATCGGCTTAATCTGGCTCATCACGCTAACTGAACTGTCGTTTCTCCAACGCCACTGGTTGATGTTTTTAATCGCCATCGGGCTGATGTTTATCTTTGACTGGTTCAGCTTCTTCGCGGTCACAGAGCTTAGAGATGGTCGCTACGCCAATACCAACGGTACGCTTGAAGAATTACTGGTCTGGGCAGTGCTGTTGATTTATGGGCCAACCTTCCTCTGGGTACCCATCCTTTGGGCGCTGGTTAAGTTCGTTCGTGATTGGGTTAAAACAGACTCTAAAGGTGATCGTTGGAATCTGTGCCGTAATATCCTCCTTGACCAATCCTCACAGACCTTTGCAGCGCTCGTTTCGTTATCTCTCTACGTGCGTTGGGGTGGACAATTTCCAATGGATGGATTAGCCGCGACAAGTATACTGTGGGCATTAGCGGCCATCCTCGTCTATCTCTTAGTAAAATTAATGATTAATATGGGTTTTGCTGCGTATTTGATGTGGAACCAGCGGTTCTTTACCCAGCCATCGGATCGCAATTCTTTCTTGCGCTTCTGGATCCTGGCCCTGGGATTGCCCAGCGCGCCTGCCCCATTTGCAATCCTGGCGGCAGGTCTTTATATTGAAAATGGGTTGTTCATCTACCTATATTTTATGGTTGGCCTTGTGCTGGTCGCATTCCTGGCACGCCAGCTCAGCCAGGCTGGTGAACACAGCCGGCAGCGGTCACGGCAATTAGAAAACCTGGAGAGGTTGGGTGAAGCGATTCTCAATTCCCCCCCGGATGCTTCCAATCTGCCAGACATCTTGCAGGCTAATGTCCCGGCAATGTTCCCCTGCCGGGCAACCATCTGGATTTTTCCCGACCTTCTACTTCTTAAACACCCGGTTAGCTGGAATTCCGAGATGGAACCCTCGAGGGAATGGCTCCAAGAGCATAAAAAAATACAAGCCTTCAGCACCAAGGATGTCCTTCCCTGGGCACCGAGTAACCACTCTCACTATCCCATTATTGTGGCACCCATTATAGAAATTGAAAATGAGACCGTTATCGGCTGTATATACCTTGAACTGCGCAGCATTGTCCAATCTTGGGATAATAAGGGACTAAAAAGCCAATTTCCCGCTGTCCATTCGCTGGCATCTCAAATCGCATCAGCTCTGCGGCAGGCAGAAGCATATCGCCAAACTCTGGAGTACCAGAAAGTCAGCCAGGAACTGACATTGGCAGGGCGGATTCAAGCTAGCTTCCTGCCCAATCAAATCCCTGATTTACCTGGTTGGCAACTGGCGGTCACTCTCCTGCCTGCCAGGGCAACATCAGGTGATTATTTCGACTTTATTCCGCTATCTGATGGAAAATTAGGTCTTTTGATCGCAGATGTAGCTGATAAAGGGATCGGCCCAGCGCTGTATATGGCAATGAGCCGCACATTGATCCGCACCTACGCGATGGAATTCGCCGCCCAGCCCCAGGCTGCCATTCAGGCTACCAATAAGCGCCTGTTACAGGATGCGCGGGTCAACTTATTTGTAACCCTATTCTATGGCGTGCTTGACTCAAGCACGGGTATATTGACTTACGTTAACGCCGGGCATAATCCTCCCTACTTGTTGAGTTCTAAAGAAAATGGGGATGCCACGCCCCTGGAAAAAACAGGCATCCCCATCGGTATTGATGAAGATGCGCAGTGGGAAGAGCATACCATCCAGATCGCACCCGGTGACGTGTTACTGCTTTATACAGATGGTATTACTGAATCCCAGAACAATGAGGGCGAATCCTTTGATGAGGATTTACTGGTCGAAACAGCCGTATCCCAGTTTGGGCAAACCGCGCACGATATTCAAGCAGCAATATTAGAATCGGTGCAAAACTTTGTTGGAGACAATCCCCAATCTGACGATATCGCCTTAATGGTCCTATCGCGCGATCGGGGGTAATAATTGTTATTAAACCCCGCTCAGTCAGATCTGCGCTTGACCATTGTTAAAACATTGCCCTCATTCGGTCTAAACTCAAACCGGACTTCATCCATCAACTTGCGTATCAAGTACATACCCGCTCCACCTGTCCTCAGGTTTTCCAGCGGAACCGAAAAATCCGGCTGCCGGATCCCCTGGGGTTTGAAAGGAGGTCCAGAGTCTTTCAAAACGATGCGGAAACTCTGTGGTGTTGCTTCGCAGGTACAAACAATCTTTCCCCCTTTACCCTTATAAGCATGCTTGACAATGTTCGTGCATGCTTCATCTACAGCTAGCTCCACAGCATATATATCTGAATCATTTAAGCCAGCTTGCCTGGCAGTCTGAGCAACAAAAGCGCCAATCTCTGGCAGGTTTTCTAACCGCCCTCGGAAAGTATGTGTTGTCATTGCCAGGCAAACTAAAAGCTCCCTACCGCTTTGGTCAGGTCATCATACAGTTTGAAATATGTGTCCATCCCAACCAGATTTAAGGAATTGCGTATCTTCTCCTGGACATTGACAAGCACAATTTCACCACGGTTCAAATGTTTACACTTCTTTTGTGCTTCGATTAACACCCACCAACCGGCGCTGGACATAAAATCGACCTCAGTCATATCCAAAACGATGTGATGCTCTCCGGTCTCGAAGATACCATTTAGTGCTGCTTCCACTTGCGGCGCGGTTGAACTATCCACACGTCCGGTCACTTTGACAACTTTACAACGCTTGTATTCAATCACCGTGCAATTCACCGCTTATCCTCCATGAAAATAATATTAAATCACATTTCTATAATAATAACCGTGAGTCTACTGGAAAAACCAGCAATGTAGTAGTATATCATGAAAAGAGATTTTACTAAAATATATCAAAGTTCCAGGCTACCTGTGGTAGCCTGGAACTCAAGAAACTGTATTGTATACTGGTTTTCCGGGATATTTATGGACTAGATGGTGTCACAGACAGCCAGGGGTTGCCAATTCCAAAACCTGCTCCAGTACCATGGCATCCACTGGGCCCAAAACCACTCTTTATGCCACTATTCCACATTTGTCCAATACGCTGTAGCATCCAGTCAGCAAGATCCTGAGTGATCACACCATCAGCAATAGCTTTATTGATGGCTTCTGTCCGCGCCTGGCTCATCTTGCTGTAGAATTCATCAGTGGTTAAGCCTTTGGATTGAGCAATCTGCCACATGGTTTCGCTTTTATTTAATTGAGATTCCAATTCAACGGGGTTCAGACCGAAAGCAGATGCTATAGCAGGTAGCATATACTCATGCAGGGGACCGTCACCTCTGTTACCATGCATTATGCCAGGACCAAAGCCGCCGCGACTGCCGCGCATTCCTGGCCCATAGGGGAAATTAGGGGCTGGTGGTGTTGGCGATTGGGCAAAAGCAATGGAAATACCCACCCAACCCAAGGCAAGTAATGATAAGACGGCAACCGTTAAACCGATAAAATATTTTTTCATTGTATACCTCTCTTATTCTAATTTAGATTTGATGATTGTTCATCATCTTAATATATTAATAGGATAGCGTACGATTATGTAAAAATTATGAGATATTGTTGAAGATTATGTGAATTTCACGGAGTTAATGCGGATTGGTTATGGGATATCAGTACCAACTTCAAAGGTTAATAATTCATACATGATACCTTCACAATTTTCTCACAAAGATACGGTATTATATAATGTAGAGACATATTCTCATTCCGTCTTGGTATCTTCGTGGTAAATTAGAAAACTCTTTATGGCTGATAAGATATTGTTAATAGAAGACGAGCTAAAAATTGCCAGGACTGTCCGTCTTTACCTTGAACAGGCGGGTTACCAGGTGGTCACTGTTACTGATGGCGCATTGGCTTTGCCATCTTTCCGACATGAACACCCTGATCTGGTGCTTCTGGATATTATGCTCCCCAACGTGGATGGTTGGGAAATTTGCCGCAAGCTACGTGCCGAATCCGGGACACCTATAATTATGCTGACTGCTATCAGCGAAGAAACAGACCGCATTCTAGGATTGGAGTTGGGAGCAGATGACTATATCACCAAGCCGTTCAGCCCACGCGAAGTCGTTGCGCGTGTCAAAGCAGTGCTGCGTCGGGTGCATGGCTCCATACAGCCACCTCAGGTCATCCGGGCAGGAGACGTGGCTATAGACATGGAGACTTACGAAGTTACCGTGGCTGGAGAGCAGGTGGTGCTCACCCCGATTGAATTCAAGCTCCTGGCTGCCTTAGTACGCCATCCTGGCAAGGTCTTCACACGTCTACAACTCCTTGAGCATCTTCAAGACACTGCTTACATCGGTTACGAACGCATTATTGACCAGCATATCAAGAACCTGCGCGCCAAGCTAGGGGACGATGGGCGCAAACCGCGCTATATTGTGACCCTTTACGGGGTAGGTTACAAATTCGTTGCTCATGGGAAACAGGATGCGTAACTTACTGAGTATGCGTAGCTTGCTGCTCAAATTAATGCTGGGATTTGCCCTGGTCATCCTGCTTGGCACCATTATTAATTCTATGCTGGTAAGCAGAATTACCCATTTTCGCTTCAGCCAGTACATAACCCAGAGCGGGCAGGCTTGGGCTGAATCTCTGGCTCCAGCGCTGGCAGATTACTACACCAGCATTGGAAGCTGGGATGGCGTAGAAACACTGTTACAAAACCCATGGCTGGCAATAAGTATGATGACCTCATCTGGACAACAAGGAAACCTACCATCACCCAACGGTATGATGGCTGGGGGAGGCTGGGGGGCAATGAGGGAACAAATGCACGCAGGCGGCCATGGTCCGAGGTGGCGGGAACAGAACTTTGGCGGCGAGATGCTCACCATGATGGGTATCCACCTGCTACTAACCGATGAACGTGGGACAATTGTGGCTGATTCTCTTTCTTCTAGTGAAGGCATGACCCTCTCTCAGGAGGACTTAGCCACGGGCACCCCTATCCTGGTTGGTAACCTGAGAGTGGGTACACTGATTGTTCTTTCTCATACCTCTGATATCGCCACTCCACCCATGGACTTCCTGAGGGCGATTAACCGATCTACCTGGTTGGCTGGTCTGGCGGCGGGGGGACTGGCGCTGGTGTTGGGTTTACTGCTCTTCTCGCAGATCGTATCACCTGTCAGGGCAGTCACCAATGCGGCTCGGCGCATCGCCATCGGCGAGCTAGATCAACGGGTGCCGGTCACTTCACAGGATGAAATTGGGCAGCTAGCCAACGCTTTTAACCAGATGGCAGATGCCCTGGCTCAAGACAGGCAACTACGCCAAAACATGATCGTTGATATCGCTCATGAGCTGCGTACCCCCCTGAGCGTTATCCAGGGCAACCTGGAGGCCATGCTCGACGGTGTGTTGCCCACAAGTCCACAGGAAATCGCATCCTTGCGCGACGAAACCGCCCTGCTGGTGCGTCTGGTCGCCGATTTACACTTGCTTTCCCTGGTTGAGGCAGGACAGCTCAAGCTGGAACGGGCAAATACCAGCATCAATGAACTGGTCAACAAGGCTGTAGAAAACCTGCGTCTCCAGGCTGAACAAAGTGACGTTGAATTGAAAACGGAAATAGAACCCGGGTTGCCACAAGTAAACGTGGATATTAACCGCTGCATCCAAATAATCCGCAACCTGGTCAGCAATGCTTTGAAATATACCCTTTCCGGGGGGCAGGTTATTGTGCATGCTTACCGGCAAGAGGCAGCCGCTCATCAAACGGAAGTAATCATCGCCGTGAAAGACACCGGGCAAGGTATCTCGCCTGAGGATTTACACCATGTTTTTGACCGCTTCTACCGGGCGGATAAATCGCGCAACCGCGGGGGAGGAGGCTCAGGCATTGGCCTCACCATTGCCAAGCAATTAGTCGAAGCACATGGCGGACAGATCGGGGTCGTATCGGAATTGGGAAAAGGATCGACCTTCTATTTCACTCTACAACAGATGGGTTAATAGAATCCTTATGCCTATAATAATTAATATCAATCCCCCTAGAATCTCCATCCGTTTTCCGAACCTGACTCCCAGCTCATAGCCAATAAATAAACCCACCAGGGAAAGCCCCAAGGTAACCAGGGCTATCGTCAGGCTGGCCATGTAAATGTTTACCGCCAGCATTGCCAGACCCAGCCCCACTGCAAGAGCGTCAATGCTGGTAGCTATGCTTAGAATGACTAGCATACTGCCGCGTGAGGGATCGTCCTGGTAAGTTTTCTGTTCTGGATTTAACCCCGCCCGGATCATACGAATACCCACAAACATCAGCAATATAAACGCCACCCAATGGTCAAACTGGGAAATCAGGTCGGCAATGGTGCTTCCTGCCAACCAGCCCAGCAAGGTCATCATGCCTTGAAACAAGCCAAAATGGAATGCTAAACGAAATTTTACCCCCTGAGATCGCCCAATCTGCGAAGTGCCAATTCCCAGTGAGACCGTAAAAGCATCCATAGCCAACCCCACCGCGATAAGAAAAGTGGTGATGAAATCCATTTATTATCCTAATAATCTTGGTTGAGGAATAATTCCACGATTATAATTGATTTTATCTGTATACATGAAAGGAATTAAATTGACACACACACCACACTGGCTGAATTACGCGACACTATGCGCACCTTTGTTGCCGCAAGGAGCTGGGAACAATATCACACCCCTAAGAACCTGGCCATGGCCATTGGCATCGAAGCGGCTGAACTGATGGAGCATTTCCAATGGCTTACGGTTGAAGAAAGCTGGCAGTTAATCCAGGACCCCAACCAGCGCGCCGAAGTGGCTGACGAGCTGGCCGATGTCATCATCTACTGTCTGAGCTTCGCCAACCAGGCTGATATTGACATGTCCGACGCAGTTCTGGCCAAAATGCGCCGTAATGAGCAGCGTTTTCCCCCTTATTCAACAAACGAATAAAGGAGCAACCCATGCGATTAAGCAAAATGTTTGGCCAAACCCTGCGCGAGGCTCCAGCAGAAGCCCAAGTTGCCAGTCACCAATTACTGCTGAGGGCAGGTTTCATCCGCCCCATGGCTGCTGGGGCTTTTGGTTTTTTACCGCTCGCCCGGCGTTCCCTGGATAAGATTGAAAACCTCCTGCATTCCAACATGACAGCCATTGGCGGGCAGGAGATAACTTTACCTACATTTTCGGATTCGAATCCCGAAGAAACCATAGCCGACCTAGTGCGCAGAGAAATCCGCTCTCACCGGCAGCTCCCCCTTTTACTTTACCAAAACCAGGCACGGTGGTTCGATGACCCTCGCACGCGCCTCGGTCTATGGCATGCGCGCGAAACCATCATCCAAGAGTGCTATAGTCTGGAAATCACAGGTGAAGCGTTGGAACCAAAATATGATGCCATCTGCCAGATATATTTAAACATACTACGTCAATGCGGTGTGCCAGCCCTGATCATTAAATCCGATCCTGGCGTTTGGGGTGATTCAGCCCAGACCTGGGTATACTTGACCCCGGTGGGGGAAGATGTCATCTTAGTATGCAATTCATGCCTGTATGCGGCTGATCAGAAAGTTGCCAGTTTTTGTAAAACAATTCCTCCCTTTGAGCAACCCCTCTTTCTGGAAAAAGTTGCCACGCCAGATATCAAGACAATCAGAGGCCTGGCTGACTTTTTAGACATTCCCGAATCTATGACAGCTAAAGCTGTTTTCATGATCGCAACGATTCCCACTCGCCAGGGTAACCAGGATAAGTTCGTCTTCGCTATTATCCGCGGTGATATGGAGGTAAATGAGATCAAGCTGGCAAATGCTGCCGGCGCGCTGAAACTCCGCCCGGCCAGCGATGAGGAGATCAGGGCGATAGGCGCTGTTCCCGGTTATGCTTCCCCCGTCAGTTTAGCATCGGGCGCCCCGTTTATTGTGGTAGTAGATGATTTAATTCCCCAAGCTCCCAACCTAGTGGCGGGCGCTAACCTGGAAGGCTACCACCTGCGCAACGTCAACTACGGACGTGATTACCAGGCGCACATCGTTGCCGATATCGCCAGGGCGCAAGCCGGCAACCCCTGCCCGCAGTGCGGGCAGCCTATGCGGGCAGAGTCTGGCATTGAAGTGGGTAAAGCTGTAAAAAATGGTACCAGACTCAGTGAGATTAAGGGTTGTTACTTCCAGGATGAACTGAGAGAAAACAAGCCTGTCTTTATGGCAAATTACCGGATGGATACCGGGCGCTTGCTGGCCTGTATTGCCGAAAGACACCACGATGAATTTGGCTTGCGCTGGCCAGTTGCCGTTTCCCCCTACCAGGTGCATTTAGTATCGCTTGCAAGCAAAGCCGACTATCAAACCGGTGACACCGCAGAACAGCTTTATACTGCACTGGGATCAGCCGGGATTGAAGTGTTATATGACGACCGGGAGGAAAGCCCGGGTGTGAAGTTCAACGATGCAGATTTAATTGGGCTACCTATCCGCCTGACGATCAGCCAACGCTCGCTTAAATCTGGTGTGGTTGAGTATAAACGCCGAGACCAAAAGGAGCGCAGTGTCGTTTCAATGGAACAGACTCTGCAGAAGGTCAAGGACGAGGTTGCTACATTAAAATTAAGGGATTAATGGGCGTTTTTTTTCGCCCATTAATCCCAAAAACACGGGTTTTACCCGGCTAAATTGAAGAATTCCATAAATTTCAATGCCAGATTCAGGTCGCCTTTGAGTTTAAGTTTTCCACCCATAAACAATTGCATGGGGTTGGCTTTACCGGTGATCATGTCTTTATAGTCCTGGGAATCAGCGGTCAGGGTCATCAGTGGGCTGGGAGCCTCCCCTTTCTCAACCGTGCAGGCTTCGGGCGTCATGGTGATGATCCATTTCCCGTCTTCGTTCCCGCTCAGGTCATACTGGATGACAACTTTACCTCCATGCTTTTCCATTGTCGCTTTGGATTTTTCAGGATAATAAGCCTTAGGCATCCGATTCATCAATGTTTCGATCGTAATTTCATCACCCATAGTTCATCTCCTTATTCTAAGTTTTCAAAGATACCGGCGGCGCCCATGCCACCGCCAATGCACATCGTAACCATGCCATACTTTGATTTTCGGCGTTTCATCTCATAGAGCAATTGGGTCAGCAGCTTGGCGCCCGTGCATCCCAAGGGATGTCCCAGGGCAATCGCACCGCCATGGACATTGGCCTTATCCATATCCAGACCCAACAGGCGGATCACGGCTAAAGACTGGGAAGCAAAAGCCTCATTCAGCTCGATCAGGTCAATATCTTTCAGTGAAAGACCTGCCAGTTTGAGCGCCTTAGGCACTGCTTCTACCGGGCCAATCCCCATCAATTCTGGGGGCACACCGGCAACCACATAGGCAATAAAACGCGCCATCGGTTTAAGCCCCAGGGTTTCGGCCTTAGCGCGGGACATGATAACAACCGCGGCGGCGCCATCCGATACCTGAGAGGAATTGCCAGCCGTGACTGTACCTCCTTCCTTAAATACAGGACGTAATTTGGATAGGGCTTCCAGGGTGGTATCAGCGCGTGGGCCTTCATCCCGCTTAAACACAAATGAGCGCGTGGCTTGTTTTCCTTTCGGACCAGGTTCTACGATGTCTATGTTTAGAGGCACAACCTCTGGGTCGAATATACCAGAGTCAACCGCCTTGAAAGCCAATTGGTGGCTGCGCAGCGCAAATTCATCTTGCTCCTGGCGAGTTATCCCATACTTCTCAGCCACGTTCTCGGCCGTCAAGCCCATGCCGGTAAATGCTTCGGGATATTCTTTTGCCAGGACAGGCGTCGGCGCGAATTTAATACCTGCCATTGGCACCATGCTCATCGACTCGACGCCTCCAGCAATCGCTACACTGGTCTGGCCTGACATAATACTGTAGGCAGCATGGATCACACTCTGCAATCCAGAGGAACAAAAGCGGTTAATTGTCTCACCCGGGACAGAAACCGGCAGGCCGGCGCGAAAACCGATCAGGCGCGCCATGTTCATCCCCTGTTCTCCTTCAGGGAAAGCACAACCTACTATCAAATCATCAATCTCCTCGGGTTTTAATCCCTTTGTCCGTTTTAACAACTCCTTGATAACCGCAACAGTCATTTCCTCCGGGCGTACAGTCGCCAGGCTTCCTTTTTTCCCTTTACCAACCGCAGTTCGAGCAGCGGCTACAATTACAGCATCTTGCGGGGATTTATCTTTTATCATATTCCAGTCTCCTTA
>Ga0315284_10012494_pt1 | contig 12093 bp, 14 predicted proteins | sample YL17G09_16_MG_FD_203696 | JGI IMG/M metagenome (GOLD analysis project Ga0315284, IMG submission 203696) | Sediment microbial communities from Yellowstone Lake, YNP, Wyoming, USA - YL17G09_16 | ecosystem: Environmental > Aquatic > Freshwater > Lake > Sediment | place: USA: Wyoming | collected...
GTAATCACCCACGCGAATCGCTGCCACACGGTTGAGAGGTTCGTCGCCCCGATCAAGACGCTGGTAGCAGGAGCCGTCCCCACCCACCCGAGATACAAGAAGGGAGTAGACGCCGTCAACATCCTCGCCCAGCACGACACGACGTACGTGGTGTACGGCGAGAACGGCAGGTTGCCGACGCCCGCAACGGGACGGATACCTTTCGCATCGTTCCCGCCCGTCCATTCGATCTTGTAGCTCATCGTGCCGGAATGCGATGTGGCGGCCGTTTGGCCGAACGCCGTCACCTCGCCTGCCCCGTCGTACTTCGTCCACTCCGCAGCGGTACCCGTTTCCATCCCACTATTGACGCAGCGATTTACACCGTCTTGTAAAATTACACGGAGTGGGGTATTAAGATCAAATCCAGACAAGGCATTTACATGACCAGGAGAATAGCAGCCTTGTAGTTTATTTATACGAGCTCCATTATAGAGGGTCATTACAAGTGTACCTGGTCTAGCACAATTTTCATCTGGACCACTACCGTCTATTCCCCAATCAAGTGTTAATCCTCGTAATTGTAATGCATCTTGTGTAATATCCGTCCATATGGATCCCGCAAGATTAGCTTCAACATTAGTGGTGAAAATACTCATTGCTATCTCGTCAGGAGTACTGCGTCACGTACTGCACGACGAATAAGTAATGCTTGATTAGACTGTGCCAAACGTAGAGCTCTCAGTTCCGCTATGATTGCATCAGAGCCGCGTCCTGGTGTTGGTGTCTGTACAGTTAATGTTTTACCTGGGGTGAACAGCGTGGGTCTCGTACCAGAATCATATCCGACACCGCCTCCATCATTATTTGGTCGAATCCCCTGGGGCTTTCCTCCGTCATCTTCCTCAAAATGATATGGAATCTTAATCGAGGGTATTCTCGCATTACCAATACCCACAATAGCAGGAACAACGCCCGTTTTTATAGTTTCTATCAACTCCCCAAGTTTTTTCATTAATTCATCAAACATCTTAGAAAGATCAGCGGCAAACGTCAATTTAGACAAGTCTTCGAGTTTTTTGCCATTTTCATCAGTCAATAGCCCTGCATCAATCATAGCCTGTAAAATCGGCTTTAAGGCAGAGGGCAGTTCTAAACCGTACTGCATTGCTTGAGTGACGAGTGCCTGAACCTGAACTCCCATGCCCTTGACTTCAGGATTCATAGATGATAAGATAACATTGATATCTGCTCCGGCAGCTAATAAAATTTTCCAATCTTTTACAATCTGCGTAGCAGCCTCGTTAATACTGAGTTGCATTACCTTCGGACCAAGAGCGTCAAGTGATAATCCGTATCTTTCTGCCGCAGCCGTAATATCGGCCAATGATGGCATAGTATCGTTAGCAAGACCTAACATGGCTTTCACTGCTTCATCTGTTAATGTGCCTAATTCAATCATCTTTTTTATTATAGGTTCCATTGCCGCAGGAATCTTTGTTCCTGCTCTTATAGAATCAACAATATACTGACTTACTGCATCACTCATTCCTCTTACAACTTTTTCCACCTTCACGCCAGCACCCACCAACGAATTAAACTCCTCGACAAGATCTCCTCCGACTTTAATGGCAAAGAACTGCTGAATATCGCCCCCCATATCTACCCACGTGAAACCGTATTTCTGCAATGTAGATTGCAGATTGGCCATTTTCTTTTCAAACTCGTCTACCAACTTGCTGAAGTGTTCCAGTCCCGCAACAGTCGTATCGCCCCATGCTCCCGCAAGACTGACACCTAACACCTTGCCAATCATGTCCACATTAGCGAGAGATCCATACGTCGTAATCAACCCTGCACGTAACTGTGCAAGTGTCTTGTCCGCTTCCTTATTTGCCTCACGCGCCGCCTTGCCCGCAGAGTTCCAACCAGATACTAATCCCGCAATAGCACCACCGACTGCGCCAATCGCTGTGCCGATACCGGGGAGAAACATCGAACCAATGGCCGCGCCTGAGGCCATCCCCGTCATAAGGCCACGCACAGCACTTGATGCTCGGTCCGTTCCCGTCACGAATAGATTAGTTATTTCAGCAGCCGCGCTAAGTCCGACTACCCACTTTTGAGATGTACTAATTATAGGAATATTCTCAGGTTCGGTGCCACCAGGAGTCCATTTTGGATTCGGTTTCGTTTTTGTATTACCAATAATTTTCCAGGCTTCTAAAGCAATTTGTGCAACATCTCCGAATTTTTTGCTAAGTTTGTCTAAAGAAGATACAACAACATCAATCATTGCATCAAATAATTTAGCTTCTCTTATAGACCATAAAGCTTGATTTTTTTCTGCTGCTAAAGCCTTAATCTTATTAGTCTCAATAACGCCTTTCTCCACACTTATAACACCTCGTGCAACTTCATCATTAACTATATCAATCATTTTATTAGCATGTTTTCTATTGTCTGCTTCAGCCTGTGTATATTGAGCCTCTACAGCATGTCGTTTTGACAGACCAGCCATCAAAGCAGTATCAAAAATAACTGCAGAATATCCTTCCCAAAGAGATGTAATATCTGCTACAGTTTTTTCTTCAAATTCAAAAAGTTTTGCATTTAATACTTCGGCTGCATTTAATCGTGCTTCGTTAATTACCGCTATACGAGCAGCACCCTCGGTAGTTATTTGAATAAGATGTTTCCAATAATTTTCTGCAGATATAGAAAGGTTATTTAATTTATTTAATTCTCTTACCTCCCATGCAGTAACAGCCGCTTCTTTTGCTCTAAAAGTATCTCCAGTAGCCTTTATCTCGAGCGCAGCCGTATTAGCAATCGATACAGCAACCCAATTCTGACTCGTAATAGTATCTTTTGCAAACTTTTCTGCTGCTATTGCTGCCTCATCAAATTCGTGCTTTAATACTTGAAGATTTTTAGCGGCTATATCAGTCACTAAAGCAACATCACCTACAACAGCTCCGGCTTTTAGGACTGTTTTTGCCCAAACATCATTATCTAATGATCGTATATCTTTCCAATTTATTCCTGCTTTTTCTAGAGCTGCATTGATTCGTGCATAGGCTTCATTTATTTTTTCTAATTTTTCAGTCTCTTTAGCAAACACTTTCGTTGCTGTAGTTGCCGTCCCCAATTGTTTCAGATAAATACCGATTATTTCTGCATCTAATCCCTTTGCAAGACTTACACCTGTACTATCTAATATAGCGCCTAACTGAGTAAAAATTTGTTTAGCGTTTAATGAGTCTGCTTTTCCAGCCTCAATAGCAGCACGTTGAGCCTCAGTTAGTGCCCTAACTCGATCAAGAAGTTGTAATTTTGCGACTGCCTGTCCCATTGATCCTTGAGTATTCAATTCTGCTATACGCGTCTCTTCTGCAATTGCCTCTTTATTTTTTACGTGAGCATCATAACTAGCACTTAATATCCTGTGTAAAGATTCTTCTTTAGCCCTTGCAGCGTCAAAAGCCGCAGTTGATTTATCAACCTCAATATTAAAAAGTTGATACGATACTTTCATTGACTCTAAAATGCGCCGATTAAAAGCTCCTTTTGTTAAATCAATACCAAAGTCATCTATTCCTGTTGATATAGTTTTATATATATGATCTCTATTCTCTATTGCAATTCTCTGTTCTTTCTGTAATCTCGCTAAGTCAACCACAATAGCATCATACTGTAATCGTAATCCATACATTTTAGCTTCATTTGTTCTATCAATAGCCGCCTTCAAATCTTTATAAGCAACAACTTGACCTCCAATAGACCCAACAGTTTCTGGAGCAATTTTAATTAAAGATTGTGCAATATCATACAAACTACGATGTTTTCCTACTGTAGGATCTAATTCAGCCTGAAGTTTCCTTAAAGATGCAATATGACTTGTATGTGTTTCAATAGCCTTATCAATTGCTTGTGTAGTTCTGTCACTTTCTTTTGACCAATATACCAGAGCTCCAACAAGAGCAATAATAGCCGCGGTACCGAGAACCCATGGATTCGTTAAAAATGCAAAAATCGTAGCTCCGAGTGTCCTAATAGGAGTTTGTGCTATTACTGCAACTAATCCCCAAGATTCAAAAGCTCGTCGTATATTACCTAATGCCATAACAAATTGACCGATTAATAATATAGCCGGACCTAATACAGCAATAAAACCTAAAAATATCAAAATCATATACTGAACACTACCATGTAATTCATTAAATATCCCAACAACGCCTTCTACCGCAGGCATCAAACTTTTTAGGATATCTAATAAATTCTTAAATATTGGTAAAAGAGATGTAGATAACGAAATCCATAATTTTTCAACAGATACCTTCATCTGATCCCACTGCCACTGCCATGTTTTATGAAGTTCAGCCGTTCCAATAGCTAATTCATTTTGTCCATTATTGAAATCCTTTAACATATCTATGACCATACCGCCGTTGGTCTTATATACGAAAAGAGCTTCAGTTAAAGCACGAATATTGGGGAAAATCTTACCTACAGCTGACACACCTTCATCACCCGCTCGTGTCACCTTTTCCATTAAATCAACCATTGCGGTAGTAAATCCCTTATCTTTCATCTCTTGACGAAAATTGGCCATCGAAATAGACGTATCTCCAAGAGCTCTTGATAACTGAACAAATCCTTTTTCTGTTTTTACACTGTCTGTTAAAATATTATTCAGCATCGCACGCATACCAGTAGCGGCTACTGCTGAATCAACACCAGCATGAGTAAATGTTGCAATACCGGCAGCAACATCTTGGAAAGATACACCTAATGCTGCGGCAATAGGATTTACACGCGCAATAGCGGGTGTCAAATCCTGAATTTCCATATTACCTAATTGAACAGCTTTAATCAGAATACTAGCTGCTTCAGCGGCCTGTAAATTTTGAGCTCTATATGCAAATACCGCACCAGTAACGGCTAATGTCGTATCGTGCATATTACCCATACCTAATGCCGTCATTTCGGATGTAACGCGCAATGTTTCCATTGCGTCTACTGTTTCCATCCCAGTCGACATCAGTACATATAAACCTTTAGCCAGTTCAGATGGACCTATGGCAGACGCTTCTGCAAGTGCCAAAACTGGTTTAGTCATTTCATCTACTTGGGCTCTGGTTGCTCCTGCCAGAGTCACTACTCGTGTCATCTGTGTTTCAAATTCACTCCCTACTTTTAATGTTTCTCTAACTACAAGACCTAATGCGGCTGTCAACCCTAAAGCAAGAACACCGGCCTCACTTAATCCTCGACCTAATAAAGTCATCTGATACGAAGTCATTTTAGTCGTATCAGTCAACTGTCTCATCTGAGCTTCTGTCAGACGAAGATGAACACCGATACCCGCAAGTTCAGATGACGCCACACCAAAGCGCGTACCTAATGTACGCGCCTGATTTGACGTCATCTCCGTAGCCTGATCTAATGATCTTAATGCCGTAATACTCTGTTGAACAGCAGGAGACAATTGATCCTCAAGGCGGATAATTGCCAAAAGTTGTGCAACATTAATCATGATTTTGTAACGCTAATTTTCGTGCAATTTCTTTTTTTGCCAATCTTACAGTGATCTCACTAACCAAATCTATAACTTTATTTTTCGGACGTTTATCCAAAGTTGTAGAGTCGTAAATATCTTTCGCTTTTGCGTATGCCCTCAAATCCATAATCTTAAAAAGTAAATATCCAACATCATTATCTATAGCTTCTAGAGCTTCAGCCGGAAGACAATGAAACTCTTCACAAACCTTAGAAATAATCCACTCATCCGATGCTTCCCCAGTTCCATTAAGATACTGATGGAAGCATTCTAGACGTTTTTTGTTTCTTCTCTAGAATCTGGACGACTAAATTCAAAAATTTCCTGTGCAAGAAATTTAGCTGTAGGTTCATCTAACTCATCTAAACCATTTAGTCCAACTTCAGCAGTTGGTTTTACAGGATATGACCAAGAAACAACGCCAAAACGAAGCAATACATCACGATCATAATTTGTAACGTCTGCTTCTTGTGCATCTTGAATTTTCTTAATCTTTTCTGTATCAGCATCACGTAATGCCTTCAGAAGTTCCCCGCCCATCTCTTTCATAAACCCGACACCTTCACTCTGTCGAACCCTTGCAGCTTGCTTCAACTGAGTATGGCTAAGTTTACGAATCAGTGCAGTCTCAGGTTCTCCAGGAATTGCTACCGTCTTTGTAATATTAGTAACTAAAGCCACAATAAACTCCTAAATCAAAACTGTCTAAAACTTCCCTTAAACAGCGTACCCGCCGGGTATACGCTACCACTATAGGCAAGGTCAAAACCCTGTGTAGGGCAAGCTAGGGGCGTCAAATGGCTTCCTACCACAACCCTTGCGCCCCTAGCCATACCCTTATAACTACGACCAAACACCAGCAGACTTCTGACGCACAACCGCAGTATACTCGGTTAACCCGTCCTTTTTCAAACCGAGTTCAGCCTTTACAAGATGCACTGTAATTGTAAAGGTCATACCAGTTGCACAAAGAATCGTAAGGATACGACCTACACTGGCAGAGGCCTTATCCTGTGCCCAAGTCGCCGCTGAGAAGAAAACAACTTTTGGTCCAACCAACGCCGTATCATCAAAAAATCCATTTATTGTAATATCAGCTGTCTTATCAATTCCAACTGGCGTATGCTGTTCTGATGTAGTTCCAAATGGATTAGTTGCCTGCGTGATATTTTCTAAACCAATACCCCCGATAGTATTCACGTAAGGTGTAATAACTCGTGCAGATCCTCCTGGTGCATCTGCAATGGTGATCGTGACTTCCTGTGGTCCATGTTTTGCCATTTCGCTCTCCTTTACTAAGTTTACCTAGTTCCGGCAAAATCCCATAAATACTGTGACGCTGCCGGAACCGGTCACGTCACCAAAACTAGCCAAATAACGGTCAACAGTACCTACAACAGCTATTCGTGCTTTTGTCGGAAGATAAGTTACACCAAGATCAGCAAATGAAACCAATGCTGCATAAGCAGAATCGTTGGCACTGTGCATAATTCTATTTAGACAAACAGTAAATCCACTATAAGCCGTTACCTGAAGGTACCCAACACCTCCAGCATTAGAATTTTCTCGAACAAAAGAACCAAGTGTTCCAGCCACTGAGACGTTTACTGGAACAGAAAAAGTCGTTGGAGAAATAACAGTAGCCACACGTGATCCATTCAACGTTGGCGTACTATTGGATCCACTAAAGAAAACTAAATCAGTACTTGTTAATCCATGTGGAATAGGATTACCATTAAATGTTTTCATTGTTACAATAGTAGGATTTGCCATAGAATTCGAGGCAATTTCCATAACTCTATTCTGAGGATCAATAGTAAAATCTAATGGAGAATCAGGCGCACCAGCACCACCAGTCTTAGTATCCCAATCTGCAGTATAGGCTGTTAAATGCTGAACAATAATTCCTTCTTCAACATTACCAGATATTAAGTACGTAACATTAGCTCTCACTAATCCGTCACGAGAGTCCAATAGTTCGAATTTAGAATCGATAGCCCCCTGAAATCCCATAAAATGACGACCAATAATATTATCTTCAATAGCTGCGCAGACAATTCGAGAGATGCCTTGAGATGAACCCACAGCCCCATGGATAGGATCAGTAACAGCATCAAAGAAGCCATTTCCAACAGAAAGAACTCCTTTTTCTAAATTCAAAGGAGTATGCTCTTCAGATGTTGCATTAAAAGCATTTGTTTGTTGTGTAATAGACTCTTTCCCCATCGTGACAGCTTCAGATAAAGAAGGGGCAAGATTATATCCGTCAACAAGAAAGACATTAAATTGAGTTCCTGCGTATTTTGCCATTAGACACCTTCCTCTTCAACCAACGATTCAGTTGGTAATTCAATTTCAGGAATTAACGTTGGTACAGATGCAAAAGTGTCAATTATCCAACCGCGTGCAACATAAATTGCTAAAGAAGAAGCATCCATATCGGAACAATCGCCCCCTTCTTTCACAATTTTATGCTTCATTAGAGCATTTGCTTCAACAGATAATTTCGACCACCCACCAGCATCCTGTATCAATTTCCAACTTGCTGGATCGGCAGGGTAAACAAATTCTTGCCCTTTTGCAACTATGTAACGGATGGACATAAAAGCTCCTTAAACTCGTAGCCACAAAAACAGATAAAATAGGGTGTACCAAATCCACTAGATGGAATACGACGCTCAGGTCCTGATCCGCACTGTGGACAAGACGTATGTAAATCTTTTTGTGCAGGTTTTCCGTCTGGCCCTAAAATTACTGTGGATATCATGACGGTACTTTCGTAATATAAAAATTACATCCAATATAATATCTACTATTTACATCCATTGGTGCTATAGAAAAAGGAGATTGTTGAGGATAAACTGTCAAATACTCTGTTGATACTCCTGAACCAAGTGCTCCAGGTATAATAGCTGCAAGTGCTCTCCAAGCAATTTCTGCTTTAGTACGTGGACCTGAATAATCAAACGGCTCACCACGAAAAATCAATTGTACAGAAGGTCTTTCATAACCAACACCTGTAACTCCAAAACGCCCGTCAGGAGCTAGTCCTCCATACTCTCGAAGGACTCCAATTGCGTGTGGAGTTGCAGGCATACTACCAATCACAATAGTTCCTAATCCACTAATAGAATCTAACTTTGACTTAATTTCTGGTAGAACACTCATAAAGTTCGCCAAATTTGTAGCATTTTATACGCTATATCTTTTTCAAAATAGGCTTCACTTTCTAAAATTGCACTTTCAAGAAATTTTGCTTGTCCAGGAGATTGATGTTGTGCCCCCAAATTTTCGTGAACATACACAGCATAAGGAGCGTCTTCTCCTCCAAAACTCAAGGCTACCGAAATTATCTTATCACGAATAATAGGAGTATCAACTCGTCCAGAATCCTGTAATTTCCCGGTAGCATAGGGAGTACGTGCCTTTGCTACGTCCATTATTTTTTCAGCAACGGCAACCAGAGCATCCGATCCACCTTCAGAACTAAATCGTCCCATTTTTTCTAAGCTAGCAATTAGTTCAATTAGACCTGTGACCATCCTAATGTCACCTCATGCAAATACGGTAATTTTGTTTTTGGATCTATCATTCCTTTTACATCTAGAATCGGTCCAGTACTCCCATTAGGAAGAATAACTTTATCACGTGGATCAATAGGTTCATTTCTACCAAGCGCACCATTAGCTGTTAATGGAGATAAAATTGTAAGACTAGCCTTTGGAAAAGTTTCTTGTCCAACTCCGAAACGACGATTATGCTGTTTTTCTTCTACAAGAGCTAATAATCTTATTGGAGTAGCATACTTTGGTTTACCTTCGTCATCAGATCCTATCCAAGCATAAAAAAGTATCTCAGTTTGTAAGTCTTTTGTAACTGAATTGGCTATTGCCACGCCTTTACGAATAGTATTAGCAAGACCCATTATATGTATTCTTCCACATCAATAGATACATCCACTACACCGTTTATAGCTAAATTCCAAAGAACAAGCGTTCCTCCTGGTGGAATATATAAACCGTGTTCAAATATCCATAAAATTTGAGAAGTAATTACGTTAGGAAAAGAAACACGTCTAAAAAATTCTGAAGGACTTGTAGGAGCAGTTGTCGTCCAAGCAAGTGCTGTTTTAGTTAAGAATACATTTGCATTCGCCGATAACATATCAAGTACAGCCACAGGTGTAGTAGGCCCAACTCCTTTTGCGGCTGGACGTCCTAATCCATACGTACTTGCAGTCGCGGCTGCGAGTGTTATTTGCATCTGCATCAAACGACATCCAGTAGGATTATCTGCAATCATTTCAAATGCAGGAGTTCCAGTTCCCGCCGCCGTTGTGCGTCGTGCAATAGATCCGTGGCGCATATTTAAGCCCTCATTAATTCACGTGTGCCAGAATTTTGATCTACAATAGAATCTATCCAAGATGGTACTAATAAATTCAATATATTATCGGGGATAATTCCGGAACTAGATTCAGACTCTTTAAAGACTAACGAAACTGGACCAGCTTTTAGAGATGAAATTCCCTGGGCTTCAACATCAGATTCAGCAGTACGATCTGTGTAATAAAGTAATCGTGCAAGTTCAAATTGAGCTATTTTTAATTCAGTTGGTACAGTACTATCTGGTATAGAAGCCCAATAATTCCGTTGAACCATTCCTACTCTAGGCCAAGGCAAAGATTGAGTCGCAGAAGTTGTATAACCAGTCCACACAATTAGGGCTGTCATCTGTTGAGCAGCCATAATCAGTGCAGGATTCTTTATTTCCTCGACATAACTCCCGCCTGTAAATAATTTACTTGCAGTTATGGGAATAGATGCTGCTCCTGTTCCACTATAGGAAGCAGAAATACCAGTAAGCGCGTGAATAATAGCAGATACTAAAATCGCAGTATTTTTGGTAGGATCTAAGACACCGGCAACAGCTGTCGTTCCAAGTGTAAGAGTAAGGACGGTACCAACGAGTGTGACGGATAAAGCGGCGTTTGCGCCTACCGCCGCAGCCGCGGATACCGTATACGCATTTCCTTCTGTTCCAACTGCATCAACTGCAATCGTTACAGTACCATTAGTACCTGATCCAAGAACAGCCGTAGCCGAAACACTTGACGGCCAAGGAGCATCAGGATGTAATTGAGTATCGTGATAAAGGTCAGCTTCCGCACGAGTGCCAAAAGAATTGGCATTCACTGCGCCTGGAGTTGCAACAATGACGGGAATAGCCATAATAAACTCCTGAGGCGGGCGAACCCGCCATCAGTCATTTATCCTTGAACCGCCATGTAGTGCAAGAACACATCCAAGTTTGTCAGTACAGTCATAGCCGTTCCTGCGGTTTTGACTGTAACAGGCGTATTAACATCCAAAGGTGTAAACGACGCACCATCTGCTAAAATGGATGTATTAGCCGCCATAGTTCTGACAAGAGCGCTTCGTGTAAGAGCTGCCACAAGAGGTACAAATAGCAATACAGCAGATCCTGCACGAGTACCGGCAATATCTGCCGAATCAGCAGTAGTAGCAGCGCCACCAACTGCAATCATTCTCATGTCAAGAATCTGCCACTTCACTCCCGGACGTGCAGGTAGCAAAGTGAATCCGGCGTTTAACTGAACAAGTGTGACGCGAGTGCGTTGACACTTAATCACACCAAATTCCACGAACAATCCAGAAATTGTTCGAGACTTAAGAGCCCCTGTGCCGATTGGATACAGTTTTGAATCAGCCATGATGTCCTCCTAGCTTTGATCTGCTATATAGGACAGAATGACATCAATACTGACTGAACCAGTAATAGCACTGCCAGCATTCTGTTTGGTCACACTTATTGACGTATTAGTATCATGTGCTGTGAAGGACGCACCATCTGCTAAGATAACGGCATTTGATACACCTGCGCGAGTTAAAACACTTTGACCTAATGCAGCAACAGCAATTACCAAAGGACGAGAAGCAGATCCTGCCTTTGTGCCAAGAAGATCAACTGACGTACCTCCACCAGCCGCACCGCCAACAGAAATCATGGCAGCATCAGTGATACGCCACTTAACGCCGGGAAGAGCTGGAAGTAATACAAATCCAGCATTAACTTGTGCAACTAGAACACGAAATCGTTGAGTTTTTAGAACGCCAAACTCAACAAAAGTATTCCCAATCTGACGAGACTTAGAAGCGCCCGTTCCAATGGGATATAGACGGGAATCAGCCATGATTTTCTCCTTGTTTTGGAGAGTGGGGCATTGCACCCCACTCTCCAGTCAGAATCCTGACAACGCAAAAACGAACTAACCAGCGAGCCAGCTAGCGAGCTGCGGACGAATTACAGCTCCACCGTAGAGGGCGTCGAATGCCCACTGAACCTGACGATGCTGACGCGAAACTTCTAACCGCAGACTAAGACCAGATACTTCGTCGATGGCTACAGCAGTCATCGTTGCACCAGGAACCTGGATTGTGTCAATCAGAGGAGCCATCGCAAATGCCAGACAATTCTTCTGGATAAGAATATTCTGGGCCATAACCAACGACGGACCCTGAATAGAAACA
>Ga0315284_10012495_pt1 | contig 12093 bp, 5 predicted proteins | sample YL17G09_16_MG_FD_203696 | JGI IMG/M metagenome (GOLD analysis project Ga0315284, IMG submission 203696) | Sediment microbial communities from Yellowstone Lake, YNP, Wyoming, USA - YL17G09_16 | ecosystem: Environmental > Aquatic > Freshwater > Lake > Sediment | place: USA: Wyoming | collected...
TATCTTTCAGAATTGGAAGCTCTACTCATTAATGGTTTGACTATATAAACATTTTTATAAAATGAACTCAATATGCTTATAAATTTACTCGATACCAAAGTAAATGTCTCATACATTTTACAAACGAATGAACCTCCTACTTCTTGTATTTTTAATGCTGTTATAATTTGTGATAGTATTAATTTAAAGGCTTCTTGTTCTTGGATATTTTCATTGTTCCAATCGAACCCACCATCAGCAGTAACAAAATTGGCTTTCTTTTTATCAAAGTTTCCGCCGAAAAGTTGGATAGTTTTAGGATTTGTTAAATCGCCATTATCTTTATTTCTAGACATACCAGCTTCTTGTGTTGAATAAGTTTTGTGCATAATAAATCTTTGTGGTTTTTCTTTTTTATAATAATCAACAAAAGTATCTTCTAACTTGGGAATATGTTTTTGAATTCCTTCCGAATGCAATGTAACAGCATAATATTTATCATTTTTTGATTTTTTAGAGAATTTATCTCTATAAAACATTGTGGCTTGAATAAATGATCCAGGTCCTTCAGCCAAGTGTGCCGAAACAAATTCACCATCATTTAAATCAATAATATCAAACATAAAAAAGAGTTCCCATAATTTATAAAAAGCCCTACTTAAAATATTGGGTTTTGGATCTAAATCGAAATATGCTTTTGATATATTATTAATATCAGCATCATACTCATCAATATATCTTTCGAATTTGCTGATTATATAATATACTTGCTTTTTGCCTTCAAACTCTTTGGTTATTTCCATTTTGGTTTTGCTTTGATGGATGAAATGTTGGAATCCAAATGAGAATTTTGGATAGTCAATATTCTTTGAAAATGATGTTTTTTCATCAAAATCAAAAATATCATTTTTATTTGTTGACTCATAAACAACTGGATAATATTGTTTTTCCATTATTATATATATATATTATACCTTTATTATAATTTTAAATCAATTATTTCAGTATGAAAGTTAAAAAATTGATAATAATTTGATTTAAAAATATACCTTATTATCATATAGATATATGTCAATAATAGAGAAACATAGAATATCTGGTTCATTCGGCGAACAAGTAGATAAGCAATTATTACAAAAAGTGGAAGAAGTGTACAAAAAAATAGATGATGAAAGTGAGTTCGAAGTTATGTTTTTCAATTATAAACAGGATCAAAATAAAATGACTCTTGAATATTTTTTAAAAATATTGGAATATTTAACATACAAAAGTAAAAAGGGTAATCTTAAATTGGAAAACATTCAAACTTTGGATATAAATTACGGCAAACAATCTGGAGAAACATTCAGAATAACTATTTCTGGTGTAGATTCAATCAATAAATACATAAAAATGCTTCATAATAGAAAAAATCATGTAATTTTCTCAGTTTTGGTTGGTTTAGTTGGCAAAGATAAAAATGTAACATTAATGAAAAAAGTAAAAGAAAGGGAGAATATAATAGACATTGATGATTTCGATATTAGAATAAGATTATCATCTGAAACCGATGTTTCTAAAAAAGAACTTGATGAACTTTCAAAATTAGATGAAACAACAAGAGATGATATGATATTTAGATATAAACAAAGAGTTTCCCTTAAATTAGAAGAAAAAAAAGATATATCTTTGGCTATTGATTTAACAAATATAAAAATGACTAAAAACATCAATAGAATCGAAACCATGGTAGCATCTTATGAATTAGAAATAGATTTGTCTAATAAATCAAAAGGTAAAATTGATATAAAATATTTAAACATGATATACCAAGAAATCACCATATTATTAAAAATCGTGCAACAAAGCAATTTCATCATATCAAGATCTTTACAAAATGAAATATTATCTAATTATGCGAATTTATTGAATATAAATAAAGATCAAATGACATCATTAGATGGCCGAAAACCGCAATCTTTGGAAATACAACATGTTGTTGATCAATTACCTAATAAATTTGCAGTAACTGATAAAGCTGATGGGGATAGGTATTTTCTAATAATATATAAAGGTAATGTTTTCCTAATATCGGATTTACTTCATGTCAAAACAACAGGAATAACACTATCTGATTCACTAAAAAGTAAATATGATTATAGTATATTGGATGGAGAATTAATATATATCAAATCGCACAATAGGTATCTCTTTATGGTATTTGATTGTTTAATAAATAATAATAAAGATGTAAGACAAGAATCAAGTTTCATGGAAAGATTAAGGAATGCAGATGATATAATTAATGCTTGTTTTGTATCAAAAAATCAAATTGGTCATAAAATGGATTCATACAAAGGTGACTTCAACATAAATAAAATATTAAAATTCCACACAGACAATATCGAATCCTTTATGAAATCAATCAATGACGATTTAAAAGTAGATAAACAATTTCCTTTAATAAGGAGAAAATATTTTATTGATGCATTAGGTGGTCACTCCAATGAAATCTTCAAATACTCTTTATTAATGTGGAATAAATATACAAAAGATGACAAAGTGAAATGTCCATATTTACTGGATGGTTTATTGTATCATCCATTAGATCAAAAATATGTTACAAGTGTGAAAGATTCTAAATTTGTTGAATACAAATGGAAACCACAAGAAAAAAACTCAATTGATTTTTATGTTCAATATGAAAGAAATAGAGAAACTAATAAAATTGTTACTCTGTATGATAATTCTAAAGAAGAGGATGATCAAATAAGAGGAAAACCGTATAAAATTTTAAAATTATATGTTGGTAAAGTTGTTAGGGGGGCAGAACAACCGGTTTTATTTGAACCAGAAATCGATTCAATAAAACATAGCGCATATATTTTCTTAAATGATAGTGAAGCGAGAGATGTAATGGGTAATATAATTCAAGATGAAACTGTTGTTGAATTTTACTATAATAACGATTCAAATATTTTGGACAAACACAGATGGGTTCCATTAAGAACAAGATATGATAAAACTGAATCAGTACAAAGATACAAAAAAAAGTATGGCAATTATTCGGATATTGCATATAAAGTGTGGAGAAGCATTAGAAATCCATTTGGGATGAATGATGTGGAGTTATTGAGTAAAGATGATATATACAATAAACACAATGAAAATTTAAGAGGTAAAATTGATCACAGCATTATATTATCGGAAAGAAAAGAAAACAAACATTTTCAATTGATGGCCACTTTAGGAAAACCAATGAGAAATTTTAAAAATTGGATTATAAGTAGTTTAATTTACACATATATTAATTCTATGTATGAACAGGATAACCCCAAATTGTCTGTGTTGGATATAGCTTGTCGTAGAGGGGAAGATATTATGAAATATTATTATGGTAAAATTGATTTTATGGTTGCGATCGATGTGGATAATAACAGTTTAATGTCACCAGTAGATGGTGCTTTGAGCAGGTATAATCAATTGAGGAAAAATAAGCCTAATTTCCCAAGAATGTTTTTCATTCATGCAGATGGAGGAGTTTTATTGAATTTTGATGACCAGATGAAAACATTGGGCGGAATGTCCGATAAAAATAAACTGTTAATAGAACAATTTTTCCCTAAAGATTTATCAAAGAAAACTAAATTTGACAGAATAAATTGTCAAATGGCAATACACAAATTTTTCGAAAATGAAACAATCTTTAAAAATTTTACTCAAAATTTAAATGATTATTTGAAACCAAATGGATATCTCATTATAACAACTTTTGACGGTGATAGAATAATTAAACTATTAGAAAATAAAAGTAATTATGTTCAACATTACACAAATCAAAATGGCGAACAAAATATATTGTTTGAAGTTGTTAAGAAATTTGAGGATACGAATAACGGAATTGGAATCGCTATTCAATTTAATAATGAATTAGAACCTCAAAAAGAACCTTATGAGACTCAATATTTAATCAAGAAAAGTTTTATAGAAAAAGAATTTTTAGAAAGGTGTGATTTGGAATTGGTCGAAACTGATTTATATGAAAATCAATATATTATTCACAAAGACTTCTTTGAAAACATCTATAAAGAAGAATCCAAAGACGAAACCAAAACATTTTTCACAAATGCTTCTGAATTCTATACACAAAAAACCGAAGTGAATAAGAGCAGTTACCAATTAATGAGATTATATAGATATTATGTTTTCAGAAAAAAAGATCAATTAAATATTAATAAAAAAGAAACAAAAACAACAAAAGAGACAAAAACAACAAAACAAAAAGCTGGTAAAAAAACTGATGTCATTATTGATCATAAATTTAATGATGCGATCGACATATTAAATCCTATTAAATTCATAAAAAGAGAAATTCCACATAATGATAATAGTTTTTTGGCTTCAATACATGATATTCTCAAAACAAACAAAATAATTCCAGAAAATATATTGATGAATGATTTTTATAAAGATATTGAATATAATGTACACAAAGATAAAGATATTAATGAAACAAAAATAAGTGAATTAAATGACAGTTTAGTTATAAAACATGATTATTCTGATTCTGAAAAAGATTCTGAAATGGCACTAAATGGAATCAATATGTTAATAATCAAGAAAGATAGAGATGGTAAATCGATAGTCAACACAAACAAATTTGATAAAAAGATTCCATCAAGTTTAATTTACTATGATGGTCAACAATATTATCCGATATATAAAGTTAAAAATGATGGACTAACAGGACTATTTGATTCTAGAATGCGATTTATTATGGATTTAGTCAAATAAAAATTATTAAAATTTGATTTATTAAATATATATTAAACAATTGATATACATAATAGTATTATTGTATATGTTAAGAAATTTAATTGTTGCAGTTGATCGAAAGGGGGGTATATCAAAAAAAGGTATAATTCCATGGCGATTCAAAGAAGATAGTAATTTCTTTTTGGATGTCACAAAGCGACAATATGTACCTGGTGAAAAGAATGCTGTTATTATGGGTAAAAATACATGGAAATCCTTTCCGGATATTGCTCGTGGATTGAAAGACAGGATTAATGTTGTTGTTTCTAGGACAATGACAAATGATGAATTAATAAGTGATAATAAAACTGATTCAGAAGTTTATTTAGTCAAATCAGTTACAGAAGGGTTGAAATTGTGCGATGAAATTAAACCGGGTAAAGTTTTTATAGGAGGTGGAAGTGAAATTTATAAGGAAGTTATTCAAAATCATGAAATTGATGAACTATATATAACTAAAATAGATGCTGATTATGATTGCGATAATACTATTTCTTTGGGTAGTATACTTTTTAATTATAAAACACATTCGAATAATAGATTTTACATAAATGATATCATAAATAAGAAATCATCTTTTGTGGATTTCATTAAAATGTATAAAAATATAAAACCTACACATTATGATAAAAATCTTGAAGAACAACAATATTTAAATCTACTAAAAACAACTTTAGATGGAGATGTCAAACAAACTAGAAACAGTATGACTTATTCAACTTTCGGTAATATTTTAGAATTTGATTTAAATAAAGGTTTTCCATTATTAACAACAAAAAAGGTATTATTTGAGAAAGCTTTTAAAGAATTAATGTTTTTTTTGCGAGGAGATACTAACACAAACCATTTAGTTGATGAAGGTGTAAAAATATGGGAACCCAATACAAGAAGAGCATTTTTAGATTCCAATAATTTAAGTCATTTAGAAGAAGGTGATATGGGAGGTATGTATGGTTATCAGTGGTTGCATTATGGAGAGCCATATAAAGGTATGAATATTGATTATACTGGAAAAGGATTCAATCAGTTAGAATATGTTATTGATCTTTTAAAGACTGATCCATTTAGTAGAAGAATATTAATGACAACATTTGATCCATCAGAAGCACATAATGGATGTTTATTTCCATGTCACGGTGTTTCAATTATATTTAATGCGAGTGAAATAATTCCACATGGAAATATGGGGAATTCTCCATTTGCATATAGTTTATCTTGTATGATGGTACAAAGATCTCTGGATCTATGTTGTGGATTTGCATTTAATTGCATCCAATATAGTTTGTTAGTTCATTTTCTATGTGAAATTATTAATAATGATGTTAACTATAAAGGTCCACATTTTTATCCAGGAACATTAAAGATGGTTTTTGCGGATACACATATATATAAATCACATAAAAGTGAAGTTATAAGACAAATTCTCAGGGAACCGCATCAGTTTCCCGAACTAACTATTAATAGAAAAGTAACCGATATAACTGATTTTAAATTGGAGGACATATCCATCAACAACTACACACATTATCCTTTTTTAAAATATCAAATGGTTGCATAATTTTTATTTATTAAATAAAATAGTCCACACAATAGTATTATATCATGGATTTAATTTAATAAAAATCAACGAATGTAGTCCAATTTACTGCCCAACCATTTATTACCATATAAGACTACGATCCGCGCAATGGCACAATGTTATATAATATTTATTAATTTTAATGCAACTGTACATTGTTATGGAGTCACACAATTCGATATAATATGATAATTTAATTGAGCAGTTCCACAACATTGTGCAGTTGCGCGGAAATATGTGAGATAATTTTTAAGTGGAAATAACATTTAAGGATTATTTTCAAATTGGTCGCTTAATATGCATTTCTTTTTCGAGAATTAGAATTGCTTTAGCATTCTAAATCGAAAATTCCAACAATATAAGGGGTATAACCCCTTATATTTTGTGGAATTAAGCTGCATTCATTAAATAAAATTGAAAATAATAAAACATCATAAAGAAATAATATATAATGAATAATATTATGTCACAAGAGAAACATCCAACAATAGATTTAGATTGTTTTATTTCATATAAAAAATGTAATTATGATATGTTACCTGCTCTTGTTGGTATTTGTAATATAAATAAACATAACAAACAAACTCGTCCAAATGGTAACAATTGGAAAAAGTTAGAATCGAAAACACCAGACAATTGGTTGCTAACTTCCAAATTAAATCAAACGGATGATGATAAATTATTTTCACAAATAAGGAGCATTTTAAACAAACTGAGTGATACTAATTTTAATGATTTAGCAAAGGAATTAATGTCATTGGAAATGACCACTTACGAACATTTAACAAAATTAACTGAATTACTTTTTAATAAAGCATTAATAGAACCTAAATTTTCGAATATGTACGCCAAATTAGCAAAAGAATTATATAATTATACTGTTAAAGAGAATGACACCATATTTTATTTCCGAGAGTCATTAATAAATAGATGCCAAAAAACGTTTACTACTTGTATATCAGTTGAAGATCAATCAAATTTAATCACTAAAGAAACATCAACTGGATGTATGACTTTTATTGGAGAATTATATTTATATGACTTGTTAACAAATAAAATAATAAATAGTTGTTTTCTGCTTTTATTATCGAAAATCAATAGTAATAAATCACATATGGCGGGATGTATATGTTCATTAATGAAAGTAGTTAAAATTAAATTTAAAACAAATTGTTCAAATGAGTCTGATGTAATTAATAAAAAAATTGCAGATTTAATCGCGACAAACACATTACAAAACAAAGAGAAATTTCGTCTTATGGATATTATTGGTCTTTAAATTATAATGTATTATATATATAATGTTAGAATATTTGGATAGTTATAAATGGTACACAATATTTGGAATATTGACAATGAATGTAATATCACAATTATATAAATTATCTGTATATAAATATTTAACAGAATTGATTATAAATGTATCGCATCTTATCACTACAAATTATATATTTCTGGGTTTTTTTATCAAATTATTCCTGATACATTCATTACAGACATTAATAAAATATATATTGGAAAAATTAATAGCGATTGGTATAAAAGATATATTTCAAAAAATGGTTACTCGTGCAATGAATGATCCTTTAGATTTTTATAAAAAAGATATAAACACAAAAATAAACCAAATTTGGGCATATTTAAATAATATTGAAGTGTTAATGTGCAAATTGCTAATTGATTTACCAATAATAATAACGTTCATGATGTATTATGCATATATGATTTGTTCTTTGTATCACCCAGTGTTATTATTTATTATACCAGCTAATATATTCATAATGTTAGTATTGCATCCATTTTATCTTAAACAATATAAATTGCAAAAGGAGGGAACCTCATTAGATGTTACCACTAAACATAAACTAATTGAAGCTATTGCGAATATTGAATATGTTAGATTAAACAATCATGAGTCACATGAAATACAAAAAATATGCGTCGCACATAATCTATACAGTAATAATAAGTTACACGATAAATGGCTTTCATCTTGTATTAATTTCATATCATTTATTTACACCGATTTTATAATATCAGTAATTTATTCTATTGGAGTACTTTATATAACTAATAAATGGTTATCTCCAATAAATCTATTATATATTGTAATACACACAGGAAATTTTTATTATCAAAGCGCTTTACTAAAAGACATTTATAATTATTATATTAAAATACCAAAAAAATCAGAAATTTTTCATCATATGTTAGACAATCAATTGACAATATCTCACAATAATAATATATCGTCTGCGATTGAAACAAATGTTAATAATATTACATATAAAAATGTTACTTTTTCATATAATAAAATAGTTAATGTCATTAATAATTTGAGTTTTGAGTTTGTTGGAAAAAATATCAATTTATTGCTGGGTCCAAATGGATGTGGCAAAAGTACAATAATAAAACTTTTATTAAGATTATATAATTCCGACTCTGGATCAATATATTTTAAAGGGACTAACATAAATGAAATGTCATTAGAAACATTAAGAAATAACATAGTATTCGTAGGTCAAGAACCAAATATTTTTAATGACACTGTTTTATATAATATAAAATACGGAAATGAAACAATATCTAATACAAAAATTATGGAATTATGTGATATATTGTATTCGAGAGAATGGTTGTTAATCAATCAACATAAACAAGCCGGTTTTAGAGGAAAAAATTTATCTGGCGGAGAAAAAAAGAAAATACAATTAATAAATGCAATGTGTAAAGCCATATGTAAAAATGCCAATGTAATTATATTTGATGAACCAACGAATACGCTTGATTCTACGGCGTTGATATGGTTTATTGACTTTATAAAATTATTAAAAATAACATATGATTGTACAATAATTATAATAACTCATGATATCCGTTTAAAAGACATATGTGATAATATTGTTGATTTGAATCTTATTAAATGATTAATTATATTTTTATTTAATGTTGCATAGCGTTCATTAAATAAAAATCAATGAATGTATCGAAAAAGGAAATGATATACTGCTCCCAACTTGTGATAAAAATACAACTGTCTACCAACTAATTTATTTAATATAATACTATACCCCACGCAACTGCACAATGTTATGGAATCACTCAACTGTATATTATATTTGATTCAGTTGCGTGATTCTATAACATTATGCCATTGCGCTGATTGTATAATACTTATTAATTTTAGCGCAATAGTACATTGTTATGGAGTCACACAATTTGATATAATATGATAATTTAATTGAGCAGTTTCATAACATTGTGCAGTTGCGTGGATATATGTAAGATGATTTTTAAGTGGAAATAATATTTAAGGATTATTTTCAAATTTGTCGCATAACATGCATTCATTAAATAAAAATTGAAAAAGTAAATACTTAAACATGGCAATTACTAATATATAAATAAAACATGGGAGTAAACGGACTCCAAACAATAATTAATGCTTTTGCTGAAAATAGCATTAAATATAGGCAATATAAAAATTATCGCGGAACATATCAATCATTGGATGCTTCTGTTACCTTATATAGATTTTGCATAGGTCTTTTGAACACTCAGAATTTCAAATCTCAGGATGGCAAATTTGTGGGTCATTTGATTGCATGTATGAATACATCATTGCGTATGTTAAATTCTAATATTAAACCTATTTGGGTTTTCGATGGTCCACCACCAAATATTAAAAATAAAACTTTAACAAAAAGAAGGCATGTGCGGCATATTGCATTATTAAAACTAAACGGTGATAATTTAAATGACGAAGAAACAAATAGATTACAAAAGAAAGCTTTCAATATAACAGCTATGCAAATCAATGAAATAAAATATCTATTAACTTTAATGGGATTGCCATTCATTGAATCACCAGGTGAGGCAGAAGCTCAATGTGCCGCTTTAAATATAGCAGGTATAAGTAATGGTGTTGTGTCTGAAGATTGGGATGTTATTTTGTTTGGATGCAAAATCATGTTAAAAAACTTTTCAAATAAATCTCAAATAATGGAAATTAACATTAGCGAATTAATGAAATCTCTAAATATGACAAGAGAACAATTCATCAATTTAGGTTCAATATTAGGTAATGATTATTGTGGCGGTATTGGCGGATTAAAACCAATAGAAGCATATACTAAATTTAAAGCTTGTAATTTCGAATTGGATAAATTAATCTCTTTATTAAAACATGACAAACAATATCACATTCCCGATAATTTTAAAGAACAAACAATATTATCGAAGGATTATTATTTGCATGCACCTGTTATAGATCCCCAAGATATAAATGTAAACTGGAAAAAACCGAATTATGAAAAATTATATGACTATTTAGTTGATGACAAAAAACTCAAACATGAATTTGTTACCGATAAAATTACGGAATTAAAAATGATCTATGGAAGGCATAGTAATAAATATAACTAAAAACCAATTAATTTATTACCATATAATACTGCACAATGTTATGGAAACATACAACGGTATATTATATTTGATTCAATTGTGCAATTCTATAACATTACACCGTTGCACTGATTATAGAATATTTATTAATTTTAACGCAATTGCACATTGTTATGGAATCGATCAATCCAATATAATATCATAATTTAATTATTTGGCTATATAACATTGTGCAGTTGCGTGAATATATGTAAGATGATTTTTAAGTGGAAATAATATTTAAGGATTATTTTCAAATCGATTGACTGGCATTCATTAAATAAAAATTAGCCCCTTGTTGAACATAGAATTCATAATTCTATGTTTAATGGGACTTATTTCATAGCATTCATTAAATAAAAATTGAATAAAAAATGACTTAAATATAAAGTGTATATATATATTTAACTAATGAGTGATAGCGATAGTGAGGATCTATATGAACTTTTAGAAGTTAAAAGACAAGCTACTACTGAAGATATTAAAAAGAAAAGAAGAGAACTTTCTATAAAATATCATCCTGATAAACAATCAGATGATAAAAAGGAATGGGGTGAACAAATGTGTAAGAAAATAAATGATGCATGTGAGGCATTATGTAATCCGGAAAGAAGAAAAATGTATGATAAATATGGGTCAACTGGATTAACTTTACCGGTTGGATTCGGTGAACCAGGTTGGAGCCCGATGGATGCAATAAATGGAGTAACCAATAGACCTAAACAACAGCATGTTGCTCCAATTAAAATAAAAGTAAGTATGACACTTGATGATATTTTTAATGGCAAAGTTGTTATACAAAATGTTGATAGGCTTTGTTTGTGTAAACAATGCAATAATACTGGATATGTAGACAAACAAAAACGCTCGCATAAATCGTATGTTGATGTTTCCAATAAATGCAAAATGTGTTATGGACATGGTTTAGTGAGAGAATCATATCCGGCTACATTCAACATTGGTCCAGGAGTGACGTCAAAAGATGTTGTCGAAATATTGAATGAGGGTCATGAATTACCTAAAGAAGTTCAAAACCGAGTAACTAAAAGAGGTGAAATACATTGTTCAATAACAGAAATTCCACATCCTACATTTAAACGTGGTGTAGAACAAAACGGTCATATTAATTTGGCACATATTAGCACTACTATCCAATTAGAATTGCATGAAGCATTATGTGGTTTTACCAGACAAATTAAATACTTAGACGGATCAATTCTATATATTGATCAATATGATCCACTAATGGATGGAGATATTAGGGTTATAGAAAATAAAGGTTTACCATATAGAGGGAA
>Ga0315284_10012496_pt1 | contig 12092 bp, 12 predicted proteins | sample YL17G09_16_MG_FD_203696 | JGI IMG/M metagenome (GOLD analysis project Ga0315284, IMG submission 203696) | Sediment microbial communities from Yellowstone Lake, YNP, Wyoming, USA - YL17G09_16 | ecosystem: Environmental > Aquatic > Freshwater > Lake > Sediment | place: USA: Wyoming | collected...
ACTAACCTCCTGGTTTCGTCTCTTTCACCCAGATGCGGTACATCTTCTCCCCCGCCTCTTCAAAGCATTGAAACCCCTTCGAATCCACCTCTTCCACCTGGACATTCTCTTTGCCGCATAGCTCTATCGTCTGATCAAGCCAGTTTCTGAAATGCGGTCCGCCACCGAAGTAGACCTTGCGCCACTTATTTCCGCGCTCGTCTACCTTTTCCCTAATTCCTGCTTCCTTATCGAGTAGCTCCTCGTGGGCTTTATCTTCTTCAACCAATTCTGATGTCTCCTCTTTCAACCCCCTGTATCCCCCAGTCTTGGGGGTCCGCCATAGGCGGATGGGGGACACCCCCAAACCCCCAGCAGGATCCGCCTAAGGCGGACTGCACCCCTTTATCAGGGAACAGTTACCGTACCCCTTAGGGCGTTTCGCGAAGCGCCTCTACAGCTCTCCGCACTCTCCAGTTTACATTCACAACATCCTGATTGCCTTCAGGGGGCAGGCCTTAACACACTTGGCACAGCCATGACACCATTTCGATGGATTGATTACGGGTGTTTCGTAGGGCATTTCTTGTTTTAAGCTTCCGTGTTCGCACTCTCGCGCCGCTACGCATACGCCGCTATCGCATTTTTCGGGACAGCACTTCGTATAATCAACCGCAGCTACCTTCTCGGGCATGGGTTTCTATTTCAACCCCCTGTATCCCCCAATCTTGGGGGACTTTAAGAGTTGGGGGACACCCCCAAACCCCTGGCAAAGGGGCTTCGCCCCTCTGCACTCCACCACATCAATGTAGTCACCTAGTAGTTATTTTAGTCTTTTTATCGGCGCAGGTAGCGCTACCCTTCCTGCTATCCTTGAAGACCAGGGCCCCGACAGGGCAAACCTCAATACACTCGTCGCAGACATGGCATCCTGACTCAGCGATAGGCTTGTCTTCAAAGGTGGTGACCACTCTATCGAAGCCGCGATGTGCAAAACCCAGCACACCCACACCGAAACGCTCACGGCACGCCCATACGCATCTGCTGCACAGGACACATTTGTTGGGGTCGTAGATAAAGTTGGGGCAGCTTGAATCTATAGGCAGATTGTGTACCAGCTTCCTGAAACGCTTGGTATTTAACTTGACGCCCAGAAAAGAGCAGAGCTTCTGGAGCTCACAGGAACGATTCTTAGCGCAGTGAGCGCAGTCTACAGGGTGGCTGGCCAGAAGAAGCTCCAGGGCGGTGCGAGCCAGCCGTCTAGCCTTGGGGCCTTGAGTATTGACCACCATACCCTCGGCGACAGGCTCCGTGCAGGAGGTAACCGGCCCATTTCGTCCTTCTATCTCCACAAAGCAGAGCCGGCAGCCGGCGTAAGGCTCTGCAGCCTTACGTATGGCGCACAGGTTTGGTATATAAATCCCGTTATCCAGTGCCGCCCAGAGCACCTTTTGCCCCTCACGGGCTTTTATCGCCTTTCCATCTATGGTTAACGAGACTGTCTTCATATGTTTAATTTTTGGCAGCCGGCACTTTCTCAGGAGGCGACAGCTTCACTACTGCGTTGTACTGAGGCGGACAGGCGGTCATGCAGGTGCCGCACTTGACGCATTTAGCCTGGTCGATGACCTTGATGCGTTTCTTATTCGATGAGATAGCTTCCACAGTGCAGGTGCCCACGCAGGCATCACAGGAGCGCTCGCACTTCTCGGGAAGGATGTAATAGGCGATGAGGTCATGGCACATCAGCGCCGGGCAGCGCTTTTCCTCTATATGCGCTTTGTATTCGTCACGGAAATAACGGAGTGTGGTCAATACGGGGTTAGGCGAAGTCTTGCCCAGGCCACATAAGGAACCCATCTTCACATCCTCCGCTAGCTCCTTTAACGTGTCCAGGTCTTGCATTTGACCTCGTCCGCAGGTAAAATCCTCCAGCATTGCCAGCATCTGTCTCGTCCCCAGGCGGCACATGGTGCACTTGCCGCATGATTCTCTCTGGGTGAACTCCAGGAAATACCTGGCTACCTCCACCATACAATCGTCTTCGTCCATCACCACCATGCCACCGGAGCCCATCATGGCTCCTACTTCCTTCAAGGAATCGAAGTCTATAGGCATATCCAACGCCGACTCGGGCAGACAACCTCCTGAGGGGCCACCGATTTGCACTGCCTTGAAACGCTTGCCTTTGGGTATCCCGCCGCCGACATCGAAGATAATCTGTCTTAGCGTGGTTCCCATAGGCACTTCGGTTAAGCCGGTGTTGAGCACCTTGCCTGCCAGAGCGAAAACAGCGGTGCCTTTGCTTTTCTCAGTGCCGATGCCTGAGAACCAGTCGGCTCCGTTTCTGACTATGCGCGGCACATAGGCCAGGGTCTTAACGTTGTTGATTACAGTCGGCTTCCCATGAAGGCCTCTGGTGGCAGGGAAGGGAGGACGATGATGTGGCAGCCCGGGCTTGCCCTCCAGCGAAGCGATAAGCGCTGTCTCTTCCCCACAGACGAAGGCCCCCGAGCCTTGAAAAAGCTTGATGTCAAAGCTGAAGCTGCTGCCCAGGATGTCCTTACCCAGCAGCCCCAGGCCTTGTGCCTGGCTAAGCGCTATTTCCACACGATGCACTGCCAATGGGTATTCTGCCCGGACATAGATATAGCCGTGGCCTGCGCCTACCGTATATGCGGCGATTATCATGCCCTCTATGACAGAGTGCGGGTCGCTCTCCAGAATGGCCCTGTCCATGAAAGCGCCGGGGTCGCCCTCGTCCGCATTGCAGATAAGGTATTTAGTCTTGCCAGGTGAGCTGCGGCAGACCTCCCACTTTTGCGCCGTGGAGAATCCCGCACCTCCCCTGCCCCTGAGCCCTGACTTTCTGATCTCCTCAATGACATCCTCAGTCTGCATCTGGAGCGCCTTAGCCAGCGCTTCATAGCCACCCTTGGCGATATAGTGGTCGATATCCTCGGGATCGATACGACCTATGTTTTCCAGGAGGACATATTTCTCATGCTTGAAGCGAGGCAGGTCATATAAAGACGGTAGTAGCTCGTTCTCCTCAAGAGCGCCCAGAGCAAACTCAGGGGAAATGTCCCCGCCCCGAATGTAGTCCTTCACCAGGCGGCGGGCTTTCTCCATGTTGATATAGCCATAGACTACAGTAGGGTTGCCGGGCTTTTTGATGATGACCAGGGGCTCTGCATAGCAGTGTCCCATGCACCCCACTTCGATCACGCGAGCGTCCTGCTGTTCCTTGCCCAGTTCCTCTTTTATCGTCTCGAGGACTTCCAACGCCCCGGCTGCCCTGCCGCAGGTGGCTGCGCTTACCATGATGACTGGCCTCTTGCCATCCCAGAGCTCCTGCCATCGTGAAAGCGCATGTTCTTTAATTTTCTGAAAAGTCGAAACAACATCCTGCGAAGCTATTACTGTCACTGGTTCCCTTTATCCTTACTTAATTCCACAAGGGGTAGCCTGGAGCATCTGCTCCAGGAACGGTTGGAGCGGGTGCTCCAACCTACCCACATTATTAGTCGGGCTTTTCCTTAGCCTTCTTTTCCTTCTCTATCTTGTATGCGAGGAGGATACCATCGACTCTGGTGGGGCTGATTCTGCCCTCCGCCTTCTTATCGATTACATTCACCGGAGCCATAGCACAACAGCCCACGCAGGCTACAGTATCCAGGTCGAATTCGCGGTCAGTGGTGGTCTCCCCCCTATTTATCCCCAGCCTCCTCTTCCAGGCATCCAGGAGGATATAGCCGCCCTTCATATGACAGGCCGTCCCCAGGCATACCCTGATAGAATGCTTGCCCGGCGGTTTGAGACGGAACTGGTTATAGAAGGTGACCACGCCGTAGACATCCACCTCGGGTATCTTGAGATACTCGGCGACCTCAATCTGAGCTTCGCGGGGAAGATAGCCTAGCTCATCCTGAACCTGCTGCAGGATGGGCACCAGGTTCTCCCTTTTTTTATTAAATCTCTTGAGCACCTTCTTGGTTGTCCGGCGAATGTCTTGCTGTTCCTCAGGCGTATTCGCTATCTTTGTGCTGGAAATAGGAGGCACAGTAGAAGTATCTTGCATTCTAATTTGACCCCTGACGACTTACTTTTCAACCACAGCAGGGCGTTCAGCCGAACACCCCTACATAGCTTCTTCACCGGCTTCCCCAAACTCTCTGGGCTTGATTACCTCTTTTGCTCTTTCGACAAGCGCTTGAGGCACCAATATTCTTATCTCCCCCAGACCATCCACTGTCAGCCCAAAAACCCTGCCTACACTCTCGTATTGCAGCATAACCGGGATCCCCTCGGACTCCAGATGCGACTTGATTATACTTGCTTCAAGCTCACCCTGAGCTATATGTACTACCACAAGGTCTTTTCGCTTAGCCACCACACACCTGCTCCTGCTCAAGCTTTCTTTGCTTGAATCACTCTCTTCCCCAACTCAAAAGCATCTGATAAGGCAATCGGGTGTTCTTTAATCTCACCTCTGGCGTCCACTCCCCGGATGAGGAGCTCATCAGCATACTCAGCTCCAATCGCTTCGAAAAAGTACTTCACAGTTAGGATCGCCCCTTCAAATAACCTCTTCCCCTTGGTAGCCCCCACAGCAATGAACGCTCCCTTTCTTCCGCTATTTGGCAGGCTCTGCTTGAGTATATGTTTTCTTGCCCACAGAGCCTGGCAACGATCAATAAGTGCCTTGCCCTGGCTGCTGACCCCGTAGAAAAACATAGGGGAGGCAATTATTACCACGTTTGCACCAAGGAGCTTGGGGTATATGTCGTCCATATCGTCCCTGATGACACAATTGCCGTCCTTGAAGCAGCCCAGGTACTCCTTGCAAGGGGATATCTTGAGCTTATCCACCACTATCTTCTCGACCTCAGCGCCCTGGCTTTTAGCTCCCTTCAGGGCTTCTTCAAGCAACAGGTCGGTATTGCCCTTTATCCTAGGACTCCCCATAATCCCCAGAACTTTCAATGCCAGACCTCCTAAGAAGGGGTGCTGATGCACATTCTCCCACGATGCTATTATAAACTTTTCTACTTCAGCTGTCTTGTCCTGCGCTCTCCTCTAAGTTCTTCAAAAAGTTTTATAAATTGCGACGCTATTTCCTCAGAGGAATTTCGAATCGCATATCCCTCAGCCGCCACCAAGCTCTCCTCCACACTTTCAGTACCATCGAAGATTCCTCTAAGCTTCTGCTCCAGGTCTTGAAAGTCACTGTATTTGATTACTTCCTTACCTGCGAGGTCGAAGAAGTTGCAATAGCCGGGTACAAGCACGGGTCGCCCTGCGCCTAGACAGGTCGTGACACATGAAGAGACCCCGATGCCGTCTATGCTCACCCTACCATAGTAGATATAGGCGTCGCTGGCATGGAGATAAGTGTAAAGCTTGTCATCAGTAGGCATCTCTTCCCTGAGCATGAAGAATTTCGGCATGGACTTGAGTCCTGACACAGCAGTCTGGGTATGGTGGCTAAGTAGCAGGAAGAGGACAGGGTAGTCTCTTGATAACTTCTCCATGACAGGGAAAAGCTCGGCGTGAAAATAGACGCTGTCGGCTCCATAGGCAAACACAATTTTCTTGTCTAAGGGGAGGCCTAGTAATTTGCGCGCTTCTTTTTTATCTCCTTGCGTCGGAGGATGGCATGGGAAAGGGATTATAGCGATTTTCTCCTCGGGGAATGCCTTTACCAGGAATTCCTTGTACCGTTGGTCAAAGCAGAGGATGACATCCCAGTCGAACTTGTACCAATTGGGGTCGTTGGGCAACCCCGTTTCATGGACTACGTGTACGGTTTTCGCTTTCCTTTTGATCTTAGGGAAAATTTCCAGCAGCTCAGGCATGGGCATGATCGCAGCCATCTCCACCAGGAATATCTCGTAATCTTCCTCCAGGAAAGGTCGCGGGTCGAAGAAATAACCGCTGCGGTCCCTCTCACCCCAGATATCCTGCACGTAGCAGCGTCGGATAAAAGGCTCATCCTGCTGATAAAGCAAAGAAAGGTCCATACCGGCGGGGGCGAATACTTTTAGCTCATGTCCCATTTCCAGCCAGGAGCGCCCTATAGGCTCAGCGTGGGATGACTGACCCGAGGGCACATTCCACCTGGTCATCATGGCTATCTTCATACTTAATCTATCTTGCAGCCATGATAGGGTAATGTCAAGAAGGACTTCGTGCTAAGCCAATTCGCAGCTACTTCATGAGGGCCGCATTGAGCTATGTCACTCGTGGCCGGGACGCTCTTGTTGGATGTAGAGATTTGCCTAAAACTTTGTTGAAGAGTTCGATGAATTGCTTTGCAATCTCAAAGTCGGAATTCCTCGTTGCGTATTCCTCTGCCGCTGCCAGGCTTTCCTTCACATACCCGGCATCTTCGAAGATATCCCGCATCCTCTGTTCCAACTCCTGGAAGTCGTTGTATTTGATGACTTCCTTCCCCGAGAGGTCAAAAAAATTGCAATAGCCGGGCACGAGTAACGGTCGCCCTGCGCCCAGGCAAACAGCAACGGAGGAGGAAACCCCGACACCCTGTGTTTTAAACTCTGTTCCTCCGACATAGTTGACATAGGCATCGCAGGCATGGAGATAAGTATAGAGCTTTTCCGTCGTAGGCATCTCATCTCTTAACAGCAGAAATTCCGGCTTGGATTCCAGTTTTGTGGGATCGTGATGCGCTAGCAGCAATAGCATGGCTGGATAGTCTTTAGATAGGCTCTCTATGATAGGGAAAAGTCCAATATGATTGAAGATGATATTGAAACCGTAGGCTAACACAATCTTCTTGTCTAAAGGGAGGCCGAGGCTTATTCGCGCCTGCTTCTTGTCTCCATGCAGCGGAGGATGACACGGGAAAGGAATGATTGCAATCCTCTCCTCAGGAAAGGCCTTGGCCATAAATGCTTTGTAGCGCTCGTCAAAGCAGACAATGGCGTCCCACTCGAATTTGTACCAGTCGGGGTCGGGGGGCAATCCCGTTTCATGAACTACAAGTACAGTCTTAGCTTTCTTCCTTATCTGAGGGAATATCCCCAGCATCTCCGGCATCGGCATGAGATATGCCATCTCCATCAGAAGTATCTCGTAATCTTCCTCCAGATACGGTTTAGGGTCAAAAAAGTAGTCTTTACCATCCCTTTGACCCCAGACATCTTGAACAAAGCATCTGTGGACAAAAGGCTCATCAGGACGGTAGAGGAGGTGTAAGTCCAGCCCTTTGGGGGCAAATACTCGTAGCTCGTGTCCCGTCTCCAGCCATGCGTGTCCGATGGGCTCTGCGTGGGACGATTGTCCCGAAAACATATTCCACCTGGTCATCATGCCTATCTTCATGCCTATTTCCCTTGGGGCTTCCTTGCCTGCTTTACCGCTTCGCAGACAGTGCTTATCTGTTCCTCAGTAAGGCCTGACCCCGAGGGCAGGTACAAGCCTTTCTCCGCCAACTGCTCGCTGACCGGATAGTGCTCTCCTTCGAACAGCCCCATGTTCTTAAAGGCCGGTTGCACATGCATAGGAATGAAGAAAGTTCTGGTATCAACTCCCTTCTGACGCAGAAAAGCCATGAGCTCATCGCGGCCCATTCCGAATTCATTTTCAATCACAATGCAATACATCCAGTAAACGTTCTTAGCCCACTTTTTCTCTATGGGCAGGGTTATCCCCGGCACCCCTTTAAGCAATCGGTTGTAGATGCTGGCGTTTTTCCTTCTCATCTCCACTAAGCCTTCTATATTCTCAAGTTGAGCCAGCCCTATGGCCGCCTGTACATTGGTCATCCTGTAATTAAAACCGAGCTCGGTGTGAAGGAATCGCCGTTCACGGGAGAATGCCTGGTCTTTGAGCCGCCTGGCGCGGTCAGCTACCTTTTCGTCATTAGTTACCATCATGCCGCCTTCGCCGGTGGTAATTATCTTATTGGCGTAGAAGCTGAAGCAAGCCACATCGCCAATGCCGCCAGCCATCTTGCCTCTGTATGTAGCGCCATGAGCTTCAGCGGCATCCTCCACAATATACAGGCGGTGTCTTTTGGCGATATCCATTATCGGGTCCATATCGCAGGGATGCCCGTAAATATGCACAGGCATTATCGCCTTGGTGCGAGGGGTTATCTTCCGTTCAATCTGGGTAACATCCATGTTCCAGGTCTCTGGCTCCGAGTCAACGAGCACCGGTTTAGCACCAGTGTAGATGACTGAGAAGCCGCAGGCCGTCATAGTGAAGGTCGGTATTATGACCTCATCGCCTTTGCCGATACCCAAGGCAGCTAAGGCGAGGTGCAGGGCAGTGGTACCGCTGGTAGTGGTTATCCCATGCTTTACACCACAATAGGCAGCGAACCCCTTCTCAAATTCAGCGATATATTTGCCGGCAGAGGAAATCCAGTTGGTTTTCAGACAATCGGTGACATATTCCAGCTCTTTCACCCCTATCAGGGGCTCGCACACCGGTATCATCATTATCTCCTTTCAAATAGGAGCGTGCCATAGCTCCATTGATTGGCCAGAGGCCCCTTCCAGGTTGGCAGGTACTTGAATCCGTAGAGGCGGAACTCCTTCAGCCAATAGCCCCGGCTATGTACATTCTTTCGAATAGTGTCTCCCGGGTCTGTCTTGTAGGCTGTCCTCAAATAGACGCTACCCCCTGGCTGCATCACCCGCCTTATCTCGCTAATAACCTTATCGTAGTTATCGAGGCACTCTATGGTGCCAAGTAAAGTGACACAATCGAAATATTCATCAGAAAATGGCAAAGAATCCTTGTTCAAATCCACTCTGTACAAGTGTTTACGAATATCTTCCGGCGAAGTAGATAGAGCGTATTCACTTACATCAACCCCCCATGCCTCCATTCCTTGCTCTCTGAATGCCTTAACCATGTACCCCTTGGCACAGCCGACATCCAGAACTATTTTAGGATTAAAACACATCTTTATGCCCAGGGACACAAGTTGAGACAAAGGATAATACTCATCAGCACCATAGGCCCTGTAGAACCAGGGCTCCTTTTTGCCTCCATCGAAAAATTCCTTGCCGAAGGTCTCCTCATCGCTCATTTACTACTCCGTCACTCTGGCTATGGCAGTGACATTCCACTCATTCTCGTCCACTGTTCCATTTAGATTGAGGAAAGGACAAAACTTCAGCAGCTCAAATCCGGCATCATCGAGGTAATGGGCTATCTCCTGCGGGAAGAAATATCTCACCACGTGGGTTTCTTTAAACTCATTGAGGATGTTCTCGCCCTGTGTCACCAGGACATGGTAGTGGCTTCTGCAAATGTGGTGGAGTGCATCCATCTCGGGATGCACGGTTCTGATGACTCTCTTCCCGTCCTTTTCCACAACCTTAACCCGGACAGAGGGCAAGATCCTTAAAACTGCCAGGCCATTCCAGAAGTCAAAGGTGAAGATAGAGCCGGGTTTGAGGTGTCGCCTGATGTTTTCCAGGGCTCTTTGTATATCTCTGTTCTCAGTTAGATAATTGAGGACAGCGAACATGCTGATGCAGGCATCGAATTTTTTCTTGAGGTCGAATTTGCGGATATCTGCAGTTTGGAAGGTGAGGCCGGTACCGTGCCCCTTAGATTTCTCCTTCGCCTTGCTTATCATAACCCGGGAGGCATCGATGCCGTTCACTTTGTAGCCTCTGCGGGCTAGTAGAGTAGAATGTCCGCCGGTGCCGCAGCCCACATCTAGTATGCTCTTAATAGGTTTTGCCGAGTAGGCCTTAAATATCTCCTGTATGAAATCACATTCCTTTTCATAGTCTTTGTCACTGTAGAAAATGTCGTAATACTCGCCATATGTCCCGAATACCTTTTGCACTTTGGACTCTCACCTTCCCTCAAGCAGCTCAAGCAGTTTCTCCTCCTCCTTGCCCCAGATCTTCACCTTTTTCCCCAGCCGAGAGGACTCGTATACTCCATAAGCCATCTGAACTGCCCTCAATCCATCGAATCCGTTAGGCAGCGGCTGTTTCGAGTTGCTGATAGCCTGTATGCAATCGTTGAACTCCAGAACATGAGATTGAGCTGGTACATCGCTGTAATCGAAGACTTCCTGCTTGCCATCCTGTTTACCCAGGGTAGTTATGCATTTGGTGCCCCTATTATCGACGCGGATATAGCCCTGGCTGCCATATACCTCCAGGTACATATATTCAGCCCATTCCGTCCAGGATGAGTGGATGAACGCTAACTTTCCTCCGTCGAAAGTGAAAATACCCATGCCGTTGTCCTCTAAAGGACTTATTTCCCAATGCAGGGTGGAGACTTTCCCCACACATTCCCGTACCTCGCCCATAAACCATCGTGAAATATCCAGCAGGTGGCAACCATTATCCAGAAAGGTTCCCCCACCCGACAGCTCAGCATTGGAAAACCACATCTTCGTCGGCCAACCGGCGTTGCCTACCCACCCCCTAAGAAATAGAACCTCACCTATAGCGGAGCTATCCAACAGTTGCTTAGCTTTCTGAACGCTGGGGAAATACCTCAGATTTGAGCCCACTTTCAGAAAGCGCTCAGTTTTCGCTGCGGCCTTGACAATACTAAATGCCTCTTCGGGATTTCTGGCAAGAGGTTTCTCGCACCAGACATGCTTGCCCTGTTTTAGGGCCTCAGTGGCGATGGGGTCATGGAACTTATTTGGCACTGAGACCACGACAAAGTCCACATCAGGTCTGCCCACAGCCTTTTCCCAGTCAGGATAAAAGTCACAACCCATCTCTTTGCTGAATTTCTTTGCTGCTTCCGTATCGTTGTCCGAAAGGCACACAAGCTCTGTTTGGGAGTGACTTGTGATGGATTTCATCCTGCGTATACCCATCCTGCCACAGCCTATAACAGCGAATCTCAATTTATCAGTCATTATCTATCTACCTTTTCTAGTGTCGTTCTCTAAAGATAGAGGGATCTTGTGAAATCGCAGTAACCAGAGGTTGACAAAGATGTAGATATCGGTTTGCCTTTGCTACTTGGGAGTTCTTCCTATTGGTCTTTGACATCCGATGTTGACGCTACCAACCGGGCAGTTTTTGCAGGACTTTAAGTCGCTATTCACCATGGATACATGTGGCAGCGTTCATGAATTACATGGCACAATTGTTTACTTTATATCATTAAACACAAGCCTGTGTCAAGTGCAACGAGAAGGTCGGAAGCGCTTTCCATCGCGCTACCCCGTACATCCTTGCCCTTAATCGAGGCGGAATGCTATACTAAATGCATTATGAAAAAGCGAAAGAACAGGGGACCTCTAGCAGGAATCAGAGTGCTTGACCTGTCTAAATACGGGCCGAGCCGGTATTGCTCCATGATTCTGGCTGACCTCGGCGCTGAGGTAATCGTCGTCGAAATGCCTAAGTCTGCCGGGCAGACGCTGGATGTAGTGTCTGAAGATATAGGCTCGCTCTACATAGCTCACAACCGCAACAAGAAGTGCATCGTGCTCAATCTAAAGAAGGAGGAAGGCAAGGAAATCTTCTACCGTCTGGCGGAGAAGATGGATGTAGTTATAGAGGCCAACCGTCCTGGTGTCCTCAAGCGCCGCGGCATGGATTATGCAACAGTCAAGAAGCTCAACCCCAGGCTTGTTTATTGCTCCATCACAGGCTACGGTCAGGATGGGCCCTATGCCCAGAGAACCGGCCATGAGATCAACTTCGCCGCAGTATCCGGCATTATGGAACTTATTGGCAGCAAGAATGGTCCCCCGGTATACCTCCAATCGCCATCTATCGCCGACCTTCTCGGAGGCGTCACCCACGCCGTCATCGCCATAACATCTGCATTGTTTGCCCGAGAGAAAAACGGCAAGGGACAGTATATAGACGTCTCCATTACCGATGGCACAATCTTCTATCATTGGATAGACGGGCAATCGTATCTAATGAACGGAAATCTGCCCGAGCGCTCAGAATTTGCTACCGGCAGCGACATGGCCTGCATGAATACCTACAAAGCCCGTGATGGCAAATACTTCACAGTGGGCTGTGCCGAACCCTGGCTATGGGTCAAGCTCTGCAAGCTTGTGGGCAGAGAAGATTTTGTACCCAACCAATTCGACGATGTAGATAAGCAGAAGGAGATTTACCAGACGC
>Ga0315284_10012498_pt1 | contig 12092 bp, 10 predicted proteins | sample YL17G09_16_MG_FD_203696 | JGI IMG/M metagenome (GOLD analysis project Ga0315284, IMG submission 203696) | Sediment microbial communities from Yellowstone Lake, YNP, Wyoming, USA - YL17G09_16 | ecosystem: Environmental > Aquatic > Freshwater > Lake > Sediment | place: USA: Wyoming | collected...
AGAAACAAGCTCTCCCGATCCACCAGAGGTACCATTTAATAGAGGGGTTTCACCAGGGTAGGCCATGAAGATTATGGGATTTCCCGCCGTACCTGAATTTGAAGGCTGATAATACCCGGTTAAATAACCTCCAAAGTCCTTCTTTGGTACGTCGTAGGTCCCACCCCTAAAATAAACGGTATCTCCAGCAACAGCATTAGCAAAAGCTATGGCAACAGAACATGTAGTATTGATATTCGTCGAATCAGCCCAAGTGGCTTTGCCGGTAGGAGAGACATAATGAATAGCGGCATTTGACATCCCTGAAAATAAGAAGAATCCAAGCACGAAAAATACTGTGAAACACGTGATAGAAGCCATTTTTTTAAACATATCTATACCTCCGAAACGTTTTCGCTAACATTTCGAAGCAAATATTGTGCCAAGGTGTTACCCTATGATTGATCTTTAAAAATTGAAGGATAAATCCCTCCAATCCTTTTTCTCATTGACAAATTCTAATCCACCCGTCCTCAATATTTATCCTTTCCCCTGTTTCCAATAATCGTTAAAAGTAATATTTACAATATGTTAAAGTCCAGCCCGATGTTTATTTCTGTTGAGCTCCAACCTCATTGTTAAATTATTGTCATCTTCTATACTAAAAGAGCGTGGGCTATCCATTATGGTTGTCCATCATTTAATTAATTTTAAAAAGTTGCTGATTTGTACAAATTGTCAATTTTATTTGAATCAGGTGCACAAAAATGAATCCAGCCGTTCGATAAGGGAGATAGTGTAACTAAGCTCTACTTCAATTTATTCCAGTGACCCTTACCTGCGTAAACTCCATATCATAGCGAGAGATTTTTTTTCGAACAGAAGTAGATAAACAGAATAGAAAATAGCTCCCATTATTATCTCTTGAATAAGAACTACTCTATCATTTTCAAAGGCAATATGTGCGGCATTCATGAGAAAATTCCAGCTAATGATTAAGGCAACCATAACTCCTGAAGCTACGATTGGCATAACAATATTATTCAGATACCTTATGATTGGAATATTAAGTTTCCTCAATGTAATCCACGCCCAACCTATACACAAAAAAGGATAAACACACACCCAAGGAAGCATCAAAGCATTTAACCCATAATTAGACGCTATAAAAATTGATAGACTCATCACAACTGCCCTTATTAAGTTAAATATTAATGTATAATGTGGTTTCCCTTGAGCGTAGTGGATGATTCCATTAATTTCCGTTAAAAATATGAAAAATTGCGTTATACAAAACATTCTAAATATAAATATAATTGGTCTCCATTTTTCACCTAAAACATTGAGAATGATTTCTTTTCCGAAGAATACTCCCCCCATAAGTAAGGGAGCGGAAATAAGAGAAATAAATTTAGTCATTTTCAAATACATATCCTGACATTTTGCGAGGTCATCCTGGTACCTCGAGAATACAGGGAAGCAAACCTGTTGAAGGATTGAAACTACTTTGTCAGTCGGAATATTTGCAAGCTCCATTGCAAACGAATAGTAACCAAGAGATTGTGCATTAAACATCTTGCCAACAATAAATTTGTCAGCCTTTTGGAAAAAATAAAAAAGCGACCTTGAACCTGCAATATTTACTCCGAATGCAAGTAAAGGCTTTGCCTCTTCAAAATTAAAATGGAAAATCGGCCACCATTTTGATGCTAAAAACGTCAAGATCACAACGATAGTTCTTTGAATAATAGTGCCGTTAATTAATGTCCACACCCCAAAGCCTTTATTCGCCATCCATAACATTGAAAGACTCGCCAATCCAACCGAAATTAACTGAATAAGTCCAATTTCTTTAAATCTAATCTCTCTTGATAAAATATTGTAAGGAACAATCATGAGAGCGCTGATTATGAAGACAGTTGAGATTAATTGAGTAATTGGAATAACCCTTTGCTCATTGAAAATCCATGCGGTAGGATAAGCCAAGCTAAAACTAACTGCTGCTACCCCACAGCCGATTAAAAACGAGAGCCAAAATACGCTTGAAAGTTCCTTTTCTGTAATCTCCTTTTTTTGAATAATCGCTGCGCCTAAACCCATCTCACTAAATATTTGGACATAACCGGTAAGAATACTTGCCATAGCCATCAAACCGTAATCTTCCGGAACCAGAATTCTTGCAACAACTACCGTGATAATCCATGAGAAGACTTGAGTTATAAACTTAAACCCCGAAAACCAAAGTCCCCCCCTTGCAGCTTTTTGTGCAAATGACACAATTTCTCCATTTAAGCTCTTTTTAGAATTATCAATGCCCATCAATGCTTACCTTAATATTTACGATACCTTAAATAATGCCTGAGATCTTTCTTTAATATTCCGAATCACTTCAACAAGCTTAAAAAAAGAATTTGAAGTGGTCATTCTTCTTAGCATAGCTGATTTAAGCATATTCCTTGCCTGTTTAATTATCGGTTTTATCCCTGGATTTATTAAAATTATTTGATAATTTGGAACTTTTTTCCCTAATAATTTGGCAAGATACAGTATCGGTTTAACATTGTTATTTATATCCTTCCATAATCCGAGTTGCGATTTCCAAAAAGTTTCAGAACTAACTTCAAATGCCTTGATAGCCTCATGTTTAATCGCTTCCTCTATAATCCTCAGTCCTTTCTCGGTTCGAGCAACAATAATCGAAGTACCTTGCGAATCTTCCTTTAGCTCAGGAAGCCACGCATCCCCTAAAGAAATATCCGCAGATTCCGCTGTTCTATCAAGACAAAGGAAACATCTCCATGGTTGCCAACTCTCGAAATACTCATCATTATATTGTTGATAAGGTATTTTGATATTTTTCTTAGAGTTTTTAAATTGAATTTGCATAACCCCAGGCCATCCGTCTCCCCGGTATTTGATGCATTGAACACTCTCTGTTGCAATATTCCTATTTTTCAAAATCCACTTAGTTCCCTCCTGCCCTCTCACCCCCCCGCATAACAACCCGATTGTAATAATATTATCTATTTTTTTGAGGGGTTCAAATTCTTGCGCATTACGGATTCCCTGAATATGGCATGGAAGTCCAATAAAAACGATTGAGTGATTCGTACGCCTATTAAGATCTTTTAAAATAGAGTTGGTCGTTGCAGGGCAATACTTGCTTCCCATTGCGCGTAACACTTCACTTCCAGATTTGCATAAGGTGGGTTCGGTATCATAAATAGATTTTTCTTTCATCCTTGTCGCAACTACTGCAGCCGGACTTTCTGACTCTAAAAGGAACAGGGAAACTGCTGTTGCAATTCCACCGGAGGAAGCGTTATGCCGAATCTCTGGGTCTGCCGCATGGCCAATAAAGCATTTTATGTGTCTTCCGAATTCAAACTTCTCGTCAGATTCTCGACGGTAGACATGAAGACCGGGACATACTCGATAGCAAATTTCGCAGTTTGTGCACTTCTCTCTACTCACAAAAGGAATATAGGTTCTATGCTTAGGTGAATAAACCATCAAGATAGCGTTTTCCTGACACACTCCGTCGCATGTTCCACAACCCAGGCACAAATTCTCCCTTACAATATCGGTTACAGAGTATTTCAATGGATTTTAGTTCCTTATTCCTTTTTCCATTCTTTCCTTTAACAACCTTGCCGCCCGATAAGCCTCTTCCCTAATCTGATCTGCATCCTTCTTCATTTCACGAGCGATTTGCTCCCGGTTTCCCCATTCCGATGTTAATAGTTTCTTCAGTGCAAAGGTGTCCGGGTTATTCAAATTAAATACTTTTCGGTTAAACATTCCCGCTATGATGTGATGCATCCTTAAATCTTCTTCCACTGTCAAGGCAATGCAGGGTGTGCCAACGGAAACTGCTGCGATCAGCGCATGAGTTCTCTCTCCTACCACAAACGCACAATTCTTTATTAACCCCTTTAACTCACCGGCTGAATATTTATTTTCAATCAGAGTGACTCTCTCCCTGCCGCAGGGTAACGCATTATAGATATCTCGGTTCATTTCTCTATCATCATTCATAGGTACTGGGCCAATTGAATGAGGTATAAACACGAAATGTGCATCAGTTATCTCCAGAAGATGTTCAATTAAGTCTGCCCAAAGCTTCACTCTGACCTTATGCTTCACCTCTATATTCTTTTCATACGAAAAAGATTTTTCATAAACGATGCCTCCCCGCACTGGAATTAAACCGTACAGGGGCTTTTTATTCTGACCCGGCATTCCTTCCATTTTCTTAATCTCTTCAACTCGCTCTTCCTTGCAGGGCTCAACCAGAACGGCTGGATCAGGAAACAAATGAACTCTTTCCGCAGGAATGTCATTTTTGATTAAATAATCTCTTGTCCCAGTATCCCGAACAGTGCAAAGAATAGAATTCTTTATAGCAAATTGAAAAAACTTTCTGACTCGGTACCTACTTCTTCCGGTTAAATCATTCCCTCCACCGAAAAGCGCTATGGGCACCCCCATTATTTTTGCAGCAAGGACAAACCAAAAGTCCTGATATCCTAACATTCCGTCATGTCCAGCTATAATCAAATCTGCTTCGCGTAATGATTTCAATAACTCGTCTCTAAAAATTCCATTTGCAATCCGCCTCGAAAATTTCGCTATAACAGCATATAGAATAAGCTTTCCCCACGTTTTAAAAAAATGGATTCTGGTCCTGTGTGTCGGATTAGGATTATTGACATTATTATAGGCATCCTCTATGCCCAGCAAATCCACTCCCCCAACCACATGATATTTGCCCTCATAGTTCTTTCGATCATCGTCAATCCAACCTCCAGGCGAGTATACTGTTAATCTGAAATCTCCCCACAACTTCAAAGCTTCATAAATACCATCAAGAATTGCAGCTTCACCCATATTTAATGATGTAATTGGTTCAGGAATAACGACGTTCATCATTGACGGTCTCATCTCATTCTATTCTTTCCAAGCGTTCCAAATACTTCTTGAATCATCATTGCATCCCATTCAAGTATAATTCTTCGTATTGCTTAGTCATAATCTCCGCACTATATTTTTCATCAAACATTTTTGTTCCATTTGTTACATACTTTACCCTTAGCTCTTTATTGTGAAGTAATTTTATGATTTCCATTGAAAGTTCTTGGGCATCTTTTGCTTTCACTAAAGAGCCGTTACTCCCATTTTGAATTGCTGTACCGGTACCTCCAACATCAGTAGCGATAATCGGACAGCCAGATGCCATTGCTTCCAATATAACCATCGGAAGCCCCTCCCATAACGAAGGAAGCACATAAATGTCAAGCAACTTCAAAATCTCGGGCATGTCTAATCGAGGGCCGAGGAAGAAAACATTATCATTAACCTTAAGCTCAACTGCTTCCTTCTTTAACTGTGGTTCCAACGGACCGTGGCCAGCAATTACAAGAGTAACATCAGGAAACTCTCTGACGACTTTTGGCATAGCTTTGAGCAAATACGTGATCCCTTTCTGCTCGGTTAGCCGTACACCCACGCCTAAGATAGGCCCATTTCTTTTAATTCCTAATTCTTTTTTCTTTTTCTCTTTATCAACAATTATTTTATATTGAGATCCGTAGATTCCGTTGGGTATGGTAACGATTTTCTTTGCCGATATCCTTTCGAATTTCATCAGATTTCTTGAGGTATGTTCAGATACTCCCACAATCTTATAAACAAAATGTGACATTAGCCACTCAGCAAACATGTATCTCCTTTTGTCAGGGAAACTCCTTGCATGGTCGGTGTGGACTATTGTCTTCACTCCGGCCATGAGCCCGGCAATTGTCCCATCAACAAAAGGCTGCGTATTGTGGGTATGAATAACATCTATTTTTTCCTCCTTTAATATTCGCGCTAATTTCAGAAAAGAGAAATAATCTGTACCATTTTGCTTCTGAGGGAGCAACCTGACCTTTATTCCCATTCTCTCAACTTCAGGAACAAACTCTCCCAGGTCTCTCAAACAGATTACGGTCACCTCAAACTTTTCTCTATCAATCGCCCGGCAGATGTTGACAACAACCTGCTGAAGTCCCCCTATTGCGAGGTCATGCGTAATCTGTGCAAGCTTAATTTTGTGATCTTTCATAATTCAGGGCTGATTCTAAGATCTCACAAAATAAATGCATATATTTGCTCTTGGAAACTTGAACGGAAGATTAGAGGAACTCCTTGCTTTTGCTTTCATTAAACTCTATAAAATCGCGGCTTGAGTTAAAATTAATTATCTTAGCAGGGACACCCCCTGCCACAGCATTTTCGGGGAGGTCTTTTGTAACGACGGCATTAGCTCCAATAGCAACGTGATTCCCGATGGTAATTTTCCCAATGATTTTCGCTCCGGGGCCGATATGCACAAAGTCGCCGATCGTGGGAAGCCCCCTCTTAGATCCTCTACCTGCAAAGCCAACGGTATTTTCCTGACTTATATTACAAAATTTCCCAATCTTCATATCCCCGCCGAGAAAAATATTCCCAAAATGTCCGATATATAATCCGGGACCAATATCGATCTCAGGTCTAATATGTATCCCGGTAGTAATTTCGACAAAAAGATGTAAGATAGACCCAACGGGTTTCAACAGTCCTCTGATTATTGAAATTCGACACTCATATATAACCCATCGCCTGAACCTGTAGACAACTGTTGCCCAAATTGCCTGTGTAAAGATTATTGTATCCACTTTCTTCAAACAACTTAATTCAGAGACATCATTATTTGGATAGAAGTATCTGTATAAATCGTGCTTTAGGTATTTGAACTGCATTAATGTTATTCCTTCTGCTTAAGTACACCCGAATGTATTCTCAGATCATGATTCTTAAAGCCTTCTATCGAACGGTTTGAGTCTGCTTAGCCTATAATCGTACCCTGCGATATGCCAAGATAGTCGTTGAACTGTTGGGGTCATGTCATTGTGAATTCCGATTCTGTTGATTCCAAATAGATTCTGTGGAGACTCATATTCGAATCCAAACCGGGTGGTTACCGCTGCCTGATAACCACTCTGCTTCACCAGCTCTTGCATCTCACCATTGTACTCTCCATTCGGATAACAAAACACCGGAATGAGATTAATATTTTTTCCCTTAAGCACTCCCAGAGAACTCTCTACCTCCTCCCTTGCCTCGGCAACCTTGATTCGGGTTAAAACCTTATGATGAGCGGAATGGGAACCGAATGAAATCCCATTTTCTGACATCTCCTTGACTTCTTCCCAGTTAAGAAGCACCCGCTTTTCCGGCAATTCTACTTCAAATATCCTGCTTGTATTCTCGATAAGATGATGTACCTCATCTTCCGGTAATCTTTTAAGCCTATCGATAACTAAGTCAAGTTTCTCTTCGCCCGGTCTCTTTTCAAATTCCTTCATCCACGGGTATTGATCCCACAGGGAAGGGACAAGTCTCTTTTTTCCTTCTTCAACGTTTGCTTTTAAATAATGTCTCAGCAGAAAACCGATCTTATCTGGCCAAAACCACTTATTTGTTCCTACGAAGGCTGTGGGAAGGAATATTGTTGCAGGGATCTCATATCTTTTTAAAACAGGGTAAGCGTAAGTGTAATTGTCCAGCCAGCCATCGTCAAAGGTAATTACGCAGTATCGTTTCCTTGGATCATAGGTATTTTTATTCCAGAGATCGATTAATTCACCAAACGAAACAACAGTGAAATGCTCCTTCAAAAATTGCATTTGCATTTCAAACACATCCTTAGAGACATACATTCCGGGCTGGACATACATTCCATCCATTTCTTGTTCCGGAAGCACCCTGTGATAAGCCAAAATAATTGCTTTCCCGCGGTGGACCTCCTTATAAATGCCGGAGTAATAATATACCCCGGCCATCACCTGCCTGATAAAGGATTTTAGAGAACTCGACATTGAATTATCTTCGGGAAGGCTCCCACGCCCTTAACCGCTCACCCTGAAAGTACCAGTACCAGGCCATGAGAATTGACAGATTTACAACCACAAAAAAGGCTGGAATCTTTAAAAAAGATTTTCTCGAGAAGCGGGTGACCCAAACTCCTCCAAAGGCAAAAGCGTAAAAGACTAACTGAAGAATAAAGGTCGATAAATATAAAGCCGAATAGAAAGCCAGAAAAAGATTACTTAAGAATGCTGCGATGAGGGCAAATGGGACCATCCATCGACACAGCTTGTGGCTGAATAATTGCCAGGAGAAAAGTCCGTACTTGAAGGGATTCAATAAAGGCAGACCCTTCATAAAAACAGAAATGCCCCTTAATACCGTCCTCACCTTTCTTTCGAATTCCTTCTTTTCATCCAATATATTCTTATAATAACCAACACTATCAGGATCCGAGACACCTCTGAGGCCGGTCTTCACTGAATTAAGGAGCGTATTAAAGTCACTTTGAAGATCAATCGCCCAGTCCTGGCAAACTTCTTTGCGGGCTGCAAAAAAGGAACCACTCAGACCAACAAGGGTATTAACCTTTGTCTCAAGGTTACGAAGAAACATCTCATATCTCACATAGGCTCCTTCGCCGCTGATCTTTCCATCACTGTCAATGAACCTGTCAACGCTGCTGGCGCAACCGACGGTAGGATCGTTGAAATTCCGAACGATATTCGATATTCCATTCGGTTCGAGCAAGGTCGCCACATCAGAAAAAACAATGATCTCCCCGGATGATCTTTCGACGGCGATTTTTTGAGCCGCCTCCTTTCCCTCTCTTTTGGGTGCCCTGATCAAAAGGACCCCTTTCGATTCATAGGAACTCACAATCTCATCCGTCCGATCCGTTGAACAGTCTGAGACGACGATGACCTCCATCTTTTCCACGGGATAGTCCTGTGTTAGCGTGTTTTCGACTTTATCTTTTATACGATTTTCCTCATTATAAGCGGCTATAATAAAAGAGACTTTGGGAAAGATATTACCTTTGCGAATGGTTCTTCTTGTGAACAATGATATCATTTTTAAAAAAACAGGGTAACCCAGATAGGCATAGAAGATCAAAGCAATTGAAGACCAGAATAACACTTCAGCCATGTAGGGGTAATTCATGAATTGCCCCTACGGAAGAATTTCGCCTGCCTGTGAGTAGCCACTTCAGCGGAGGCAGGGGCGCCTTGCATCTGCATATAGACATTTTTGAGCACCCTGAAATAAATCATTTTTTCAGCAGCCTATTAAAGATATTTTTCAAAAACCGGCATAAAGTCATCTATGAAATTCACTAATCTTGAATCTGGGTTATCGGGGTTCCCGATAACGGGTGTGGAAATTCTTACGAGGGCGCCGCTTTTTTCGTTTGAAAACAGGTTATTAAGCACCAGATTCAATCTCAACCTGTTATAACTGTTTCCCATAAAACCACCTGATTTATAAAAATAATAGACTAACTCCTTTGAATAGCCCCTCAGGATACTCAGCTCATTCACATTGATTGTGCCAAGCCCCTTCAGGGTGACGGGCTTGATCCGTTTATCTATCTTTACTCCTCGTCCGCTATAACATGCTTCAGGGGCATGAAAATCGACCTTTGCATCTGGGTAATAGACTATGCCCAGTACGACAGACTTTCCGTCCTTTACATAGTTATTTAACACCAGGGCATCCGTTTCAAGGATATCGGCAACGTTCTTCCCCATTCCGATCTGTTCACCTTTCCAACCTTCATGACTGATCGGAAAGTTTTTCAGATATGATCCATCCCCTTTGGGGGCATACCACTGTGCGCTGAGCAAGCCGCTGAGGAGCCCTGCCACAGCCAACACAATGATCAGGACTAAAACCCTACTTTTTGTTTTTCCCATATAAACCTCTCCCAATTAAAAATAGGACTGAAAAACCAATAACAAATACCATGATTCCTGAAAAGTCATGAAAGAATGAGTCTGGAGATGCTTTTTCAACACCATAATAGTGGGTCACCAAGACCAGGGCGACCACCCTGAGAATATTCGTAGCAAGGGCAATTGGGATGGAAAGAAGAAAAAGGATGCTTCTCTTTGCCATTGATATATCAAGAATATAGGCAAAAAATGCCCCGATTCCTAAAAAGGAAATCAGCGATCTAAGTCCGCTACACGGGTTACCAACCAGCAATTCCCCGTTTATGGTATTTATATAAAAACCCTCTCGGTAGACTGAGATACCGGCCTGGTCCACAAAAAAAGTGGCAATTCTGGCGGCATTCATCTTCAATGGGTTAGCCAGAAGGCCGATAAAAGCTTCAGGGAGAGGAAACATAAAGATCAGGAAAAGGAGGGGGAATAAAACGGCCTTGGTTACCTCTTTACCAAAAATGAATAATGAAATGCCAAATATGAGCAACAAAATCGAAAAGCCCGAGCTCGAAAAGACATAAAAGATAGTGCTCAGGAGATGAATGACCAGAGCCGCAATGATGAGCGCCAGACCATAATTCGAATAACTGATCTGCAATTTCCCAAGGATACCTCTCATTTGCCATATCAGAAATGCCGATGCAAAAGGAATGATGAATCCATGTGAATAGTAGGAATCAGCCCCCATGAATCTACCATACATCCATATTAAAGTCCGATAATAAACTAAAACAAATAGACCAACCATTATTAGTCCATAGAGATAATATGGACTCCTTAATCTAATTTTCATTAATTTTTCCATTTTCCGACCTTCACGGGAGATTCTTTACCCCTCAAATAACTTTATAGCTCGATACGTTTTCGAATGAAGGGGCCGATGATGTTTGAAATGGGAACAGGCAATTTTCCCCAGTAGTAAACGGCTCTCTTAAATTTGGATTTTTCTGATTGATTGTTGGTTAAAGGCTTTCCATCTGAGCTAATATTGTGCCAATACAAGGGTGAGGGGATTGCTCCCCACTGTTCCTTGAATTTATATGTCCCCTCACCTGGCGTTGACCTTCCAAAATCGAAGTATTTGAATCCATTGTCGCAGGCATACTCCATAAGAGACCAGTAAAGAAGCATGTTGGGGCTGAGATTATTGAATTTTTTTAAGGAAGATGCCCACGGGATTTCTACAGTGTCGCGAAAACAGAAAACAAGACCCGCGGAGACAGGTATTTTTTGACAATTGACGATGCCTATCTTTACGTTCTGCGGAAACTCATTGCAGATCTGCTTAAATATTTTCTTGGAGTGCACCGGACTTCCGAGATCTCTCATGTTAATTGAGAACACTTTATAGAATGGATCAAGAAGCTCTATCCTTCCAATAACAGCAGTCATCCCCTCTTTCTGGGGTCGGGATATCTGACTTCTCATCTTTGCTTTGAAGGATTTCAAAAGCTCGCCACTTGAGCCGGGTAATGTTAAAACCATTCTTACTTTATGAGTTCTTGTTACACAGTTTATTGGGTTCGTTGGGTCAGTTGGGTTAATTGAGTTGCTTGGGTTAGTTGAGTTTGTTGGGTTAAGAGATGATATTGCTTTGAGATGACGAAGTTCAATATTATCCACTTTTAATCTCTCACCAAGCTTTATTGCTTCGGACAAAAGAGCCATCTCTGATTCTTCATTATCGGATAAGATTCCTCCATAATTTAAGAAAGGCATGGAAACGAGATGATTTCCAAAGAGGAGGCTCTTTATATGAAAAAGCGGGAGAACACCAATAATTGGGTTGCTTGGGTTTATTGGGTTACTTGGGTTACTTGGGTTAGGAACACCCTTCTCGGCAATTAGATAATAGCCTTTATGGCCATAGGTTTTTTCAATTACATTCTTCCAGCCAGAGAGATGGCAGTGTGTTGAGGCGGGATGACTGAATACATAGGAGTCCCACTTCTCTTTGTCGGTATCTTTATAGAGTCTAATTTGCATGTTCTTAGTAAGCAGCTAAAGACAGTAACAAGTAACGAGTTAAAAGACCTGGAATAATGGAATATTGGAACATTGGAATGATGGATAAAACAATACAGGTTGCAGATTAAAACCCTTAACGACAGTGACAAGTGACAAGTGACTATTTAAAAAGAATGTTCTGGGGGACGTTGGTTCAAATGCAACTAAGAGTTTCAGATAAGGAAGCCAGGAATACAGGAAAAAACAGCCTAAGAAAATGACGACCGTGCAGATGCGAGTCAAGAGGGTCAAAACCAGTGACGA
>Ga0315284_10012500_pt1 | contig 12090 bp, 9 predicted proteins | sample YL17G09_16_MG_FD_203696 | JGI IMG/M metagenome (GOLD analysis project Ga0315284, IMG submission 203696) | Sediment microbial communities from Yellowstone Lake, YNP, Wyoming, USA - YL17G09_16 | ecosystem: Environmental > Aquatic > Freshwater > Lake > Sediment | place: USA: Wyoming | collected...
GCCCTTTCTGGGGAGGCGTGGTATCCCCAGAACACATTATCATGGAGGCATAATTATGGATGAAATTAAGAGAGAACAAGCGGGCGTGATGAGTTTACTCGTCTTCGCTGTTCTGCTTATGACAGGGATTGTGATATACAGTTCCATAAGCGACTCCACTTCAGGTTTAGGCTCTAATACGGCTGCTGATATGGCTATTGGCAACGTGAGCGCTAACACTTGGGGTGCGTTTAGCCTAGTTAGTGTAGGGCCTATAATCTTCGGAGCAGTCATAATTTTGGGGATTGTGGGTATGCTATACATGCGCAGGTAGTCGCGTATATGCATTGGTGGAGCTATGTGGGTAGATGCATGGTTGATGCTGTGGTTTACTAGTGTAGTCTTCACCATATGCGCTTTTATTTGGCGCAGGCATGTTTTGTTCGCGTTGTTAGCTGCTATATTCTGGTTGAGTTTGGCGGCTGGTATGTATCAACTGGATTTCTTCTGGGCTGGAGATACTAATCCCATAACGTATGATGTTGAGATGGGTGATCATAGCGGAGACGTTGGCATATTCATTTTATTCGCTTGTTGTGGGTTGGTGATGCTCATCTACTCGATTTATAATGGGTTGTTGATTGCGAAAGGTGAGGTTAAAGGTATTGGTCGCGGGGAGTTGTTTGAGGATATTTGAAGATGACATGGGCTAATCCAGGCGATAAGGGTGGCACTAAGCCTTCTCCTCCTCCTTCTCAACCTAAAGGTCATGGTTCATCTGATACGAGTGACCCTAATGTTCATGTGAGTGAGTCGCAGAAGTATAAGTACACTGAGGCGGGGCAGCTTATCCAACCAGTTTCAACTTCTGGCGCTGCGCAGGTGGTGAGTATTAAGCCTGGTCAGGTGACTTATGAGACTTCTGAGCAGGTGGCTGCTAGGCAGAGCGCTATTGTAGGCGGTAGTATTGACCCTAGTAAGGTTCAGAGTGTGTCTCCTTTGGGTACGGTGGTGTTCGGGCCGTCTACGCAGCAGGGTGCGGTGGAGGGTGAGGTTGCTAGGATAGCGGCTAAGTATCCTGGTTATGTGGCTCCTAATGCGCAGACTCAAGCGTATAATATCGCTCAAAAGTTCACTCCACTCACGCCTAATAGTGGAGGCACTTATCCTGCGTGGAGTGGAAGGCAGAGTGACATGGAAGGCGGAGTCAGAGCGTTGGCGGTGGCGCAGGAGGTTGGTTACTATAATGGGGGTATGGTGGCGAGTAGTGCGGGTCCGATGCCTGGGCGTATGGTGCCTGTGGTGAGGGTGTTGCATGAGCGTATGGGTATACCGTTTGGTGGGGGTATGGCGGGTGAACTGCTTCCTGAGAGCGCGTTGTCTTTGGGGTTTGAGAGGTTGTTTGAGCGCAGAGGTCGTGAAGGACTTGGAGTTAAGCCTACGTTGGAGGTTAAAGGCGGAACAGTGCATGACATAAGTTATAGTGACATATTGAAGGCTCCTAGTGGAACCATATTCACAGTCACTAAAACACCAGCTAAGGAGGCGTGGGTGGTGGGTAAGGGAACGGAAAACGAGAAAATATTCGTTAATGAGAGTGCAGCAAGCAGTTACGCTGACTTCATAAACTCAGGAGTAAACTCATACACGGATTATGTCACTGGAGAAGTGACTACTAAAACTCAGTCACCAATTAACTACCCTATTATAACCACTTCATCAACATCAGCTTCAACAACAGGAGATATTTTTAGGGGTAATGTGATTGAAGCTTCACTGCCAGGCAGAAATGAATTATCTCAAGTCGCTAACTACGGTCTTGGAATAGTGTTGGATGTGTTAGGAACACGACCAACATACAATGAATACGTTCAACGCGAATGGGGTTTAAGCAGAGGAGAATATGAGGCTCTGCCATTATGGGTTCAGATGGGAACAAGTGAACGCGCAAGCGCGTTGAAGACATCATTAGCTTATGGTAGAGAGGAGGAGATTAGGCAGCAGGGAGTGAATAAGGAGTATGATATTAGAGGACAGTTACAGTCATCTTTAAACACCGTTAATATGGCGTATAATCAACAGAATTATCCAATGTTGATGTCTCCTGGCACACCATACTTAACTGGAGTCACAAACGCTGAAGGTAAACTGATAACAGCACCCAAGGAACTTAGTGCTATACGCACGGATATAGAGAGCGACCTTAAAAACTTACACAGTAACATAGGACTTGAAACCCAGTATCAGATAAGCAGTGAAGGAGCCACTAAGGGAATAGCATACACTGAAAGTATGAGACTTATTGGAGACGTTTACGTTGGCGCTGTTGGCGGATTAGCTGCTGGAGGCCCGCCTGGTATGTTACTCGGTTCTATTGCAGGCGGAATCACATATTATGCTGGTAAGGAGGTTGGTTCTCAAGTTACAGTTAGGAGTGAGCCACTGTTCACTGACTTGGCGAATGATAAGTATATTGGAAGATTCGTAGCGGAGGGTACTGGTCGCGTGGCTAGGTTCGGAACTGAGTTCGCTGGAGCATACTATACTCCGTCCATTGTTAAGGGAACATTGGATACCGCATCTGGTCTTTACACATTAGCTAAATCTCCAACTGGAGCCTTTACAACAGGTGTGGGTCCGATTAAGGCAGCGTATGTTAAGATGCCAGGACAGCAGGGATGGGCTGTTGGAACCGACAGTAAAATATGGGCTAGTGGCGGCCCTGAAGGGTTTGGTTTAGGCGCTAAAGGTTTTAAGCCTTTCACGCAGGCTGCTCCTGAAGGTACTGTGTTTATGGTTGAGACATCAACTAGGGATGCTGGTAGGATGGCAACTAATGTGTTATTAGCTACTGCTGAGAAGGATAGTAATTTCATAGCTTCTGAGTTGACTAGAGCTAAGTCAGGCATTGCGTTGGGTAGGTTGTTGGAGTATCAGAAAAGCATTTATCATAATCCAATAGATATAGCTAATGCTAGGAATATAGTTGAGAATCTACCTGTTAAGTCAATAGAGAACATGCGCGGAGTATTAGCTGATTACAGCGAGAAGGGAGACATATTCTTCAGGTATAAGGGCAGTCTCACAAACATAGCTCAGATGTCTCCAGAGGCGCAGGCTAAATTAACGTCTATGGGTTATGGTGAGGCTAAAGACGTTGATATTGAGATTATCCACACACCATATAGTAGTTTAACGCCTAGTAAACTCAGGAGTGAGTTGATTACTGTTGGTGAGAAGGGTGGTGCTAAACTTCAACAGCAGGGTATTGGCATAACAACAACTAACGCAGCTGGTCAGAAGGTTAAGTTGTTCGATGTGTTGGATGCTGGTGAGATTAATACTGAAGGCGGAGTGTTAAAAGGCACTAAATATAGGTTTGGGTTGGATGTTGAGCAAGGATACATCATTATAGGAGGTAAGCCTGTGCAGAAGTTAAGTGAAGGCAACTTACGTTACCTTAGCACTTCAATAAGCTTCCAGAATGTTGGCGGGGTGGGTTTCGTTAATCCTGAGTTGTATAGATTGAAGGATATTCACCGTTTCGAGGAGGGTACTGCTCCTTCACTTATATCATCAGCTAAAAGTGATTTAAAAAGTTATGTTACTGGTGTGAAAGCACAGGAGCAACTTGACATATTCAAGAGTACGCGAGTCGATAGTGAGACTCCACAATTAGAGAGAGTTTTAAAAACACCTAGAAAGGAATCTACTAAGACATTTGGTAGTGGTATCGCGACTGTTGGTGAGGGTAAGTTAGAGTTTGATTTCACAAAAACTGGAGTGCCTGCTAAGACTACACAGGACTCATTGCCTGCTAAGACTACACAGGACTCATTTTATGCAAGTGGAGCAGCGTATGGTAAGATGAAACCAAACTACGATAAGACGTTATATTATTCCATTCCACCCTCTACCAAGCAAGCATACGCTAACTATAAACCGCATGAGCAGTACACGCCCTACACACCATATAAACCATACTCAGGTTATAAACCATATAAGGCTGTGTATCAGGTGACTCCAGAGTATAAGACGTACACGCAGTACACTAAGTACACTAAGTACACTCCATATAAATCTTACACACCTTACACTCCATATAAGCCGTATGAAGGTTACACACCATATAAACCGTACACTCCATACACGCCTTATCCTATGCCTAGAGGCGGATCTGGTGTTCTGTGGGCTAGTGGAGGATTATTAGGCGGTGGTAAGCGTAGGCGTGGTAAGTCTCAACGTTTCGTTCCAGCATTCATTCCAAGCGGTGGTGAGTTGTTTGAGTTGTTTGGTGAGGGTCGCAGGGTTAGTAGGCGTGCGAGTAAAAAAAGGAGGAGATAAAAGATGAGGCGTATAAATTATAAGAAACTTTCTAAGATGGATGCTAAAAAAATGATTGATGAAAGTTTGGGTGTAGAATGAAATGCCCTGAATGCGGTGGGGAGAACATCCAAGTCAAGGACATGCGGCCCATACTCGGCAAGCACACGAAGATGTGCATGGACTGCGGCCACACGGGAAGGTTCAAAAGATGAAACATATGCGATGAAACAAACCAAAGCACAAACGTTAAGTTGGATATGGGCGTTCATAGTAATCACCCTAGGACTCATAACAACTGCTTGGATTTACATCGTCTACAATAACGTCATAAAGACTGTGTATGTTAGCAGTCTCACCACAGGAGCTAACCCAGACCACATGGCATTACTTAACACGTTTATTGCTTGGGCTCCAGTAGCTATATTACTTGGTTTCGGAGTGTTCGTAATCATAATGAGCATAACCACTAGGGGAGGAGACCAATATGTTCCCTAACGGTAAATGGTTCGCAGGACTTACCTTCCTGCTCGTCGCATACATCGGTTACGCGACTATGGGCCCCATAATAGAGACTACGTTGCCAGCTAGCGCAGTGCAAGTCGGCACTAATCCGTGGGGTATTGAGATAATCAACGCGATAACCACGAACTTCTGGTATGGTATTGTGATGATATTCCTCGGATTCCTAGGATACTTAGTGCTGGCGGGGATCCCAGGCACAGAGGTGGAGAGCTACCGTGAAATATAGTCTACTAATCCTCCTTTTACTGGTAGGTAACGCAGCCGCCACCTGCCAAACCTTCTACGACTACTGCTGGACCTTTAATCTACCAGAAGGGGCGGGTGTGACGGAGTTTTATAGCACTCCAAGCACAGACATATTAGCGGCGACGAACATACAGGGAGAATTCTATCTCGACCAGAATCTTCAGACAATATATGTGAACGTATCCAACGGAGCGAGCACTAAAGTATGGGTTGGATGGAACGCAGTAACCGCAGGCATAAGCGCCCAACACTACCTATACTTCAACTCATCAGGCGCGATACCTCCAGCGGGAGTCAAATCTAATGTGACAGTGTGTTTGAACGGCAGCGACACAATAGATTTACTGCCTGATGCCACACTCATATCCTATCCCGTAGGCGCTGGATTCAGTGAGATGAGTTTGGATAAGTTCGCAGAATATTATAGGCGTGAGTGGACTTTCAAAGACAACAACAACCAAGTATTCAACTTCACCAACACCACCGCAGTATTGAACACGTGGTGCGACACATACTCGCAGGTGAGCTTAAACTTGACAGCGTTAGTCGGAGATGATGGGATACTGACGGTGCAGACATTAGAGCAGCCTAAATTCTTCCTATACTATGAGGATAACCTGCCAAGGATACGGCAGGATAGGGTGAACTTCCTACTCGACAACTACTATATCTCCTCCACGCCAGGAGCTAACTACACGTTCACCCTCATAGACTACACAGGCGGAGAATGCTACCAAAGCTACCTCAGCATACTATCCAACATCAACGACGTCATAGGCAAAGTACACGTTCAACAATTCGACCAAAGCAACATACAATACGCTAACCTAGAGCCTGAAATGCAGTACACATTCAACGTGGACTGCACCACCAGCTTCAGAAACTTGGGGCCAGTATACTTGGATGGGGTGAACGTGGACCGTAATGTGGTAGTAAGCAACCCAACCCTGAACCCATTAGCTAGCCGATGGGATGGGTTGAACATAAGCATAAGCAGCAACTACAACACCGTCCTAGTGACCTGCGTGGTAGGCAGCACCAGCCTAACAGACGTTTCATTCCTACTATACAGCACCGACACCACACCCTACACGCTCATTGGAGAATCTAACGCGAGCGACGTTTACACCGCCACACTCAGCCAAGCAGGCAATAGGAGCCTACAATACTTCGCAGACTGCTTCACCAGCGACACCACATATGGAGTAAGGGAACGCACCCAATTGATAAACTTCCAGAATAGCAGCCTATACTACGGAGGATTCGGAACATTAACGTTGCCTGACACCATATTCGGTCTGAGCAAAACCAGATTCCTGAACTTAACCTCAGTGTCAATAGCGTTGATAGTGGCTGGCCTATTCTCAGCTATTAGCATGGGAACAGGCGCGGTAGTGTTCGGCATGACCATCGGATTATTCTACTACATCGGATACTTCATCACCTCCCCTATGACAATCGGGTTGATAGTGTTCCTCGGCATAATGATTAAAGTGAGCGAGAACAGGTTCGGAGTGGTCACATGAGCGCAACCCAACGCGCACTGGCAGTCAGCTTCTTCGTGCTCTGCTTCAGCTTCGGGATAAGCATATTCAACGAGTACAACATAGACTTCCTATTAAGCCAGGGTAGGCCGTTCGTAACCTACTCGGTGGCTCCGATGATAGAGTACAGTCAAGTGAATGTGGGATTGGATCAGTCCTCGTTTAACACGACAGTGAACCAAGTAACTAACTTCCAGAAACCTGAGGGGATTAACTTCAACTTCGACTTCTTCAAAAGCATAGACATAGCTAGGCTGCTATTCAACACGCTTATCAGCACAGTATGGGGTTTTCCCTTCTACTTGGCTGCGTTGGGTATGCCGATTATACTCGTCATACCGATACTCATCATGATGGAGATAAGCCACCTACTTGTGCTCATATACCTTATCATAGGTAAGAGCTTCTAAAATGAAAAACTTTAAAGTCTGGTTGGCGGTGATGATGTTAGTGGGTGTGGTTTCAGCGTATGAGCCGTCTGACTTCTTCACGGAATTGTATAGTCCGCATGAGATGGTATGTGATAGTGATTGTTGGGGGATGTATAAGTTCACCAACCCAACCGATGCGGATATTTATTCTGAGAATATTGGGTTCGAGTTCTGGAATGAGGAAAGGGATATGGATTATAGTGGAGAGATACTCTACTATAATGTGTACTCTAACACCAGCGTATGCCATCAGGAGTGCGGTGATGTTAATCTGGGAGGCGGCACAGAGTACAGTTGTTATGATGTGTGTGTAGACGAGTTTGTAGGCTATGATGAGAATGTGATAGCACCAGGGGAGAGTCGTATTATCAGGATAGAGGCTGAGAAAACAGATGAAACTGTAGACTGGATACCGTATGTCATACTCGGTGAACCTCCACAGATGGGAGGATATGAGGAGCAAGGCGGAGGATTCGGAGAAGACACATATAAAATGGAGGAATGGGCGCTGTGGATGAAAGGGGGTGGTGTAGCTACCACCAATTTATATGCAGGCTATCATTTGGATGAGGCTAGTGGTAATGCGAATGATTTTTCAGGAAATGGAATAACATTAACTAACTTCGCCACGGTAACGTTAAATAAGCCAGGAGTGTTTCTAACATCTGCTAATTTTACGGCAACCACAGGCCAGGTTCTTAATACGACATCTTTACAAAATTTTCCCAGAGGGGGTTATGGCGCTGGTACTGCTATATCATTTTGGATTAAGCCACATTCACATGCTACAAGTGACCAGCAGATTATAAAACTCTACAATGATACAGGTAATGGTCAAGAGAGTATATATCTGTCGGGTGGTTATTTAGTTGCGGCTTTAAATCCATGTGGCAGTGCAACTGCAAATGCAAAATCCCTATATGTATTGAATCAATGGATGCATATTGTTGCTACCACAAATGGAACATTCACACTCTTATATGTGAATGGAACTTATATTGCGTCTAACATTTTAGGCAATTGCCCCAATGGTACAACTAATTTATGGATAGGGCAAGCAAAGGATAATACAGTAAGATTAAATTCTACGATAGATGAGATAACCTTCTGGAATCGTGACCTAAACCAAACGGAGATAACCAACTTGTATATGGCTGGTAAGACGGAACTTGCATTTGATAATGTTAATGGTAGTGTATTAAATTTTGGAGAGAATATCACAGCAGTGATTGGATTTCCAGATCAGACGGTAGCCAGTAACATAACCTACACCAACCACACGGGAGGAGTGAACATACTCCGAACCAACGCGGGAGTGGAGGCTAATTACACTGGAGTGGAATTGATAAAACTGAATGTCACCCACTATAAGGTAAACGCCTTCAGCATTGGCGGTGGTCTACCATCATCAACTAATGTGACACTACTCGCATGGGGAGGAAATAGCTTAATATCATCAGACACACAAAAACTGTTCTTCTCAGGATATGTTATAATTTACAGTTTAAACAACACCTTAGTAAGTCAGAATCCAGCAGACTTGGACACGTTAAACGGATTAGGACCTGGAGTGAACATAACCTATTTCGTGAACAGCACATTGAACAGCATAAGTTTCCCACTCATCAACAGCATACAATTATGCGATTTCATAAACGACACCACCACCAACAACATGTTCTATACAAACGGAACAACAGTAGCTTCAAAATACTCTTGCCAACTCTACAATAGCAACAACAGCGCGTTAAGGACGTATAGCACGATACTGGAGGATAACAACATATACCCCGCATCCTACAACATCAATGAGACGCTGATGGAGATGATAACCCACAGCGGCAACACCATGTCAAACGCTAACGCATTAGTGAAGATACAATTATACAACGTCTCCACCACCACACCATACAACTTCTATGAGATTATGGCGAACTGCACTGGAGGAAGCACATCAGGCGTGGTTTACTACTGTAACAGCAGCTACACCACAGGCAACCCAACCACATCAGTCAACTGCGCGAGCTTCGGCTCACTAGCATGCGGTGGAACATACAACCACACCCACAGAAAAGATACCACGCCAGTAAGCTCCCACCAAGTATTCCCATACGCAATATCAGCAGGCAAAATCAACAACGTACATGTCACGCCAACCAGCAGCTTCATCTTCAAAGGAGCTAACATCGTCAACTGGAGATGGTGGAGCATCACTAACATAGCAAGAGCAGACGCAACCCAAACCAGCACCAACAACGGAGTAGGATACAGTAACTTCGCAGGCAGCCTGGACAGCCACATACACCAATTCACAAACCTGACCACACTCTACTATTATATGAGCGCCACCAACCAAAGCGGATGGTGGTGGAATAGCACCGTAACCTCTGACAGTATGCAGTTAGCCCATCTACCGCCAACCGCGCCCAACGTTTACGCGCCAGTGTACGGAAATTATAGTGGAATAATAACGATAGATTATACTGAAAGCATAAGCCCTAACAGTTACGCGATAAACAACTACACAATACAGTTAATGAACTTGGACTTGAGTTTGAACGCCACCATATTCACCAACACAGGACTCATATTAACATACAACTGGAACACGGCAGCGGCAGTGGACGGCTCATACGCGGTAGGCGTGTACGCATGCGATGTGAACGGACAATGCAGTAGCAGAGGATTCAGCGACACAATACAGTTAGATAACACTGGACCAACCGTTACCATAACACACCCTGAGAACAGCAGCTACCTATTCGTCAGCGACATACCATTGGAGTTAAGCGCAGTAGATGCAGTAAACCCAATAGCTAAGATATGGTACTCCATAGACTCAGGAGCTAACATAACCTACACTATACCGACAACATTCGACACAGTGAACGGCAGCCACATAGTAAGAGCATATGCCAATGACACATTAGGTAATGTAGGCTCTGCTAACGTGGCCTTCACCACCTCACCAGTGCCGCCCACATTCACAGCGTACACGTTAAATCCGACAACAATATTCTGGAGTGAGTACACGATAGCTACAATAATATTAGTGGAGGAGGATGCGCCAATAGATGATGTGTGGCTGCAAACTGCAAGCGGAACTAAATTGAATGTGTCAGCTGGTGTTCCAGGTTCGCAGACACTAATCTGGTATCCTAATGGAGCATATGGAGTGTATAACGTGTACGCGTATGTGAACGACACAGTAAACAGTGTGAGAATACACGCACCAATAACTTTAACAGTGCACGCTCCATTGAACGCCACCAACGACCAAGCAACCAACGACTTAACGTTTGGGAGGCCGTTGCAGGCTGCGGTTGGAGTTTACACTGCACTGTTAGGCGGACTGTTTTATGCGATAATAATTGGGGTGATATTCGTGGCATTATGGTTGAGGACAAACAACTTCCTGTTCCCGACTTTGATACTGTTCACCTTAACCACGTTGTTTGGGGTGGAGTTGCCTGGAATAGCGCAGCAGTTAAGTTATGGGATATATGCGGTGGCTTTGGGGTTGATTATTTGGAGGTTGATAAGTCCAAGCTACACACAATAAATGGGAGGTAGATAATATGAGGAATAATGAGGAGCAGATACGGTACATGGAGGACCTTAAAAGGAAAGGCAAGTTAAGTGAAAGCAGCTTAGCGGCACTGAAACGGCTGAAAGAGCATCAACAGGAGAGTGGAGAAGAAACTAGGGCCCATAAACCTAGGACACCGCATGTCAGCTACCACACGTCAGCCACACCATCAACACAGGGTTTCAACCTGTTCACTAGCATCAACAAAGCCATAGGGAACACACCGCAGGATAAGGCGTATAGGTCGGCTAAGAAGGCAGCGTATGAGGAGGAGTATAGGCGTGAAAGCATAAATGTGGCTAGGTCGCAGGGTAAGCGTAAGGCTAGGAGTGAAGGTTCAGGCAGTCATAGTATGGGCGGTAACTTCATCACAGCCAGCTTAAACGAACTCGGAGGCGCGTTGCAGGGCGCTAGAGCGTTCAATGAAGGCGGAGGAGGAGGCATAGGTTACGGTTACAGTGAACCGCGTAGTAGGAGCAGGCCTCGTCAGCGGGTTAGGGTGGAGTATGTGACTATTAAGAAGAAAGGCAGGACTGTGAGGCATAGGAGGGTGAAGAAGCGACGAGTTTACTCACGTAACCGTGAAGGGTGGATGCCAGAGCATGACTTAACCCAATTCCTAGGGTGAATAATTGACCTTCAGAGTTAGAAAACCGTTTGACGAGTACTTTAACAGGCTAGCTACGGCCTCAAGCGTTAAAGTTGATGATAAGAGCGCTGGACTATACTTTCTGCGATTGAGTAAGTGTTTTGGAGTTCAGAACATACAAATGGATAGGGTAAGGCATAACCGATGGGTTATGCGTAAGACTAGGCCTTTTGTGAGGAAGACGAGTCTGGCGAAATACACGGTTTTTGAGTGAAAGGTGTCTCAGTATAGGGCTTACACTTGAAATCTAGGAGTTTAGAACGCACCCACTGCGTTAAGTTAATACCACGTGCACGGTGACACGCATGTATGCTACGCATCTCGCTTCTGCTGAAGCGCACGTGCACGGAGATTGAACGAGTTTCAGGCGACTTTTTGAACGGCATCTTAGTTTTCGTTAGGCGTGTCAGGCGTATTCCTTAGTCTTTTACGGTTTAGACTGCGTTTAACCGCCTCACCACACCGTTTACGGTAGCATACGCTGCCTTTCTGACAGTATTTGACTTTACTGCCCTCCTCCACCAACAACGCGCTATTACACCGCCTACAAGACACTGTAATCACTCCAACACCTCCTGAGACACTACCACATCATCAAACCGCAAACCACGCCAAACCAGCATATTATAGGAGTTCACCTGCTCCAACACCTTCCCACACCGTTCACGCCAGACATCATCAGCTTCACCCTCCAACTTCGGAGGATACCCGCGCGGGTTAATCAACAGGGTAGCTTGTATGCCACCGTTCTCCAACCTCTGCAAATTCACCACAGACCCGACTAAGTTCAGGTACTTCTCCTCA
>Ga0315284_10012501_pt1 | contig 12089 bp, 10 predicted proteins | sample YL17G09_16_MG_FD_203696 | JGI IMG/M metagenome (GOLD analysis project Ga0315284, IMG submission 203696) | Sediment microbial communities from Yellowstone Lake, YNP, Wyoming, USA - YL17G09_16 | ecosystem: Environmental > Aquatic > Freshwater > Lake > Sediment | place: USA: Wyoming | collected...
TGATCGGCCCCACGACCTGCGGGTCGAGCCGTCTGCGGCCCTGCCAGGTCTGGCCGTTGTCTTTGGACGTGACCATCTCGCCCCACCATTGCGAGGGGGTCGGCCCGACCTTGAAGAACAGCACCAGCGGGCCCTCTTTCGGCTGAAAGAGCACGGGGTTCCAGCAGGGGAACCGCTTCTGGGGCGACATGACGCCGTTGGCCGCCTCAATGGGTTTCGACCACGCATCTTTGTCCCAGCGGGAGACCCAGATTCCCACGTCGCTGTTTCCCTCGTCGGTGCCGGCGAACCATGCGGCCAGCAGCCGGCCGTCCCGTGTCTCGACGATCGTGGATGCGTGGCAGCCGGGCGTCGGCGCATCATCCAGCGGGAAGATCAACTCCGCGCTCACTATCATCGCTTGCCGGGGCGCACTGTCGTCCGCCATCGCCGTGACAGTTCCCCAGCTAACGACCGAAATGAGTACCCCGAACAGTCTATACGTTCTCATGGCATGCACCTCGAATCTCTCTTGCAGTCCCCGACGTCTTCGTCCGGCCGGCAGAATATCGTAATCCCCCGTGGGCAGCCGGTAAAGCTCGCGTCTTGTGTTTTAGCCCTGATTTGTATATTCTGAACGTGGGAAACAATCACGACGCTGTATCGGGCAGGCAGAAGTGACAGATACAAGAGAACTACGCATTCAAAATCAGCAGCCAATATCGCAGGCGCACCGGGAGGGGGCCGTATCCGGGTGCGTGTTCGATATCAAGAAATACGCCATCCACGATGGGCCGGGGATTCGCACGATCGTCTTTTTCAAGGGCTGTCCGCTGCGCTGCCGGTGGTGCCATAATCCGGAGAGCTGGAAAGCTGCGCCTGAGATGAGTCTGCGGCAGAGCCGGTGCGTTCGATGCGGGCGGTGCGTCGAACTCTGCCCGCAAAGTGCCGTATCTATCCTCGAACGTGGACCGATGACGGACCCGGAAAGATGCACCTTGTGCGGCGCGTGTATCGCCGCATGCCCCGCTGGGGCCCGGGAGATCATCGGACAGCCAATGACGGTAGCCGAGGTGATGGCGCAGGTGAAGAAGGACACGATCTTCTACGATCAGTCGGGCGGGGGCGTGACGTTCTCCGGCGGCGAGCCCCTGATGCAGCCGCAGTTCCTGTTGGCGTTGCTGGCAGCATGCCGGGTGGAAGGAATTCGCACGGCCGTCGATACGACGTGCTACTCTGAGCCGCAAACCATGCAGCGTGTCGCCGAAGCCGCCGATTTGCTCCTGTGTGACATCAAGCACATGGATTGCGGGCTGCACAAGGAGTTCACCGGCGTGGGCAACGAGCTGATCCTGGAGAACATCCGGACCCTGTCCCGGATTGCAAAGCGGGTCTACATCCGGATACCGGTCATCCCGGGCTTCAATGGCGACCAGCATAACATCGAACGGACCGCCGAGTTCGTGCAGTCGTTGAAGACCGTTCGCAGGGTCGATATCCTTCCCTACAATCGCGGCGGCCTGGAGAAGGCCGTGCGCCTGGCGGGCGAAGTCGATTTGATGCAGGCCCAGGCCCCCGGCGATGATACAATGTCGGAGATTGCAGAAACCATCGAGGGGTATGGATTCGAGGTCAAGATAGGTGGGTAAGATGATGAATGACCGAGTGGCGAGATTGCGCCGGCAGAGCGTTGAGGCCAAGCCCTGCATTTCTTCCGAGCGGGCGGAACTGATAACCGCCTTCTACCAGGGCGATGTCCCCTTGCGCGAGTCGGTACCCGTCTGTCGCGCCCTGGCCTTCAAGTATCTGATGGAGAATAAGACGATTTGCATCAACGAGGGCGAGCTCATCATCGGCGAAAAAGGCCCCGCGCCCAAGGCGACCCCGACCTATCCGGAGCTGTGCTGCCACAGTATGCAAGACCTGCAGATCCTCAATGATCGTGAGAAGATCCCGTTCGCCGTCTCGGAGGAGGTCCGCCGGGTGTATCGCGAGAAGATCATTCCCTTCTGGTCGGGCAAGACGATGCGGGAGAAGATTTTCCGGGCGATGGATGAGCCCTGGCGCCATGCGTACGAGGCCGGAATGTTCACGGAATTCATGGAGCAGCGCTCGCCCGGCCACACCGTCCTCGACGACAAGATTTACCGCAAGGGCATGCTCGACTTCATGCAGGACATCCAGCACAGCGTGCAGGGCCTGGATTTCTTCAACGACCCGCAGGCCTATGCCAAACAGCAGGAGCTTCAGGCCATGCTCATCTGCGTGAAGGCCCTGATCCGGTTTGCCGAGCGCCATGCGGAGAAGGCCCGGGAGCTTGCGGCGTGCGAGCAAGACCCGCAGCGCAAGGCCGAACTGGAGCGAATCGTGAAGGTCTGCTCGCATGTCCCCGCCCACGCCCCGCGCGACTTCTGGGAGGCGCTGCAATACTATTGGTTCGTGCACCTTGGTGTCACGACCGAGATGAATCCCTGGGACTCCTTCTGCCCGGGCCGGCTGGATCAGCACCTGGAGCCGTTCTACGGGAAGGGCCTCGAAGACGGGACGCTGACGACCGACCAGGCGAGGGAGTTATTGCAGTGTTTCTGGATCAAGTTCAACAATCAGCCGGCCCCGCCCAAGGTCGGCGTCACCGCCGCCGAGAGCGGCACGTACACCGACTTCGCCCAGATCAACAGCGGCGGCATGAAAGAGGACGGCTCAGACGGCGTCAACGATGTGACGTATCTCGTCCTCGATGTGATCGAGGAGATGCGCTTAGTGCAGCCGAGCTCATCTATCCAGGTCAGCAAGAAGAACCCCGACCGGTTCATCAGGCGTGCCGCCCGGATCATCCGCACGGGGTTTGGCCAGCCCTCCGTATTCAACAGCGACCTGATCGTGCAGGAGCTGATCCGCATGGGTAAGTCCGTCGCCGACGCCCGCAACGGCGGCTCCAGCGGCTGCGTCGAGGTCGGCGCGTTCGGCAAGGAAGCCTATATCCTGACCGGCTACTTCAACCTGCCCAAGGTACTGGAACTGACGCTGAACAACGGCATCGACCCGAGGACGGGCAAGAGGATCGGCCTGGAGACGGGCGAACCGACGCATTTTGGGACATTCGAGCAACTCTTCGAAGCGTATCGTCGGCAGCTCAACTACCTGATCGACGTCAAGATACGGGGCAACAATGTCATCGAGCGCCTGTACGCGACCTACATGCCCGCCCCATTCCTCTCGGTCCTGATCGACGACTGCATCGCTCGCGGCCGGGATTACCACGACGGCGGCGCCCGCTACAACACGAACTACATCCAGGGCGTCGGCGTGGGCACGATCACAGATGCTCTGACCGCCATCAAGTACCATGTGTTCGACAACAAGACGATTTCCATGGCGGAACTGCTGGCCGCCCTTCGAGCGGACTTTGAGGGATACGAAGGGCTCCACCAGACGTTGCGGCAGCGGACGCCGAAGTATGGCAACGACGACGATTACGCCGACGACGTGATGCGGTCGGTCTTCGAGACGTATTTCCAGGCGATAGACGGCCGGCCCAACGCCCGGGGCGGCCGGTACCGCATCAACCTGCTGCCGACCACGGTCCACGTGTACTTCGGCTCCGTCATGGGCGCGACGCCCGACGGCCGCAAGGCGGGCGTGCCCTTGTCCGAGGGCATCTCCCCCGTCCAGGGCGCAGACCGCCAGGGCCCGACCGCGGTCCTCAAATCCGCCGCCAAGATGGACCACAGTCGCACCGGCGGAACGCTGCTCAACATGAAGTTTAGCCCCCAGGTCCTCGAAGGCGATGACGGCCTCGACAATCTCAAGGACCTGATCCGGGCGTACTTTCGCCTCGATGGCCACCACATCCAGTTCAATGTCGTGGACGCCGAGACCCTGCGCAAGGCCCAGGCCAGGCCCGAAGAATATCAAAACCTGATCGTCCGCGTCGCCGGCTACAGCGACTACTTCGTCGATCTCGGCCAAGACCTCCAAAACGAAATCATCGCCCGCACCGAGCAGAAAGCGTTCTGAGGGTAGCCAGCCACAGAGAGTACCGAGGGCACAGAGGAAGGAAGACCTGAGCTCTTTCCTCTGTACTACAAAAGCCGTAACATCTTGTTTTTTAGCAAGCATTTTGGTTGCGGCCGCAGGCTGCTCTGTGTGCTCCATGACCTCTGTGGCAGAATCGATGGTCCCTCACCAGAACAGCTTCAGGCAGACTCTCTTGCTGATTCTGTTGCATTGACCGACACAGCGTGTTATCATCTTGCAGCAGGCAAAGGAGAATCGGATGTCGGGAGTGCTTGAGACACATGAAATATGACGTTCAATTTAAGCCCGGAGCAGTCAAAGACATCAAAGGCATGCCGACGCGTGGTCAGTCCCGAGTGTTGGCGAAGATTGAGGCAATGAGCGATGACCTGAGAGGTGATGTGAAGCGTCTGACGGGTTTCACCCATGAATATCGGTTGCGTGTCGGCGACTATCGTGTTCTGTTTGAGATCGAGGGGAAATCAATCGTCGTCTATCGCATCCGTCATCGCCGCGAAGCATATCGATAGTGGAGGTTGCCATGGGCATCCTGAAAGCTCAAATCATCGAAAAAAATGGGAAGAAGGAGTTCGCTGTTCTCCCTTATGCCGACTTCCTCAGAATCCAGGAGGATTTGGAGGACTATGAGGATTTGCGTTGCCTTCGTGAAGCCAAGGAGTCAGAAAAGGAAGCTCCGACGGTTGGGTTGTCCGATTTGAAAAGGAGTCTGGCGGGACGAACGAATCGCCCCAGCAGGCGCACGAAATCGCGGCGATGACCTTGGCCGTCGGCCACAGAGGGCACAGAGATCCGAGCTGCGGTTTTCCTGCCGCCTCGGCTGACTTATCCGACAAGCGGCATCATCATCATCGTTCTCGTACGCATGTTGCACGGAGAGCCGTGATGAGTCGGTTTCCTTGCCCCCTACCTGAAGGGCGAAGTCGAGTTGACTGGCTGAAGGAGAAGCCAAATGGAAGTGAAACCGACATTCAAGTACGACCGGGAGGCCGAGACTCTGGAGGTGTTGTTCTTCTCGACACGGCTCCTGCGGACGGACCTCTTCGAACTGCTGGTCAGCACTGACCTGCGGCTCGTGGGCACCAGAGGCAGTTGATCGGATTTGCAGGGAAGGGTCGGGGGAGCCTACGCAGAGGGACAGTCTGTGTTTGCCGTCTCATACGGACTAGGTTGTCATTGTCACATTGTCAACGCCTGGCCAAGGATGTATTGTTCGGCTATGCATGAACTTGTTCATGACGCATGGGACCTTTACGATAGAGCCGAGTCTCAGGCCCATGTGGTCCGGCCCTCTATCCCGATTCTGTTCTTTGGGGACAGCGAGGCGTACAAGCACTCGGGGCGGCGTATCGTAACCGTGGGATTGAATCCATCCCGTGTCGAGTTTCCGGAAGGCGAGCCTTTCAGGCGCTTCCCTGTAGCCGCGTCTCTACGCGGAACTACCCGATTGACGGGGTTCTACGATCGATATTTGCAGGCATTGAACCAGTACTTCAACCTCGATCCATACTCTGCATGGTTTGGCACCTTTGAGCCGCTGCTGGCGGGCCTCCGATGTAGCTTCTATCGTGGTTCCCGGGATGCGGCGCTGCACACTGACCTGTGTTCTCCACTTGCGACTGATCCTACTTGGAGCAAGCTCTCTGGAGCACAACGAGCCGGGTTGGAGCAGGGTGGAGTCACACTGTGGCATCGGCTGATTACATATCTCCAGCCACAGGTCATCTTGATGTCGGTGGCCAGACGGCACCTCTCGAAGATTCGATTTGCAGTCTTGACCAACTGGCGTACAATCTACGAACTAGAGCGAGACAATCCCTATGAGCTTCAGCATTGCCTGCTGGACATTGGTTCTGGCAGACAATCGCACCTAATCTTCGGACAAGCTGCACAGAAGCCCTTTGGCACCGTGTCCCACGCGAATAAATTCGACATCGGCCAGCGTCTGGCGGAACGTTTGCTGGATGCCACGAAAGGCGCGGTCAACTCCTGACACTTGACGCAACAACAACCTTTGACGAGCACGGCGGACAGTTCAGCGGTTTACATCTGGCGTGAGCTGCACGAGCTTGGGGATCGCTTCGCAGGCCATGTCGAAGAAATGTTCGTCTTTCTCAACGCCGATGCTCTTGTAACCCACCGCTTCCGCCGCCGCGAGCGTCGAGCCTGCACCTGCGAACGGGTCCAGGACTACCCCCTTTCCCATGGGCAGAACGGCACGCACAAGTTGCCGCAGGAAGGCTTGCGGTTTCAGGCTTGGGTGTGGGGCCAAGCGGCGTTCGGTTGCCCTTGTCGGAGCTGACAGTATGACGTCTCCGAAGGGTTTGTCGCGGGATGGACGCCGGAACCCTCCGGTTCCCCACTTCCTCAAGTTGTCCTGGACTCTGCCTTCAATCGGCTTACGGTACACAACCCAGGGTTCCCACATAGAGCGCGGCATGACACTGACTTCCGGGAAGTCCTCATGCGCGGACTTGGGTCGGTCTCCGCCTCTCATCGTCATGGTGAGGCGAACGATCTCGCCTCGTCGTTCCAGTCCCGCGTCAGCCAACGCGCCTGAGACGATGTATGAGAGAAGCGGGTTTGACGCGACAACAACATGTGCGCCGGGCACGAGCTTGGGTATCAACAGGCGTCCCCACATCAGGAAAAACGTACGCACATACTCGAGCTGTTCGGGTGTCAAAGTGGTGAATCTTGGCAACGGGGACCTGACATGGCCGTCGACAGACGGCGGAATCCGCCACACCCCCCCTTGCCACTGCGAAGCTTGGTCTGTTGTTCCGGCGTGTATTCATGTAATCCGTACGGCGGGTCTCTAACGACAGCATGGATGCTGCTGTCTTTCTGTCGCTCGATCCAGTCAAAGCAGTCCGCATGAACGAGCGTCGCCTTTCCAAAATGGAAAGGTGCCTGCCACCGGCGCATGACGTCGACCCGGCAGGGATTGGCTCGCTTGCCCTTTGAGCAATCACGTCGCCGTTTCGTTCCTTTGTTCACGTTGAACACTTCCCGATATTCCAATGTTGATGCCAGTGCACTATAATCGCCTGTGATTTGCAGATCAAGGTTTCAGGGCTGTGAATAAGGAGCATCGCATGAGAAGGCTCTTGTCTCTGTGGGTGGTGACAGTCGTATTGAGTCTGTGCTTGGGCTGCGCGTCACCGTCTGCGCAGGATGATTGCGTTCGATTCGTGGAGGCGCGGGTGGCGGCAGTCGAGCCTTTGTCGAGGCGGGCGAATCTGGTGTATTGGGAGGCGGCCACCACGGGGAAGGCGGAGAAGTTCGAGGAGTCTGCGCAGCTTCAGTTGCAGATTCGGCGGATCTATAGCGACGCGAATGATTTCGCCCGCGTCAAGGCGCTGCGGAAATCCGGCATCCGCGACCCCCGGCTGGTCCGGCAGTTGGACAAGCTCTACTATGCGTACCTTCAGAACCAGGTCGAGCCCGACCTGCTCAAGCAGATCGTGGAGCTCGATACGAAGGTGCAGGAGGCATACAACAACTATCGGGCCACGATGGATGGCCGCGAGCTCACCATGAGCGATATCTATACGGTCCTGACGACGGAGACGGACTGCGGCAAACGCGAGGCGGCATGGCGGGCCAGCAAGCAGGTCGGCAATGTGATCGTCGAAGATTTCCTGAAGTTAGTCCGGCTGCGGAACCAGGCGGCCCGGCGGCTCGGCTTCGATAGCTTTCACACGATGACCATCGTCGTCGGCGAGCAGAATGTGCAGGAGCTTGACCGCATATTCGACGAGTTGGATCGGCTGACCCGCGAGCCGTTTGCCGCGATGAAGCAGGACCTTGACAAGATTCTTGCCAAGAGCTACGGCGTTACGCCGGAGAGGCTCATGCCGTGGCATTACCATGACCCGTTCTTTCAGCGGACGCCGCTCGTTTACGAGCTGGACCTCGATCAATACTATAAGGGGCGGGATGTGAAGGAGCTTGCCCGTCGCTACTACGTGAGCGTCGGCCTGCCCGTCGACGACATCCTGGCCCGCAGCGACCTGTACGACCGCGAGGGCAAGTTCCCGCATGCGTTCAGCCACGACGTGGATCGCAAGGGCGACGTCCGCGTCCTCGCCAACCTGCAGGACACCGAGCGGTGGATGGAAACGATCCTGCACGAGCTGGGCCACGCGATCTACGACAAGTACCACGATCCGAACGAGCCCTGGCTGCTGCGCGAGCCGGCGCAACCTTTAACCACGGAGGCGATAGCCATGTTCTTCGGCCGGCTCAGCCGCAACGCCGCGTGGATGCAGCAGATGCTCGGTTTGTCCGATGAAGAGACTTCCAGGATCAAGCAGGTCAGCGAGCGATACCTGCGCTTTCAGCAGGTCCTGTTCGTTCGCTGGGCATTGGTCATGTACCACTTCGAGAAAGCCCTGTACGCCGATCCCGACCGGGACTTGAATGGCCTGTGGTGGGACCTCGTGGAGAAGTGTCAACTCGTCAAGCGTCCGCCGGGAGCGACCGATGCGGGCTGGCTGTCCAAGCTGCACTTTACGACCGCTCCGTGCTACTACCACAACTACATGCTCGGCGAGCTTCTGGCCTCCCAACTGCACGACTGCATCGTCCATCAGGTATTAAAACTTGAATCGGATGAAGGTCTCAGCTATGTTGGCGACCAGCGCGTAGGTCGGTACCTGCGCGAGAACGTATTCGGCCCCGGCGCCCGCTACCCCTGGAACGAGATGATCGTCCGGGCGACGGGCTGGCCGCTGTCGCCAAAGTATTTCGTCGAGCAGTTCGTAGATGGAGTTCTGCAAAATGGAGATTAGGCTTACTTTAGGAAGGAAAAATCGTTTTCTTGATTTTTCCTTCCTAAACAGCAAGTGCTTGACGCACAACCGCTTGGGTGGATTATTTAAGGAAATCCCAAAGCCGATTTCCTTGAATAATATAAGCCTAATCTCCATTTTGCAGAAGCTCACTTCATAAGCCAATGATCTACCTGATTGCCATTCTCGCCTATCTCCTCGTCCTGACCGGCATCGGGATCTACAAGTCACGCCAGGTCAAAACGCAGGCGGATTTTTCGGTGGCAGGCCGGTCGCTGTCGCCGTGGATCCTGGTCTGCACGATGCTGGCGGCTTGGATCGGCACTGGGTCGATCGTGGGCAATGCCGGCATGACGTACCAGACTGGCCTGGCCGCTGTGATTCTGCCTATTGGCAGCGTGATTGGCATGATGCTCCTGACCCGGGTCGCCCCGCGGGCTCGCAACTACGAGGTTTATTCCGTCCCGGAGATCATCGGCTCGCGCTATGGGCAGGCGGCGAGAGTGCTGGCCGTGCTGGCCCTGGTGTTCGCGTACATGGTCATCGTCAGCTATCAGTTCAACGCACTCGGGGCCGTCCTCAACGCGATCTTGGGCGACTCCCTTGTGCCTCTGCAGCGTGGGACCATCATCGCGGCCATCGCTGTTGTCACCTACACGATTCTCGCCGGGCTGCTGAGTCTCGCCTACACGGATATTGTCACCGGCATCATTATCACGGCGACGTTGATTATTGCGTTGCCTGTCCTGTGGGGCAAGGCGGGCGGATGGAGCGGCATGAGGCTCACTTCGCGGCTATGGGCAAGCCCGGGCACATGAAGTTCTGGGGCATTTATAGCCCGGTCCAGATCGTCAACTACACGCTGCCGACCTTTCTGCTGATTATGGGCGACGCCAACCAGTACCAGCGGTTCTTCGCGAGCAAAAGCGCCAAGGGCGCCAAGAGCGCCGTCACGTTCATGATCTTCGCCGTGCTGCTGATCGAGAGCCTGATCATCCTGGAGGCCTGGATCGCATCCAGCCTGATGCCCAATGCCGCCATCGGCAAGTACGTCCTGATCTATGCCGCGAAGGATTACATGCCGATCGTCCTTGGTCTGTTCTTCATGATCACGATCGTCGGCATCATCATCTCGACGGCCGACTCGTTCCTCCTGATCCCGGCGACCTGCCTCATCCGGGACGTCTATCTGAACTACATCGATCCGAAGGCATCGGATAGAAGGACCGTGTTCCTCAGCCGTCTGCTGGTGTTAGTCCTCGGCATCGTCGCCTACCTTGTCTCGCTGTCCTTCGCCCATTCGACCACGATATTCCAGAGGGCCATGTACGCGTACACGATCTATGGGGCGGCGATCACGCCCTGCCTGGGCGCGGCCCTATTCTGGAAACGAGCGACAACGACCGGCGCCATCGCATCCATCGTCGGTGGGACTGTGACGGCACTGGTCTGGTCCGAGCTTCAATCGAGGAAGATCCTGCCGTCTTTCCTGGCCGACTTCGATGCGGTGCTGCCGGCGATTACGGTCTCCGTGCTCGGCCTGATTGTCGGCAGTCTGCTGACCCGGAGAAGGTCGCAGACGCCCGTGACCAATGGCCCCCGGTCTCCAGCCTCCGAGTGACGCATGTTCGCCAGAGAAATCTACATTCAAAGAAGAGAGCGGCTCAGGGCCCAGGTTCAGTCGGGGCTCATCCTCCTGCTGGGCAATGACGAATCGCCGATGAGCTATGCGGCGAACACGTACCCGTTCCGGCAAGACAGCACGTTCCTCTACTTCTTCGGGCTTGACCAGCCTCACCTGGCCGCTGTGATCGATGCCGAGGAAGGCACGGAATATGTCTTCGGCGACGATCCGACCGTCGAGGAAATCGTGTGGACGGGACCCGTGCCGCTGTTGCGAGACCGGTGTGAGCTTGCCGGCGTAAGGGAAACATCGCCATGCGACAGGCTGGGGCTGGTCCTGAATAAGGCGGCCCAAGAGGGAAGAGCGATCCACTTTCTTCCGCAATATCGTGCGGAGAACGCCATGAAGCTCGAACCATTCTGCGATGCCGCCGTGCCCTCTGGGAGACTGATCCGAGCTGTCGTTCAACAGCGGTCAATCAAGGCGCCGGAGGAGATCGAGCAGATCGAGGCGGCCTTGGACATCTCCCGGCAGATGCACGTCATGGCGATACAGATGGCCCGGCCGGGCGTGGTTGAACGGGAAGTGGCGGGGGCGATGGAAGGCATCGCATTGTCCCACGGCGTGCGATTGGCTTATCCAGCCATCTTCTCGGCCCATGGCGAGACGATGCATAATCCCTACTATGACAACGTTCTGGCGGCCGGCGATATCGTCGTCAACGATTCCGGGGCCGAGTCGCCGCTGCGCTACGCCAGCGACATCACCCGGACCATTCCCATCGGCGGCCGGTTCTCGCAACGGCAGAGGGAGATCTACTCCATCGTGCTCAAAGCGCAAGAGCGGGCCCTCAGTATGACAAAGCCGGGAGTCGAGTGGCGCGAGGTCCATCGGGCGACTGCTGTCGCGTTGATGGAAGGTCTCAAGACGCTTGGCCTGATTCAGGGCGACCCGCAGGAAGCGGTGGCGGCGGGGGCGCACACGATGTTTTTCCCGTGCGGCGTCGGCCACATGATGGGACTCGACGTGCACGATATGGAGGCGCTCGGCGAGGATTACGTCGGCTATACGGACACGATCCGGCGGAACCCCGATTTCGGCTGGCGCTATCTGCGGCTGGCCAAAGCCATCGAGCCGGGCTTCGTCATCACGGTCGAGCCGGGCATCTACTTCATCCCGCAACTCATTGACCAATGGCAAGCCGAAGGCAGGTGCGGCCAGTTCATCAATTATGACAAAGTGCAGACATATCGAGATTTCCACGGCGTGCGGATTGAAGACAACATCGTCGTGACCGCCGACGGCTGTCGCGTCCTCGGTCGGCCGATTCCCAAGACCATCGAAGAGGTCGAGGCCATGGCCTCCATGTGAGGAGCATTATGCCCAGAACGAAAATCGTCGCCACGCTGGGGCCTGCCAGCAGCGGCTACACGGTGTTGCGCAAGATGGTGACTGCCGGCCTCGATGTCGTGCGGCTGAATTGCTCGCACGGCAGCCGCGACGAGCACGTCGAGAGGATCAAGCTGGTTCGCCGGATCAACAAGAAGTACCGACGTGCGATCAAGATCATGCTGGACCTCGAAGGGTTTCGCATCCGCGTAGGGCGGTTCAAAGGCTCCGAGGCGCGCGAGCTGAAGGAGCATTCCATCGTCTGG
>Ga0315284_10012502_pt1 | contig 12088 bp, 9 predicted proteins | sample YL17G09_16_MG_FD_203696 | JGI IMG/M metagenome (GOLD analysis project Ga0315284, IMG submission 203696) | Sediment microbial communities from Yellowstone Lake, YNP, Wyoming, USA - YL17G09_16 | ecosystem: Environmental > Aquatic > Freshwater > Lake > Sediment | place: USA: Wyoming | collected...
AATGAGATGTTGCGTGCTATCTATGGTAATGTATTAAAAGAGGATGATCCTGCTGTTCAATATCTTGCGGAATATGATAAGACATTTGAAGAGTATCTTGAGAATATGATAAAATCAAGGGATATGCCTGCTGCACAGTTGGTGACTACCGTTTCTAATATAGAAGCAAGCGGTCCTATTATGGAGCAGGTTATTAAGATGAAACATAATCCAAGGCAGTTCGTTATGCCAGAAGTAGAGTATGTATATGAGACGTAATTTATTCAGTATGAAGGACGATCAAAGAAGAGCGATGTTTGCTAATATGAGAGGTGGATCTAGATTTGCAGATGCACCAGATATACCAAAGGTTACTGTTTCTTATGGTGACACTACTATAAGTGGTGGTGAAGCTGATATTCCTGTCGATGAGCCTAAGATTGAAGAACAGAAAATAGATGAATCTAAGATAGAGTCTACTGCAGATGCTACATATGATGGGATTCCATCTTCTGTTGCTCCTGCATTCGAGATGTTTGATCAGGTAGAATCTGCTGGTTTTGGTGGTGTCTCAGAAGATCAAGGTACTGGGACTTTAGAAGATATTAATAAGAATCTTCAAGATATTAATAAGAGAATAAGTTATAAGTATGGCGAGGATATAAATTCAAATCCTACTCCTCCCGAAACTATATTTGAAGAACAGTCTGTTCCAGAGTCTATTAGTTATAAATCTGGTGGTAAAGGGCTTGAGTATCTTCCTAGTGGTGGTAATGTGGTTATGTCGGAAACTTTGTTAGATACTTCTCCATATGGTAATGTGACTGATATAAGTTATGATCAATCGTTGGGGACAGGTAAACAACAAGATAAATTTGAGGTTGTTTATCCAGAGCAAAAAGATATTGAAGTTAAAAGTACAGCTGGTATTCGTGTTGTTGGTAATGATGTATACTATAACAATGAATATTTAGGTAAGGTTGGTGATGAGAAAACTAAAAAGTCTTTGCAGGAAATTGAAGGCAGGGACATTGAGGTTACTTCTAGATCAAGATTAGAAAGATATCAAGATACTCTCAATAAGATAGAGGGATTTATGGGGAAGATTGAGGATGATATCCAAGCTATCGATCCTGCGACTAATGATCCTGCAGAGCAAGAGAGACTTAAACTATTTATTTCAAATCTTTCAAATCAAAGGCACCAGTATGAGTCTATTAAGAAGATGATAGATAAAGAGAAGTATCCAGAGACTTTCCAGGGGCAATTCAAGAAAGGCTGGGATGTTGGACTGCAGCAGGCTGGTAGGGATGTTGCCGGTGCTATTATAAAGTCTCCAGTTGCTGCTGTTAGAACTGTTGGTGGGGCTGTTTCTGGTGCTGGTAGATTGGCAGAGAGGGAATTTAATTTGGGTGTTGCTGTTGGCGGTGGTGCATTAGCAAGGGGGGCAGAGGCTTTTGGTACTACTGCTGGTGTTGGTGTCACAGAAGCTATTAGGGGGGTTGGTGATATTATAGAGGGTCCTCAACAAGAGTTTCATATTCCACCAGGGTATCAGAAGATATGGGATGGATCTAAATATGTGGTAAGACCACAACCTCAATATCCAATGGAGCCATGGGCTGTTAGTAAGTCATTTGGTGTTGGTATGCCTCCCGGTGTTGAACCTCGTGTTCAGGGGCAGTCTGCTGTTCCTGTTAGAGATGTTTCTAGAATATGGGGTCCTGCTGCTGTTGTTGCTCAAGAGAGAGGATACGGTGGGGTTGATTATTTATGGGGAGTAAAGGATATAGAACAACAGGGGTTTAAGCCTATGTTTGATGTTCCTAAGATGCCCACTCCGGATTATATGCGTGTCGGTAGGGAAAAACAACATATGTGGGTAATTCCTCCGGCTGAGGTTTTATATGGTGTTCAAGCGCAACCACAACCTAAATCTCCTTATAGGGGAACTGTTCAGAGGACGTCATATGTGAGTTCATCTGGTGTTCCGTCGATGATGCAGAGGACTCAGGGTGCTATTGTTCCTTCAAATGAGATGCTTACTGATGGGAAGATAAGGACTGCTACATTGAATAAAATACCTCTTCTACCTAGGTTTCCATCAGATAAGGCGAAGATAGTTCCTATAAAGATGCCTAAAACGGTGTCTCGTGTAATTTCAGATAGTGAGAGGTTGAATGAGATCTCAAATATTTCTGGTGTTGGTTCTCCTGAGTATGTCAAGCAGGAAGCTAAGGTACAGAGTGGTCTAGATTATGCTACAAGACATAATTTGCCTGGTTCTCAAGGAAGAACCGCTTTAGAGGGGTATGGATTGATATCTCCTAGTGGTGTTTGAAAATGACGTTTTACAGTGATAATCAAAGGAAGGCAGTGATGTCGATGCTGTCTAGATTGAATAAGGAAGTGGTTTCTATCAGAGATAAGAATACAGCGCCTCTTATGGTCAAAGTTGGTAGTGGTGATTCTGTCGAAGATATGGAATTAGAACATAATAGGATGAAGTATAAGATGCAGGATGAGGTAGACAAGATAAAGAGAGAAGCAGAGGAGAATCGTTTTAGCGATAAGGATAGGGGGTCTGTTCCTTTGCTTGAAACTACTTATGTTATACGTGGTGGGCAACCAAAAGAAAGACAAACTGCAAAGAGACTTTTGGATGTTGTTGGCAATGAGCCAGCTTTAAAAGATATAAATACTATTCGTATAAGTGATGAGTTGAATATTCCGTTTGAGTTTAATTTGGATGCAAAGGCTGTCACTGTAAGGAATTCAGAATTACATGTTAAGGGTAGTGATATTCCGGTAGATCTTGCTATAGCTATGTTAGCTCAGGCTATGGTAATGAGAACTCCTGGTATGTCAGAGGATTCTGCTTTTGATAGGGCTAAGGAAGTTGTATCTATCTATCTTCTTGAGAGGGAGCATAGAGAGAAGAGATTAAGAGAAGTTGAGTCCGCCGAGGTTTATCAGGTTGGTGCTGAGAAGCAACCTCAATATGAAGTTTCTGAGTATGCTGGTCCTCCGTTATCTGCGCCATTAGAGGCAAAGGTTACAATACAGGAAAAGAGTGTTCCTATAGTTGAGGGCGGTCTCCCTGCTCCTGATATAATGAAGAAGCAGTTTGAAGAACAAGAGAAATCAAGTATGTATTATGTAGGTGGTGCAGATGAAAACAAGTGAAGTGGATGTAGATTTGATTGCGTATATGGCGTTGAATGATGTTGCGAAAAATGATGTTACTGTTAATAATGAGGATCTAAGTTCTAAGATGGCTATTCATGCTAGAAAACTAAAGGATAGTTCATCTAATATAGTTTTCAGATTATAGTTATGGCAAGGTTTGCAGGAACTAATGGTATGGGTTATTCGGACGATCAGAGAAAGGCGATGTTCTGTAGAATGAATAATAGGTTTGCTGTTCAAGCATTGGTAGCAGCTCAGGCTGCGGGTGCTGTTGCTGGTGGGGTGGTTGATGTTGCAAAGGGTACTGTTCAGATGCCCGGGAAAATTGTTGGTGGTACTTTCAAGGAAGGTATACATCTTGCTTCTGGTGGTGTTCAGACTGGTATGGCTGCGGCGTCTCCGGGTTTACAAGCAGGCGGTGCATTGCTTGGTGATTTTGTAGAGGGAGTTGATGAGCTTGGTTATCCTCCTGTTCCTACCAATCCGGAGTTTATAGCTAATAGTTATTTAGACGAAAGAGGAAGACCGGTTCCTATCAAAGATGTTACATCAATGGTGAATAATAGACCGGTGATAGATGAGGATTTATTTTATTCTGCGAGTCCTGCTTATGATATAGATGTTGATAGGATAAGAAAGGTTGTTCAGAAGCAATATCCTGGGGCGGATGTTGATGCTAAGATAGTGATGTTACCTCCGGATAAATATATGAGTAGGGCTATAAAGGATAATCCTGGTAGGGAAGAAGAGGCTATCATAAGTAATGGGTTTTATAATCCAACGGCTGATAAGTCTTATTTAGAGGCTGGTGATAAGCTTAATACTACAAGGGCTCTTATTCATGAGCTAGTTCATGATATGTCTGATGAGGGGGTAAAAGAGGATTATATGATTAATGAGGGGTATGCTGATTATGTTGCTTTTAGAATTATGGTAGACGAATTGGGTATTCCTAAGAATGTTGCTGTGAAGACGCTTGGTTATCCAAAGGAAGTAAAACAAGTTGAGAGGCTTGTAAGCAAATATGGCAGAGAGAAGGTAGACGAGGCATTCTTGAAGCATCACACTTTACAATCATTAAAAGAGGAGGCATTAGTATAAAATACATACGAAAGTTGTATTTATAAAGATAAAATGACTAATAATAAGTGGCAAATAATATATGTTGGTTTGGTTATATTATTGATGACGGGACTAGTTAGTGCTTGCGGTATAAATGAGGCCGAGTATCTTCATAGGGAGATTACGGCTGGCGGCAATCCTGTTGTTAATTCTAATTGCTCTATTAGGCTTAACAATACACAGATATATAGTAATATGACTGATGTAAATGGTTATGCTTTTTTCTGTTATAATTCTTCTGCTGTAATAACAAACGCGACATGTGTTAAGCCAGTTACTTATTCCGCATCTTTGAAGAATGCATCATGTCAGAAGTTTGTGTATTTTGGAAATCTTCAGACGTTCACTTTTAGGTTGACAAATAGTCTGGGCGAATCTTTAGAGGCACAGGATTGTTATACGAGGGTGTTTTATAATGATACCAATTATCCTTATTTGGTGGAGGATCTAGAGACCAATCTGCTTTATAGTAATCAGACTTTCATAGATGGCAACGGCAATTATGTTAGGACTGCAGGCGTTCCGATAACTTCTTCGAATGGGGTTTATGCCATTTCGTGGCCTATCAGGGCCAAAGATGATAATGGATATAGGTTATATAGACCTATGCAGGATTATGTTGTTCGTGCTGATTGTAATGGTAAGGTAATAAATTGTTCTTTTCATGTTGATAATTACGAGCCGCTTCATTTTGAGGAAGATGTGGAGTGGTACGGAGACAATATGCAGGTGATTGTCTTTGGAAGTGTGGTATTGCTCATCCTGTGGTTTTTCATTATCCCAGCTATCAAAAAGGGCGGCTTTTGGGCCGGCGGGGGTGGCAGGGATTAATAATTAAGTTAAAGGAGGTAAAAAGACAATGGCTTACGACGCACAATATTCAGTAGACGACATCAGCGACATGGTCGTGGATGTTTTCGGTACTGCGCTAGAAGCTACAATCACATGGATCGACTTGCTCGTTCTATTGGCTGTAGTCGGTATAGTGCTATCGATCATAATGGGAATATTGTTCAAAGTCTCTAGGATTCTAGGACTTGGATAGATATACTCTTTAAATAATTTTTAATTTAATAAATAATTAAATTTTAAAGAGGTAAATGACAATGGCTTACGATGCACAGTATTCGGTCGATGACATCAGCGACATGGTAGTTGACGTCTTCGGTACTGCACTTGAAGCTACAATAACGTGGATTGACTTGTTAGTCCTGTTAGCTGTAGTCGGTATAGTACTATCGATCATAATGGGTATATTGTTCAAAGTTTCCAGGATTTTAGGTCTTGGATAGATATTGAACCAAAAATAATTAAATCAATTATTGAGGTAAACACATGGCATATGATGCGCAGTACTCAGTAGACGACATCAGCGATATGGTTGTTGACGTCTTTGGAACTGCACTCGAAGCTACGATAACTTGGATTGACCTTCTGGTCCTCCTAGCTATAATTGGTATAATGTTATCAATTATAATGGGTATATTATTCAAGGTATCTAGAGTTCTTGGCTTAGGTTAAGCCAAATATAAATAATATTATAAAATTTTTGAGATGAAACATGAAAATTAGCAGGGCACTAGTAGCTATGGTGGTCTTGCTTGCGGCGGCAGGTTCTGCGGCGGCTGATACGAAGTGGTCGCAGATATCGTGGTATACGGCGGTTTCCGTGGCGCACAGCATAGTGTATGGGATTTATAATTCCACTGTTGCTTGCTCACAGACGGCTTTGTATTACGTAGAGCCTCCTCCAATCAATGGTGTAGAGCAGAAGATTAATGCCACAACAGATCAGACTGGGCAGTATCCATGTCAAAATTCGACACAGGGTGCTTTTAAGATCCAGAATGATGGATCTGTCGGCATAAACGTTTCTGCAACCTTTAACCAGATTACGACTGGGGTAAGACCAAAGATTGCTGGGGCAGACGCAGCTTGGGAAGCTGCATGCGCGGGTACATGTACGTCGGGCGATTGCGCTCTGTCTAGTGCATGTATATTGCTGAACACGAATTATCAGCAAGTCGCATACAACATCCCGCAGAACTCTTCGAAGGAATACTGGCTATGGGCCGACTTCGTTGGGGTTGCTGGAACAGCTGCACCGACCAAGGGCAACTTGACTACGAATGCTACACAGGCGTAGAGCGGTAAAGATTGATTTGATTTTTTGAGATCTTTACCGATAAAATAAATAAATTTATCTTATTAGGAGTTTTTATATTTAAAGAACAAAAGACATATACTATATCATAATAATCAAATTCAAGAAGATGTGTAAGTATGAGTCGTGTTTGGATCCTTGGGCTGCTTTTGTTTAGTTTGATTTCTGGGGGGGTTTCTGCAGCTCCTGTTTATCACGGGGATTATACTGTTCCTTTTGATAGGTTTGTTAATTTTAGGGTAGCGAATGCTACTAATCCAATCGTATACCATGGGGTTCAAAGGGCTTATTATCAGAAGGTAATGAAGAATCCGGAGAATGGACAATATTATATGTATTATAGTGATGTCAATACAACGGGGATAACAGTTCTTGCGGTTGCTAATAGTTCTGATGGAGATCATTTTAAGTTTCTGAGGTATGTCATTCATTCGGGGCATCCTTTTGTTTCATATAGTTCTGATGGATTTGGTGTGAATAATAAATTTATGTATTGGGTTTGGGATGAGGTTTCCACAGGCAAACAGAGTCCATACAAGAAGAGTATTAGACTTTATTATTCTAATAACAGCGATGGTACCAGTATGAAGGATATGGGATGGGTTAACTTTACTTGGATGATGGGAACATCAAATAATGGTACTATATCCGGAACATATGGTATTAATACTCTGATTTATAATGCATCTGGTAATGGTTCAGGTAACACTCGTAAGGATCCATTTGCTTATAAATATGCTTTGTATTTTGATTGTGCGGGGAGTAGTGCAGAGAATATGTGTGTGGTTGGATCAGATGATCCTTTGAAGTTTTTCAGGACAAGTCTGCATAAGGTTCTTATGAACGATACTCCTGGTGCTTGGGATAATCTCAAGCTTGGATATGGCGAGGTAGTCAGGTTCAAAGGGCAGTTTATAGTATGGTATGAGGGCGGAAAGACGGCTACTAGGGAAGGAACTGGTAGGGGGTATAGCGTTAATGGGTCTTCTAAGTTCATCAAAGCTGGCGTTGGAAATCCTATATTAAAGAAGGATGCCGCTTATCTTAACAAGTCAGTTGGAGGGGCATCTATGATCATAGAGGGTGATAGAGCTAGATTATATATTGCTGGGCAAAATGCTTCGACTGGGTCTTATCAGGTTATTCAATATTTCTATGATGTCAAGAGTGACAGGAATATAACTATAGATGCTGCTGTTAATTCTTCTATAAAGGTATATGGTAAGAGCGGGTTAATGTATACTGTAAATGCTTCTGTGGGCGGTGATAAATTCTTATTGATAGATGGTCTTAGTTATAATATGACTTTTAAGACTTCTGATAATGGGCAAGTTAATATGAGGGGGGTTAATACAACTACTGCACCAAGTTCTGTGAAGATAGAAGTGGTTAATGTTACGGATTCAATTCCTGCTATTACTGATATATCGCAAGCTGTGGCAAGTAATATAACTGATATTGGGGTCACTACTATTTATTTCAAGAAGACGTTCGAGCCGAATAGGGTATGTTCATGTTCTGTGTGGAACACTGGTATTTCTTCGTGTGATACTACGTGGGTGTGTAATGCAACGTCAGCTTATCAGTTTAAGCAGAATTCTTCGCATGCTTGGATTAATGTAACTCATTTCTCAGCATATGTATTGGCTATAGCTGCTAATACGCAGATGAAGATATGGGATGATACAAATGATCCAGAGGGGCAGGATATAAGGCATTATGTTGGTCAGCCTGTTGGATTCTTTGCTAACTTCAGTAATATGTCTGGGAATCCGATAAGTGGGGTTGGTGTGTTCTGTCAGATGATGGATAACTCTGCTGGAAGCATGGGTAATAAGGTCAATATGACGTTCAATGCTACAAGCGGGTTGTATTATGTGTATAGGGCATTTGGTGCTATTGGGACATATAATTTCAATGTTACTTGCAACGGTACTGCAAGTGGGTATGGTAGATTAAGTGCTATTGATGATTTTGTAATTTCTAATTATATAGTTCCTACAAACAGTATACAGTGGGGGCAGGTTTACTGGTGGACTGCTGAGGTTATTGCTCACAGTCTTACATATGGTGTATATAATTCTACTGTTGCATGCGATCAGTTGAATATTTATTATGTAGAACCACCACCTATAAATGGTGTTGCTAATAAATTAAATGCTTCATCTGATATCAGTGGTGACTATAAATGCCAGAATTTAACACAAGGGTTATTTACGATACATAATGATGGTTCTATTGGTTTAAATGTATCGGCTGGGTTCAATTATATAACATCGGGTGTAAGGATGAAACTCGCTCATTCTGAAAATGGTTGGCAATCTGTATGTAGCGGTATATGTGGCGGTACATGTGATCTATCTGCTTCTTGTATACAGATAACTACTACAGATGCTCAGATAGCCTATAACATACCTCAGAATGGATCAAAGCAGTATTGGCTGTGGGCTGATTTTAATGGAGTTATTGGGTCATTTGCACCAACTAGGGGTAATCTTACTACCAACGCAACCAAGTATAATGCTTAGGGGAATTTCAATTTTTAAGCTTTGAATACCTAATCTATATCAGTGCAAGATCATGTTTAAGGTAATTGCAGTTTTATCGTTGGTGATGATACTTTCTGGGTTGGTTTCTGCTATAGGTGCAGAGTGCAATTTCACTGGAAGGGTGCATCTAGACAAGTCAGATCTGGCTAATTTCACACAGGATCAATTTGGGTGCGGATTACAGCGTATGAATGAAAGTTGGGCTATATTGATTATATTTGGTGTTATCCTTTTGATTGCAATATTTGTTTATGGATTATATAGGAGGGGAAGATGAAGTATTTAATTTCTGTTTTGGTTCTGTTGTGTGTGGTTTCTTCTTTTGTTTCTGCAGTTGGTAACGATTGGCCGTCAGCTATGCGTGATACAGAACTTACTGGTATAAGTCCGGATACACTTAATACTGCAGGATTAAGTTTGAGATATAGTGCTTCTGGTGATTCATATTTTAAGCCCATTATAACGGCTGGGTTTCTTTATACTTCAGATTTTGGTCATATAAGGAAATATGATATTGATACTGGTTCTCTATTGTTGACTTATACTACACCGAGTGGTGTAAGTATAGATTCCCAAGTTACATATGCTAGTGCAAAGTTATTCTTTGCTGGAAGTGATAATAAGATGTATGTTGTTAGAGCCGATACAATGGGGCAGTATTGTGCTGGTGGTCCTTTTGCTAGTGGATGGGGGATAGCTAGTCAGATTCCATTGGTTGTCGGTAATAGTGTTATATTTTCAGGCAACGATCATATATGGTATGCTATGAGTTATGCTACACAGGGGGCGTGCGAAGGTGCTAGTCCAACTATGGCATGGACGTTTAATTGTGATAATACCCCTGGTGCAAATGCTGGGTCGAAAACAACTTATGCTTCTGCTGCGTATGATGGTGCATATGTTTATATAGGTTGTGTTGCTAAGAGTACTACTTGGGATTATACATATGGTTGTGGTGTTGACTATACTGGTCATAAGGCATATTTGCGTGCCGTTGATCCTTCAACTGGAGATATTGCATGGCATTGGTTTGAGAATCCGGATATATGCAGGCGCGGTAGTAACATGTATGGTATAAGTGTTGATGGTGATTATATATATCCAAAAGTATTATGTACATGTGGTCCAAGTGAGGGTACTAATGCAGATACTGTGTATTGGGTTCCTAAGTCTTATGGCGATGTTATACATCCGACTAGAGGAACAGGTCCTGGCAATCAATATGGTTATAGAATACACGGAGAATTTTCTACATATCCATCATTCTTTGTTCCAAACGGGCAATATGATAATGATTGGGCTATTGCACATTATTATTGCGATAAGTTGGATTCTAATCAATTGTATTGTGTGAATCATAATACAAATCCTTATACTTTTGGTTCTAGTTTGCATGCTGGATATTATACTGTACCAGAGGGTATTGCTGATCCTGCATTGATATGTTCTGGTAATAGTGGTGGTTATAAATGTATGAATTTCAATGGCGGGAATACATATACTATTACATCTAGTGCGGCTGGTGATGCCGCGTTTGGTGCGTATACTGTTGGTTCAACTCCGTATTCATATTTGGCTGTTGCTCTCGATAGTGGCAATGTAAATGTTTACAGAGAGCCATTCTATTCACCATCAACTACTACGACAACTACTATACCAGTTATAGGTCCGAATACAAGATGTTTCAATGTTAAGGAATATGGTACTGATGCTAATTTGGCTGGTGTGGGGGTTTTATTAGTTGATAAAGACGATGATTATTATTATTTTGGTCCCACAACTCCGTCAACTGGTGTATCATGTATTTCATCTTTGCCTACTGATAGTATAAATGGTTTTCAATTAATGGTTTATAAGGATGGTTATGATGAATATACTATTCCATTGTATTTCAGTGATAATACTCCATATCTGACTATGAGCGATTTATTGCCAAATGAGGGAGGGCAATATTATGTAGTTAGATTAAATAAGGATATAGGTGTTCAGTGCAGACCCGATTATCCTCCATATAGGATGGTGTGTTTTACCGACAACAAAGGTGAGATAAAATATTCTGTGAGTATGATAAGTTCGACAAGTGCTGGTAAGCAGGTTTATGCCGGTACTTTTGATAATGTGTTTCCTCTTCCTGATTTTGGAAGGTTGGTATTTACTTTCAATGAGCCGCAAATGTTTACACCAACTACATTCGATCCATGTGATCTTGGCGAAGGATGGTATTATAATCCTTCGACAGAGATACAGACTTGTGTAAAGACATATCTTGACTTGGATTGGTGTATGGAATGGATTGGCAAGCCAAATCCTCCAGCTCCATGTGATCCTAAGTTGCTTATGAGGGCTAGGATAAGTAGTGCAAAGCCAACATATAAAGTTACATTCACTCCTACGGGTTATCCAGCTGTTTCATCTAAGGATACTGCATTGTTGGAATGTTATCACGATTTGGATTGCGAGATAGGTAATTGTAATCTTAGATTACATAGATGTGAGTCTCCATGGGCTATTTCTAGCTTTAAGACAATATATACAAATGATAGACCTACTGTAAAGATAACTTGGCCAAAACCATTATTGTATGATGAAGCTGATTGTTCTCCATATTTTGGTTGTGCTCCACTACCTTCTACTGATATGAGGTATAGGATTTATAGGCATGGCGAAGTTCCAGATCCTGCTCATCCTGGACAGTTTATAAGTATCGATGGTCAAATCCCAGCAAGCAAGGCTATACCGGAGAATAGTGGTGGGTTAAATACATTGACTGTGATAGATGATTTCTCTGATGTTTGTCCAGTTACTAATAGCATGTTTCCGTGTAACAATTTCATAGGCGTTGGTGCTACGATTGAGTATGATATTGGTGTTTTAGTCAATGATGGTGGGTGGTATAATACACAATTCACTGGTGTTACTGGTTATGTTATAGAGAATTGTGATATGAATGTTGCTGACAAGAAATGTCAGAAATGGACATGTCCAGGAACTCCTAAGGGATGTGGTAGTACTGGTGCATGTACGGTTCAGACATGTGCTGTTCAGGCTGACTGTGATAAGAATTGTCCATTGATAACTAATGGAG
>Ga0315284_10012505_pt1 | contig 12086 bp, 13 predicted proteins | sample YL17G09_16_MG_FD_203696 | JGI IMG/M metagenome (GOLD analysis project Ga0315284, IMG submission 203696) | Sediment microbial communities from Yellowstone Lake, YNP, Wyoming, USA - YL17G09_16 | ecosystem: Environmental > Aquatic > Freshwater > Lake > Sediment | place: USA: Wyoming | collected...
CCGGATTGGCAGTCTGACAGGTTTACCATTATTTTGGCTAGTCTAGGCGGTATCGAGAATATTTTACGTTGGACCGGTCTGTCTATGTCTCTCTTCTGAAATTCAAAAGGGTTGTGAACGGCTATTGATTTTGCCAAGTAAGCTTGTTGCTCGTCTATGCAGAAGAGAATCTCAGCACTGTCTTCGATTAGTTTTTTCTTCAATACCTCAACATGCGTCAACTGAGGCAGTTTCCTCGTCTTAGGCAAACCCATGAACTTGGATCTTATGTCCTCAGAGGCCAGTTCTTTCTTGAAATGAGTGCCTAAGAATCTTTGTATTTCCCAAGAGAAACGCGAGAGGCAATGATTCTCAGAATATATGCTGACTCCAAAAACAATTCTGTTTTCAGGCGCTTCAAATATCTCGTCCACAGGACAATCTGCTGAGAGTTTCGTTTCGATGTTTTCTCGTGCTAGTTTTTCATGGCGAAGAAATGCTTTTTTTAAGGGTTCCAGCGGAACACGTGATCTGATTGTGCCGACTTTGATGATGCCTCCAAGTTTGCCTACAACGTTTTGGTCCAAAACCCTGTTGAAGACGACTGTGAAAAAAGACTTCGAAAATCCGGTTATCCGAAACCCTGTCTCTCTGGTTCTCAGAAATGATACGAGTTCTGCAAGAGATAGCCTCCAGTTCTTTCCGCATATAAACACATAGCTATTTTGCTCTTGGTCAGATGTGCTGGACATGTTGTATCGCTAAGGATTAGATTCGTTAACTGCTACTCTCATAACACTAATATTTAGAATTATAGCCGCGGACCCTTACTCAATTTGGGAAAACAGTAACATACAAGAAACTACAGAAACAAGCAAAAACAAAATGTAGATATGGTGGATTTCGCAAATTTCCAGCGTTCATAACAGTAGGAAAGGAACAAAATGGCTGAATTAGCGGGACGTATAGTTAAACAAAGAGAAATTCTGCGTAAGCTCAAAGAAGCGGGAGCAATCTCGCCTGAAACGGCAGTCACGGCAAAGGAAGCTGATGTTTACGAAGGATATTTCTTGAGTGAACTTGTGAGATGGGGTCGCATAACAAAGACTAGTGATAGTCGTTACTACGCAGTTTCTAAAGGGAAGTATACTGAGACAGAATAAAGAGAGATCTTTAGAAATTAGTCAACATCGCTTCCGAAAATCGCGACACTATCAAGTTTGCTTCGAAACTAAGTGGCTTGTTTTGAAATGCTTTCAGTCTCCAGCTTGACTGTTGGCTCTCAAATGGTTGGCCAGCCATTCTCACCGCCACAAGTATCTGAAAGTCTGAACAAACTTTGCGATTAAAACTATTATTGTGTTATAGGGCTTTACAGATAAGAATACGCTGTGTGTACGATCGTTCAGTTTGGTTACGAATAATTCTGGGAAACACTAGTTTATCGCGGTTTCAAACGCCAGGTGGTTGTTTTGGATAAAATTCCAGAAGAATTGCAAGAGGAAGTAGAAACCAAGAGCTATTTGTTGCCTTCTAAATCTCGGTTTAGTTGGAGTTATCGATGATTCGGGCTTCACTTTGTCGGCGAATACAGAAACTGTGACCGTTTTCTGTATGAGACTCAATTTATTGCTTGAGGCGGTTATGCTTGGGTTCTTTTATAGACTATGCAAAACAAGATAGAAGAGCGACTTACCAAGATTATTACGAGGAATTCGAGAAATGGTGAAGGTTTCAGGTGATCAAAGGACAGGTATTGATATTTAATCAGCGGGTTTGTAGAAATGCAAAAGAATGTAATTTTCTCTCGTTTCTGTGTCAAACATACCCTTCTTCTGGAATTATATTTTTGAAGGTTATGTGGAGTCTGAGTATGTATTTCTGGGCCAGAAAGTAAATCAATACTGATGGAAATATGATCTGCGCTCGTCAAAACACGTTTAAATATTGCGGCACTGGTATGCTGAGAGGGAATAAAAATTGCGTGCTAAGAATTATAGAGCCGTCAAAGGCCAAGCGTACACGCGAAGAGAGTTCGTTAAAGGCTTTCCACCGTCAAAGATAACTCGTTTCACGATGGGAGACACGAGAGCCAAGTTCGAATATGAGGCAAGACTTATTGCGTTGGAGGCAGCCCAGATTCGTCACAATTCGTTGGAAGCTGCGCGCATAGCTTCAAACAGGATTTTAATGGCTAAGCTTGTCAACAACTACCGCTTAGATGTTCTGCCTTATCCGCACACGATTCTCAGAGAGAACAAGATGATCTTCGGAGCGCATGCTGACCGTCTTCAGCAAGGTATGCGAGCATCATTTGGAAAGCCGATTGGTACAGCGGCGCGAGTTAAAGCTTACCAGCCGATTATTGTTGTAAACGTGAATGCAGCTGGCGTTGAACATGCCAAGTTGGCTTTGAAGCGTGGAAGTTCCAAACTGCCGATTCCATGCAGAATAGTCGTTGAGAAATTGCAGAGTGAAGAGGCGAAAGCAGTTGTCTGAAATGCGTAGAGATTTGGTCTTATGGTTTGAATCTCTTAGAAAAACTGACATCCCCTCTGTAGGTGGAAAGAACGCTAATCTGGGTGAGATGACGAGCGCAGGCATACCTGTTCCGCCTGGTTTTGCGATTACCGCTTTTTCGTACAAGCGATTCATCGAAGAGACGGGAATAGCGTCAAAGATTTACGAAATAATAAAGGAAACAGTTACCAATCCGAATGATCCGAAGCAGTTCGAGATTGCTTCCAAAAAAATTCGCGGGCTTGTAGAAGCGACACCGATGCCTAAGGATATTGAAAACGCTGCCAGATCCGCATACGCAGAAATGTGTAAGCGAATCGGCGTGAACGACGTTTTCGTCGCTGTAAGGTCAAGCGCAACAGCAGAGGATTTGGCTGATGCCTCTTTTGCCGGACAGCAGGAAACCTTTCTGAACATCAGAGGCCCAGACGAAGTCATTGAAGCAACTGTCAAATGCTGGTCAAGCCTTTTCACACCACGAGCAATCTTTTATCGCACAGAGAAAGGCTTTGCCCATGAAAAAGTCTTCATTAGCGTTGGCGTCCAGAAAATGGTGAATTCTCGGGCGGCAGGTGTCATGTTCACAATAAACCCTGTAACTGGTGATGGAAATCAAATAGTCATTGAAGGCAACCATGGCCTAGGCGAAGCCGTCGTTTCAGGCGCTGTTACGCCTGATGATTTCGTTGTCGATAAGAAAGCCTTGAAGATTACTGATCGTCGTTTGGCTAAGAAGACTATCCAATACATTCGGGATCCGAACACAGGCAAAACTGTTCACGTGGAAGTTCCAGTTGACAAGCAGGAGCAGCCATGTATAAGCGATGATGAGATTCTTAGGCTTGCAGAAATGGCAAAGCGCATCGAACAGCATTATGGGAAAGCACAGGACATTGAGTGGGCGATTGACAGAGACCTCGCCTTTCCAGGAAACCTGTTCATAGTGCAGTCAAGGCCCGAAACAGTTTGGAGCCAGAAGCTTGCCGAAGCACCGATGAAAGCTGAAATTGAGAAGCCTGCAGAAACATTGAAAGTTGCTGTCAGGGGAATTGCTGCTGGAAAGAGAGGTTTCGGAGTAGGCAAAGCAAAGATTGTGACTAACCCTGAAGAAGCAGCGAAGGTCATGCAAAAAGGTGACATTCTGGTTACTGAAATGACCAATCCTGACTTTGTTCCATTCATGAAGCTTGCAGGCGCAATAGTCACTGACAAGGGCGGAGTGACCTGCCATGCCGCTATTGTCAGCCGCGAGCTAGGAATTGCTTGTGTCGTTGGAACAGAGAATGCTACAAAACTGATGGTTACTGGAACAGAATACACCGTTGACTCCAGAAGCGGCATAGTCTACGAAGGAGCCATGCAGGCTCTGCGGGAGCAGCTATCATCTGCGGCAGGAACCACCGTTACAGGCGCTGCAGTTTCAAGCGGAATATTTCAGTCTGTGCCAGTGACGGCGACGAAGATTTACATGAACCTCGGTGTCCCCGAGAAGGTTGAAGAATATAAAGATCTGCCTTTCGAAGGCATTGGTCTAATGCGTATGGAGTTCATTTTGGCTAGCTACATAGGCGAACATCCAATGTCTTTCGTAGAAACTGGGCGATCACAAGTTTTTGTTGATAAACTGGCTGAAGGAATAGCGACCGTGGCGAGAGCCATACAACCACGCCCTGTTATCGTGCGCTTCAGCGACTTCAAGACAAACGAGTACCGCGAACTCAAAGGCGGCGAAAAATACGAGATAGTTGAAGCCAACCCAATGCTCGGTTGGAGAGGTTGCAGCCGCTACATAAGCGAATGGTACGAGAAAGCTTACCGTCTTGAATGTCAAGCGATAAGAAAATGCCGCAAAGAATGGGGCCTCAAAAACGTCTGGGTCATGCTGCCTGTCGTGCGCACAGTATGGGAAGCAAAGAAAGTCTTGGAAATCATACGTGAGGAAGGTTTGGAAAGATCAAAAGACTTCAAAGTGTGGTTTATGGCTGAAACCCCGTCAATAGCTATACTTGCTGACGAGTTCTCGAAACTATGTGACGGTTTCTCCATCGGCTCAAACGACATGACACAAGGCATACTCATGATTGACAGAGACTCAGAACGTCTTGGCCAGATGGGTTACTTCGACGAGAGAGATCCAGCAGTTCAGAGAATACTCGGCCACCTGATCAGAGTTGCCCATGAGAACGATGTCACCGTTTCAATCTGCGGGGAAGGCCCATCCAACTTGCCTGATTTCGCCGAGTTTCTCGTGCGTGCCGGTATCGACAGCATTTCTGTGAACAACGACGCGGTCATTGCTACCAAGAGGCTCGTGGCGAGCATAGAACGCAAGATCATGCTGGAAGAGCTTGCGGCGCAGCATGAAAGAGCGCTTCGTCGACCAACTCAGAAGTCAAAGCAAGACTTAGAATGGGCTCTTGAATAGCCTTCTTTATCTTATACCCTTTTCACTTTCTTTTGACACTTGTAACTCATGTAGCCGTGGTGGTGTCCACATGAGAGACTTTGATTTTGAAGAAGAAAGAGTGAAGCAAGAAATTCTCAAAACCGGAGCAAAGCGTGTCCTATTGCAGCTTCCAGAAGGCTTGAAGCCCGAAGCTCCACGTTTGGCAAAGATCATCGAAAAGACAGGAGCCCTGCCCATAGTTGCCGCAGATCCTTGCTACGGCGCATGCGATTTGGCAACTGAAGAAGCTGAAAACTTGGGAGTTGACCTGATCATCCATTACGGACATGCAAAGTTGCTGAAGTACGAGCGAGTTCCAACGATATACATTGAAGCCAGAGCAACCGTAAACGTACTTGAAACCGTTGAGAAGGCTTTGCCTCTGATTGAAAAATGGCATAAAATAGGCTTGGCCACAACGGTTCAACATGTTCAAACGCTTGACGCCGTTAGGGAGATGCTTGTTCGAAAAGCAAAAGCAGTTGTGATAGGCGACGCAGGAAGATTAGGCTACCCTGGGCAAGTGATTGGATGCGATTACAGTAACGCCAAGTCCATTGCAAAGGACATTGACGCATTTCTTTTTATAGGCGGCGGAATGTTTCACGCGTTGGGCGTAGCATTGTCTACAGGCAAGCCGACAATCGCTGTCGACCCCTACGAAGGCAGAGCGTTTTCGATGAACGGTGAAGCTGAAAAGGTTCTGAGACAACGATGGAGTAGCGTTCAGGAAGCCACAAATGCAAAGACTTTCGCGGTGCTGATAGGGTTGAAGCCGGGACAAAGGAAGCAGGAGCAAGCCATGCAGATTAAAAAGAAACTTGAAGAAAAAGGAAAAAGCGCATACCTGTTCGCCGTCAACGAGGTCACATCAGAAGCTCTCGCCGAGTTTCCTTCAATAGAAGCTTACGTGAATACTGCTTGTCCCCGCTTATCAGTTGAGGACTATGAAAGATTCAGGAAACCAGTCTTATCCGTGAACGAGGTTTTGGTCGCCGTTGGCGATTTGTCCTGGGAAGAGCTATGCAGAAGAGGATTGTTCGAAAGCTAGACTTGGAAATTCTGCTTTCGCATGTCAAACCTCATCCCTCGCCCAGACCTGACCTCGAACAGTATACAATACCTGCTAACGTAGCTGCAACGATGCTCTACATTGCCGCATACATGAACGATGACATCGTGAATAAGAGGGTCTTGGATCTAGGATGTGGCACCGGAAGACTTGCGTTGGGTGCAGCTTTTCTTGGCGCAAAAGATGTTGTTGGCTTGGATGTTGACAGAGTTGCTGTAAATGTGGCTTCTGAGAACTCGATACAACTGGATCTAGAAGACAAGGTACAGTGGGTTGCAGGCAGTTTGGATGTCATTCGAGGGAGTTTCGATACAGTTATCCAAAACCCTCCATATGGTATACAGACGAGGCAGGCTGACAGAAAGTTTCTAGAGAAAGCCTTAGAAACTGGCCATGCTGTCTATTCGCTTCATAAAAGCGTGTATGACGATGAGGCTTTTCTCGGAAAGCTGAAAACCACTTCAGAAGGAGTGTTGCCGGTTGAGCCGTCGCCTTTTCTGAAAAGCTATGTAGAGACGCATGGTGGCAAGGTGAAGGCTGTTTATGCTTTGATCATGACAGTGCCGCGTATGTTTGCCTTTCACACTAGAAAGAGACATGAATTTGTCGTGGATTTGTACGTTTTGAAGGGACGATAGGCAAGGAATTAGAGCAGCCTGAAGTTGCCTGTTCGCAGAACATAATCAAAAGGTTTATTGAGAGGCGTCGGAAGAAATAGATAGGTTCATTTAGCGAATGTTCACATCTCATATTGCATCTGTACTTAGCTGAATGGATTGACGTCTGAAAAGGGTAAAGGTTAGGCATATGGGTTCAAAGCCAGTTGAGCAAAAGACAGGGCAGTTGGTTTTGCCAGGCGAGCGTCTCGGTGTTATTGAAGAATTCGTTCCTGACGCTGGAACGTTTGTCAAAGACGGCGTTATCTACTCCAAAGTGGTTGGTCGTACTTTGCTTGATCTTACAACTAGACGCGTTTCAGTTCATCAAGTCGGCCGACAGGCGCTTATCCCCAAAGTAGGCAGTATCGTTATGGGACAAGTGGCTGGAGGCCAATCCGACAGCGTGAACGTGCGCATCTTCCAGATTGGCGACAAGCAAATTTCAAACGTCTTCGTGGGCGTTCTACACGTGTCAGACGCAAACATCCGCTATGTGGATTCGATGCGCGATGTCTGCAAAGCAGGAGACATAGTGAGAGCAAGAGTGATCAGCGATAAAAATCAAGTCTATCACCTATCTACAAAGGACAGGGATTTCGGCGTGGTTTACGCGTTCTGTTCAAACTGCGGAGGCACTCTGGAACCTAGAAGAGAGAGCATGCATTGTCCAAAATGCGGAAGAATCGAAGAACGCAAAGCTGCTGCAGATTACGGCAAAGGTCTGATTTAGGCATTAAAAGGGAGAATGCGTTAATGAAAGTCAAGGTGTTAAAAAGGGCTCCAGACGAGCTCAAGCTGGAAATTGAAGGCGTAGGCCACACTCTCTGCAACTTGCTACAGAAGCGGATTCTGGAAGAAGCAGGTGTCGATCTGGCTGGTTATGATGTTCCGCACCCCATGTTCCCTATCGCCATGATTTATGTGAGAACAAAAGGCAAAACAAAGCCTGAAGACGTGCTGAAACACGCTGCGGACAGAGCGCGGGAACTGAACAAGGAATTTGGAAAAGAGTTCGAGAAAGCCCTCAAGAAAGCTTAATTCTGTTCTTCGCTTTCTTCAGCAACTGTGTCAAGCCTTCAATGGAATCAGAGTCTTCTTCAAGCGTCGCTACGCTCTCCTCTATCGTAACGCAGCCGTGCAGCCATGCATAGACCAGAAGAGCCTCTGCAGCATCAGCAAGCTTATGAGTAGTCATCCTTGAAGGCATATGCTTCCTCAACTCGGCTCTTCTAAGAGCCTCAGCAAGCAATGTGCCCTTAACCTTCGCACCAGCAGCTTTCCCTGTCCTGTTCGATAATGCTAAAGAGTAGACGAAGTTAACGAAGGCATCTCCAAGAGCTGCCAAATTGTGATCTGTCAGAACCGCAGTCAAGCTTGTGTGAGTAGCTATAAAATGATATGCTTTGCTCTTAGTTTTCAAGACACGTCCCTCTTCTTTGAAAATCTCGGGAAGAATCTTCCCGTTTTCTTACGATACTCTCTATATTCGTTGCCGAAACGTGCTTCTAGGAGTTTTTCTTCTCTGTCTGTTGCTTTTACGTAGCTAGGGATTGCTACTAGCGGAACAATTGTGAGAAAATTTGGCCACATTGCAAGTAGTCCTGTGAACAGCAGGAAGTAAGCTAGGTACGAAGGGTGACTGACAAATCTGTACGGCCCCCATGTCACAAGCTTGTGAGTATTTTGCATTGCCCAAGAGGTCGCGTATCTACCTCTGGCTATGACGCTCCAAATGAAGAGTGCGTAACCGGCTAGAGTCAATATTATCCCTGCTGCTTGAGTGTAGAATGTGAATGGAAAATCATAGTGAAGAAACGATGAAAGGATCGGTGAGGAAATGAGGTTAGCGAAAATCAGGATAATGTAAACGATGGTCTCGATGAAGTATGTCAGGGTTCCGAAACCGGTAATTGCTAAGATCACGCTTGATGGTTGTTCAACTTCTGCATGTGGTTGCGTGTCCTCTTCCGTTTTGTGTTTTCTCAGGATGTTGTGAAGGTTTACTGCGAAGAAACAGATCATGCATGTCAAGAGAATGCCCGCAATGATCATTTCTGAGAGCATGTTTCTACTGGTTTCTGCACGCTTTATAAGCCTATATCCCGCAATGTCTTCTGACGGTTCGAGGTGCTTCTTTGTCTTGCAAGAGGTTTCGCGCCATTAAGCCCGAGATTCGGGTTTTGGGAATCGATGACGGGGCGTTCACCCCGCATGTGGAAGGTCTTGCAACAGTAGTCGGAGTGGTTTTTCGTGGTGGCTACTGGCTCGATGGAGTGATAAGCACGAAGGTTGAAGTGGATGGTTTGGATGCAACAGACAAGATCGTCTCGATGATCACAGCTTCGCCTCACTATAAGCAGCTTAGGGTGATATTGCTGAACGGTGTGACTTGTGCAGGCTTCAACGTGGTTGACATAAAGAAGCTGTATGAGGAGACCAGTCTTCCTGTTATCGCGGTTACTCGAGAGATACCGAATTTCAAAGATATCAGAAAGGCATTGAAGAATCTTCCTTGCAGCGAGAAACGGTGGAAAGCAATCAGAGGCGCAGGAGAAATGTTCGAAGTAAGCACTAGAAACAATAGGGCAAAAACATACATGCAAATCAGCGGCATATGCGAGGAAGAAGCCCGCGAGATTCTTCAGAAAACATCCACAAGAAGCGACGTTCCTGAAGCGTTACGTGTGGCACATTTGATTGCTTCCGGCATCAGTCGTGACACGGTTAGCGGGAATAATTATTGATGCAAGAAAAGGTTTAAAAGAGACTATGCTAAGGGAAAACAAACGGACAACGGAGAAAAACGCGTATGGAATTTTGTCCCAAATGCGGAACTCGCCTTGTTCCAAAAAAAGGAAAAGAAGGCAAAGCTGCAACACTAGTTATGGCCTGCCTAAAATGTGGCTACAAAAAGAAAGCACCTGAAAAGGAAACTGAACCAAAACTCGCCGAAACCGCACAGCCCGACCCCAAGCAGCTTGTGGCTGTAATAAGCAAAGAAGAACAGAAGCTGCGAACGTTGCCAACCGTTAGAATCGAGTGTCCGAAATGCGGCAACAACACAGCATACGTTTGGCAAGTACAGACCAGAGGCGCAGACGAATCGTCTACACAGTTCCTGCGTTGCACGAAGTGCAGCCACACATTCAGAGAATACTCATAAACATTGTGCATTTGAAGGAAAGATTCTTTCTGTTGCTTTACGGCAAAAAATCTTTTCATTCATATTCTAAAACTCCTTTTTCATTTTTTCTTCGACTCCTTCTCATCGAGGCTAGCTGCGAAGAATCAACTTTGACCAACGTTTTTCTTGGTTAGAAAAGGTTTAACGAGCGATCGGCAATGTCTTCCGACAGATCAACTTCTTCTAATGTACTTAACCAGACTCTGTTGGGAACTACAGCATGTTTCTATGAACTAACACTTCACGCCTATTCTTTTTCGGTAGCGCATACCTGTTCAATAAGAAGAACACTTAATGAGATATGGTTCTCAGAATTAGCCTACCGCTTCCCAATAATACAGTACACAATTACCTTTCGTCTCCTTCCACTTTTTGACCATTCATCTCGTAGAAGGTTGGTGTCTTCTCGATCTCTTTAATCAAAGATTCTGGACGTGACCATTGGTAACTTGCCGCCGGTAGATATCTTCTCATATACCGGCAATTTGGATCAACGCATCTTGCAAAGATTTCCCAGTAATGCTCTGTCTCATCCTCTATTTTCCTGTAAGTGTACGAATAGACTCTGCCTCCACAGATACATCTTGTAGGCAATGGAATGACTTGTTTCATCAGACCATACAGTTTGTCCAACTTCGACAGAAGGTCCTTCCTTCCTGCTCGGTCTAGTTTAGTTTTCACCATTTCCTTGATGTCAGACCAATGTGACCTAGGATTTTGCATTTTCAGTTCATTAAATAGTTTATGTATTTCAACAATTTCCTCGTCTAAGACCCACTCTCTGGGTCGCCCAGGTTTCTTTTGCTTCATTGACTCAGACTCATTATGTTCAAGATTTAAGACTTCCCAATCTCCGCGCATATATCAATAACGGATTTCCCAAAATTGAATATGGTTCTCCGTCACAAACCTTTCGACGATCGTGCAAATCTATCATAGCTTTCTGCCACACTGGGATATCTCTCAATTTCTACCCGGAATTTCTAACGGCTCTTATAATGTCAAATGTGAGAGGTACAAGTTCATGCTTTTCGTAGCCTTGCAAGAGTGAACTATCTTCGTCTTTCTTAGTAAAAGCATTCACAATGATCCATAATGAACCAGTTTCTTTCGTCACCGAAATGACATCTGCAAAAATCTTCTCAAGATCCTGTAGGGTATGGACTGTATGACTGATTGTATCTGATCTGACCCTAGTAACCGTAGTCTTTTAGGTTCCAGTAAGGCGGCGAGGTAATTGTGGCATCTACTGTTTCTTTTGGGGTTCCATCTTTTGTTTTTGGGAAAACTCCCAATAGATTCCTCGCGTCTTTTTCATAGAACATGGGCAAACCCGTTTGAACCTATGACTTATCTGCATTAGCGGCGAGATCTTTGTGCTTTTCTAGAAAATCGTATACGCACTAACGTTGTGCTCGCCTGTTCTCAGTTACCTCAACCGACGCGTGTTGCATATTTCATTCAGTACGCATTTCAATGAGAATGGCCATAACTATCACAGAAATAATCTGAACAATTTCCTTTGTTCTATTGTGTTCTATGTTGAAACGCGAAACATAGTCAGTTGATAAAGCTTCCATTTCACTGAAAGCCTTTTTAAGCCCAATTTGACCATATTACTGACATCAGAGGCAAAATATGTGACAGAAATTAAAAAAGAGCCCGAAGGTTCCTGCGTTGCACGAAGTGTAGTCATACATTCAGAGAATACTCATAAACACTCGGATTCTTTCTAAAGATTCTCAACTTCGTTCAATTAGGAATTCGGTTACAGTGAAGCTTGCCTTAAGACGCCGATTTCGAAATGTTGATTTTTCCCTAGTGTCTTACTGTTCTTTAAGAACGTTAAATCTGGCAAGATTGGCAGACTACATTGAATGCGAGCCTTGCGTCGTTGGGCTGTCTGGGTTTTTATGCAAATAGTTTAAATTTCAAATGAAACATTAAATAAAATAACGACTAGTAGAGTTGGTGGCGACGATTATGAAAGAGCTTGAACGGAAACTGATCGCCGAGCTTATCAGGAACAGTCGCAGGAGTGATCGAGAGTTAGCTAAAGCAGTCGGGTGCTCACAGCCCACTGTCAGCAGAATGATCAGACGTCTGGAGAAAGAAGGCTACATTAAAGAGTACACGATGATTCCAGATTTTCACAGGCTCGGCTATGAGATAATGGCCTTGACATTTATCCAAAATGAGAAAAAGTCGGGAATGGAAGAGTTAGAA
>Ga0315284_10012506_pt1 | contig 12086 bp, 12 predicted proteins | sample YL17G09_16_MG_FD_203696 | JGI IMG/M metagenome (GOLD analysis project Ga0315284, IMG submission 203696) | Sediment microbial communities from Yellowstone Lake, YNP, Wyoming, USA - YL17G09_16 | ecosystem: Environmental > Aquatic > Freshwater > Lake > Sediment | place: USA: Wyoming | collected...
TGGGAGATGGACTCATTCTGCCGTTTTGCAGACCGAGCTGCAGGAAAGCCTGATTATGATAGGAAACCGATCACATGTGACTGGTTATTGTTGCGGCTACCCTAAGTGTATTATGCTCTGTATTGCCGTTCAACGATTTCGGAAACACTCTGGCTGAACACGTTGCGAGATCGACGGGCGAAGCTCTCACGCGTGGGGCGGGTAGCGGGTAGCGGGCGCTTGCCGACCGGCACAGGGAGCGCCTTCGCTCGCTAGATGGAACTCGCTAGATGGAACTTGCATTTATTTCAACTTGTTGGTACTCTGACGGTCAAAAAGATGTGGCCCCGCCGGCATGCGGGTAGGGAGGTGTGGTTTGCCGAGAAAGATTTGTACGCGGCACGGAAGAAGTCACCCGTGTACCTGTGCGATGGGAAACCTCTATCGCTTCGTTGAACCGGTGGTGCTACTCCTGCTGAAGAGCAAGGGCCGCTCCTACGGCTACGACTTGTGCCCCGAATTGCAGGCGCACGCCTTGACCGACGCGGAGATCGAGCGGGCAGCGCTATACCGCACCCTGAGGCAGTTGGAAATGAATGGGGGTCTTCGGCGAAATCTGTGGGTAAAGTTGGCAGGATGGGTAGCTATCGTTTCGGCGATGACCATGCGGCCGCGGGAGGATTCGGCCTGCGGTCCATCGAGCAGGACCGCCACCAAATCCGCGTGCAGTGTGCCTTCCAGCGTTGGGGAACCCAAAGACACCCATGACGACAGACCCCAAACGCCCGACTTCACACAGGGGCCGAGAGGCTGCGGAAAACCAAAAGCAAACTGGTTCCGGAAAAAAGATTCAGGTCGCGGACTTGGCCTCTCGCGGAACATGCGCTTTATCAAGGGTTTGGCGAACCGTCCGGAGGTTCTCCCCGGTAGACCGACCCACGAATTCCGCCGACGAGGCATGAATGGAAATGTTGTTTCCGAGTGGCAGACTGACCGAAGTGGTCCGGTACGCCGGGTCTACAAACTAACAGCCAAGGGGGAAGAGCACCTCTACGAGTGGGCCGAAGTCCTCGGCCACGTGTCCAGGTCCATGGCCAGGTTCGTCAAACAGGCCCGAAGCCTTCAGAAAGCATGATTCCGCTGGAGCCGGCTGCCGGGCAAGGATTGAGGAGTCAACCGCAATTTTCCACCTGGCTGCGTCGGGTCTCTTTTGCTGGATGAAGAGGAGGTCAAAATGCGAGTTGCAGCTCGACTGTTGGCGGTTGGATTCAGGGGGGACAGATCATCTGGGCCGTCGGCCATGTATTCGCTCATCCCTCTTGCCCTCTGTTCTCTCATGCTGTCAGGCCTGCTGGCATCAGCTCCGGCGGGTGCCGCTGAAAGGGCCGGCGTTGTCGCTCCAGAGGCCAAGTTGGTTCTGCTTGGGGATACGTTCAGCTTTACGGAAGGTCCGGCCGCGGATGCCCAGGGGAATGTGTTCTTCACGGATCAACCCAACAACAAGATCTACAAATGGTCGATTGATGGGAAGCTGTCCGTCTTTCACGATAGTCCAGGCCGGGCCAACGGGCTCTACTTCGACAAATCAGGCAACCTGTACGCCTGCGCGGATCTCAACAACGAGCTTTGGATGATCGATCCGGCGGGAAGAGCTACCGTCCTGGTTAAGGACTTCGAGGGGAAGAAGTTGAACGGCCCGAATGACCTCTGGATCGACCCCAAAGGGGGGATCTACTTCACGGATCCGTTCTACAAGAGGGACTACTGGACCCGTGGCCCGATGGAGCAGGACGGCCAGCACGTGTACTACCTCTCCCCGGACCGCAAGAAACTGTTCCGGGTGGTGAGCGATCTGCAACAGCCGAACGGGATCATCGGGACGCCCGACGGCAGGCGGCTTTACGTTGCCGACATCCGAGGCAGAAGGACCTACGTTTATGCCATCAACGCTGACTGCACGCTCGGCGAGAAGAAGCTCTTCGCCGACATGGGTTCCGACGGAATGACGATGGACGAGGAGGAGAACATCTATTTAGTGGGCAAGGGTGTCACGGTCTTCAATGTTCGCGGGGAACAGATTGACCACATCGAGGTTCCGGAAAGCTGGACAGCCAATGTCACATTCGGCGGCAAGGACCGGAGCACTCTCTTCATCACTGCCTCGGATTCGCTCTACTCCATTCAGACACGCGTCCACGGCGCGCCGTAGCGCAGGGCTGCGCCGCAAACGAGCCTCGGGCCGGGGGATTGGGGCTCGATCCAAGCGCGCTGGCCTGCCGATTTGTGGCGGCGTCCGGGCAGTATTCATCCTCATGTGAATTCCTGTCTGGCCGGGTTCGTGTCCCCGCGAAGAACGTGCTCAGTCCTACTGGCTATCTGGGCCGCACGGGCAAGTCGGTACTAGATGCAGTCTACATCTAAATGTGTGATACTAGGGTCCGTGCATCGCGGTAACGCGAGTGGCAACACACCGCAAGGCACTAGTTTCTGGCTCAGGAAGAGAGGAGAAGTCATGAAGAACCTTCTGGAGCACCTCACGAACCGGCGTTCCTTTCTGGGGTCGGTCGGCGCCCTTGTCGGAACGGGCTTCTGGGCTGATGAGACGCTCGATGCCGCCGTCCAGAACGTCAACCGGAATTCCAATCCGTCACAACTGAGAATCACGGACCTGCGGGTCGCCACCGTGGCGAGGGCTCCGTTCACCTGTCCGATCATCCGCATCGACACCAATCAGGGCATTTCAGGCTACGGCGAAGTCCGCGACGGCGCCAGCAAGACCTACGCGCTGTTTCTGAAGAGCCGTATCCTCAACATGAATCCCTGCAACGTCGAGCAGATCTTCCGTAAGATCCGGCAATTCGGCGGCACGGGCCGCATGGCCGGCGGAGTCGTCGCCATCGAAGAAGCCTGCTGGGACCTCGCCGGCAAGGTGTACGGCGTCCCGGTCTATCAGATGCTGGGCGGCAAGTACCGCGACCGGGTCCGCTGCTATTGTGACACCACCGGGGCCAACAACGTGGAGGAGTTTGCCAAGCGCATGCAGGCGCGCATCGACATGGGCTTCACCTGGATGAAGATGGACATCGGCATCAACAGGATTCGCAACGTTCCCGGCACCCTCACTTCACCGGCGGGCATCGAGCGCGGACGCGAGCATACCCTGACGGGCACCGAAATCACCCAGAAGGGCGCCGAGTTGATGGCTGAGTACATCATGAAGGTCCGCGAGGTCGTCGGCTGGCAGATTCCCATCTCCACGGACCACTTCGGCAGCATGGGAGTCAACTCCATCATCAAACTGGCCAAGGCCTTCGAGAAGTGCAACCTCGCCTGGATGGAGGACACCGTGCCGTGGTATCGCACGGACCTGTTGAAGCAGATCACGAACTCTGTGGATGTGCCGATCTGTACCGGCGAGGACATGTACCTGGTGGAGCCTTTCGAGGAGCTGTGCCGGGAGCATGCCGTCGATATCATCCACCCCGACCTGTCTACCTCGGGCGGAATTCTCGAGACCAAGCGCATCGGCGACATGGCCCAACGTTACGGAATCCCCACGGCCATGCACATGGCCGGGACGCCGGTCTGTGCTCTGGCCAATGCACATTGCGCCGCTGCCACGGAGGGCTTCCTGGTGATGGAGAACCATTCCGTGGACGTCCCCTGGTGGGACACGCTGGTGGACGGCGTCGAGAAGCCCATCCTCAACAAGGGCTACATCCGGGTGCCGGAAGGTCCCGGCCTCGGCTTCACGCTCAACGAGGACGCTGTCAAACAACACTTGCTCGAGCCGGGCTACTTCGAGCCGACTCCGCAGTGGGACAAGGAGCGCTCGCAGGACAACCTCTACACCAGATTCCTGCCGCCCCGCGGGCTACTTCGACAAACCACCCGATCGTGAGCAATTTCTGGAGAAAATAAGGGAGATCCTCGGCCTCACCGGTGCCCCTTGATGCACTTGCGGCGGTCCTTCACGATTTGCAGGTCCGCCTAGCCAGCAACGCTGGGAAGCGGGGCGGACGGTTGTGAACCACCGTGGGCGCAATAGCGCGTTCCGACCGGCAGGCGGCTTGGGTCACTTTGCTGGCGCCGCTGCCGGGCCTTGCTGCCGGGCGGCGAATCCCCGGCCGAAGCCACGCCCGGCACCGCGGCCGCGTGCTCCCGCAGCCGCACGGCCTTGTCCTATTGGCTGCCCGGTGATGTCGCAGATGCCATCTTTGTCTTTGTCATTCCAGGCATAGGGGGCGCCGCCACGGCCCCGGCCCATGCCCTGTCCCGCCATGGCCGCCCCCCGGCCTTGGCCCACCGGCTGCCCGGTGAGGTCGCAGATGCGGTCTTTGTTCTTGTCGTTCCAGGCGTAAGGCGCGCCGCCCCTGCCGCGGCCCATCACCTGAGTGTTCGCGGTGTCCGCATTCTGTGCCGCCAAGGTGATTGCGGCACCCGCGAGCAGGATCAAAGCTCCAATCGAGGTCTTTTTCATGACTTCCTCCAGCCTAGTACCTTGCACAGCACTTGCCAGAGAGGCCCGCTTCGCCGATCCAACAACTTACCGGCCGCGGCGGTCGCCAGGAGGCGCAGCCGCTGCACTTGCCATGCTATCCGGCGCGCAAACGACGCACATTGCACCTGGCGGGCGGGCTACAGCGAGCCGTACTTGGCGTAGGCGTCGGTGACGGAAACGCCCCGGCGCAACTCCTCGCGCATACCGCTTTCGCGCTCGAAGATGTCCTCGGCGGCCACCAGAACGTCCATGGTCATGTCTTGCGGGATGACAACCACGCCATCGGTGTCGCCGAACACGAAATCCCCCGGATGGATCACGGTGTTGCCGATCTTGATCGAAATCTGGCAGTCGATGATGTCCCAGCGTCCTACGGAACTGGCCGAGCACTTGAACTTCGCGAATACCGGATAGTTCATGGCGTTCACAAAATCCACGTCGCGCACTCCGCCGTCGACCACGGCGCCGGTGCATCCGCGCTGCTTGACGGCAGTGGACATGATCTCGCCCCAGTGCGCGCAGTCCATGCTGCCGCCGGTGGCCCATACCGACACCGTGCCCGGCGAAATGCTGTCCAGGATCTTCAGCCGCGTCTGCGTGTCGTCGTGCGCCACGTCCGCGCACGGGTAGCCCTGGCTCGTGAACGCCAAGCCGGCCAAGCGGTTCGCGGTCGTGAACGGTGTGATGTAGTAGGGCAGAACTTGGTTCCGGTATCCGTTCTTGTCCAGGATGTCAGAGATCGCTCCCGTGTAAAGCCGCAAGAACCGGCTCGCTACTTCAGCAACATTTTCGGGTGTGACTGGCGTCTTCCCCATGTCTTTCTCCTCTCGCGAGATCTCGCTACGCTCCCTGAGAGTAGCATGCAGATCACAAAAGGTGCAAGTTGCATCTAAGGGGTCAGTTTGATAGCCTGGTTCTGTTCAAGCGGCGAGAGCCGGGAAAGACGGTTTCGGTGAGCCTCAACAACCCCCCGCGCGGTCGCATCCGCTGGGTGCTGGTCGGCTGGATGTTCGCGATCAGCGCCATCGCTTACCTGGACCGGGTGAACATCTCGATCGCCGGCAGTTTCATCCAGAAGGAATTCGGCCTTGACAACATCCAGCTTGGCTGGGTATTCAGCAGCTTCGTGCTGGGCTACGCCCTGTTCCAAGCCCCCGGGGGCCGTCTGGCGGACCGTTTCGGCCCGCGCAAGATCCTTGCCATTGCAACTGTCTGGTGGGCCGTATTCACGGCGCTCGTCGCCCTGGTGCCCGCGGGCATCCCCGGCCTGTTGGCGGTATTGCTGGCGGCACGGTTCCTCCTTGGCGTTGGAGAGGCCATGGTATTCCCCGCCTCCAACCGGCTGGTAGCCGGCTGGATCCCCTCGCAGGAGCGGGGTCTGGCCAATGGGCTGATCTTCGCCGGAGTGGGCGCCGGCGCGGGCGTAACCCCGCCCCTGATCACCTTTATTCTCCTGCACTATGGCTGGCGCTGGTCTTTCTGGATTTGCGCGGTGATCGGCCTCGCGGCCGGCCTGGTCTGGTACCTGATCGCCCGCGACCGTCCCGAGGAACACCCTTGGGTCAAGCCGGCCGAGGCCGAGCACATTCGCTCCGGCATGCCGCAGCACGCGGGGCCGGACAGCCGGGAGGCTCTTCCCTGGCGCGTCATCCTGGGCAGCCGGGACGTGTGGGCGCTCACGGTGAGCTACTTCGCCTTCGGCTACGTCTCCTACATCTTCTTCACCTGGTTCTTCATCTACCTGAACACGGTTCGCGGGCTGGATCTGAAGGCGAGCGCGATCTTCGGGATGCTGCCGTTCCTGGCCATGGCGGCCTTCTCCCCGTTGGGAGGTTACATCAGCGACCGCCTCACCAGGCGTTACGGGAAACGCGCCGGCCGTTGCGGCATCTCGGTGGTCTGCATGGCGGTGGCCGCCGGTTTCATCGTGTTTGCGATGCAGGCGCAGGACGCCCGCGTAGCTAGTATCGTGCTGGCGGGGGGCGCCGGCGCACTGTATCTTTCGACCAGTTCCTTCTGGTCCGTAACGGCCGACATCGCGGGCCGCTCTGCAGGTTCGGTTTCCGGCGTGATGAACACGGGCAACCAGATCGGCGGCACAGTGACGGCTTCGCTCACTCCCGTGCTAGCCAACGTTTTCGGCTGGCCTTCGTCCTTCCTGGTGGCGGCCGCCCTGTGCGTGGTGGGGTCGCTGGCGTGGTTGCTGGTGGACCCCCAGCGAGTACTCTCCCGGAAAGCGCTCAAGGATGTCATAGAGACAACTCAATAGGAAAGGAAGCAAGACATGGCACGATTCGCAAGACTCAAAGTCCTAAGTAAGATGACCGAGACGGGCATGGTGCCCGTCTTCTATAACGCCGATATCGAGGTCGCCAAGAAAGTCGCGGCCGCGGTTTTCGCCGGTGGCTGCCCGTTTCTGGAGTTTACCAACCGGGGCGACCACGCCTGGGAAGTGTTTACGGAACTGGAGAGGTACTGCGCCAAGGAACTGCCCGACATGATCCTCGGCGTCGGTTCGGTGGTGGACCCCGGTACGGCCTCGCTCTACATCAATTGTGGCGCGAACTTCGTCGTTGGCCCGATTCTGAACCCCGACGTGGCGCGCGCCTGCAACCGGCGGAAGATCCCGTACTCGCCCGGCTGTGGCAGCGCCAGCGAAATCTCGCAGGCCGAAGAACTGGGCTGTGAGATCGTGAAGGTTTTCCCAGGCGCCGAGGTCGGCGGTCCGAAATTCGTGAAGGCAGTCAAGGGGCCTTGCCCGTGGGTGTCGATTATGCCAACGGGTGGAGTCGAGAGCACCGAAGCATCCCTGAAGGCTTGGTTCGAGGCCGGGGTGGTCTGCGTCGGGATGGGCTCGAACCTGATCACCAAGGAACTGCTCAAGGCGGGTGACTACGCGGGGATCACCGCCAAAGTGAAGGACACGCTCGAGCTGATCCGCAAGATCCGGGGAGGAAAGTAGCCGTGGCTCTGAATATCAAACCTCGCGAGCAGTGCAAGTGGGATGCGGCCGCGCTGGGCGAGATCATGCTGCGGCTCGACCCCGGCGACGGGCGCATTCGGACCACCCGCACCTTCCAAGTGTGGGAAGGCGGTGGTGAATACAACGTGGTGCGCGGACTGCGCCGCTGCTTCGGTCTGAAGACCACGGTGGTCACCGCCATCGTAGACAACGAGATCGGCCATCTGCTTGAAGACCTGATGCTGCAGGGTGGCGTGGATCTCTCGCACGTCAAGTGGGTGCCCTTCGATGGCATCGGCCGCGCGGCGCGGGTGGGCCTCAACTTCACCGAGAAGGGCTTCGGCGTGCGGGCGGCGGTGGGCTGCTCCGACCGCGCCTACTCGGCGGCCTCGCAGCTCATGCCGGGCGATGTGGACTGGAAGCAACTCTTCGAGGTTGAGGGTGTGCGCTGGTTCCACTGCGGCGGCATCTTCGCGGCGCTTTCGGCGACGACTTCGGAGATCGTGATCGAGGCCATGGAGGCGGCTCGCGCGGCGGGCACGGTGATTTCCTATGATCTGAACTTCCGGCCGTCGTTGTGGAAGTCGCAGGGCGGCACGGCCCGCGCGGTGGAGGTCAACCGCAAGATCGCCTCGCTGGTGGACGTGATGATCGGCAACGAGGAGGATTTCACCGCGGCGTTGGGCTTCCAGGTGCCCGGGCTGGACGAGCACGTCTCCAAGCTCGACCCGGCGAACTTTAAGAAGATGATCGCCGAGGTGGTCAAGATGTACCCGAACTTCCAGGCGGTGGCGACCACGCTGCGCAACGCCAAGACGGCCTCGGTCAACGACTGGGGCGCGATCCTGTGGACCGGGGGCGAATTCTACGAAGCCCCTCTGCGGGAGAACCTGGAGATCTACGACCGGGTGGGCGGGGGCGACAGCTTCGCTTCCGGCCTGGCCTACGGTTTCCTGGCCGGCAAGACGCCGCAGCCGGCGGTGGAGTATGGCGCGGCGCACGGCGCCATGGCCATGACCACGCCGGGCGACACCAGCATGGCCACGCTTAAGGAAGTCGAGTCGGTCATGAAGGGCAAAGGCGCCCGGGTGGTGCGCTAGAGAGGCGGGGCGGGCGGCGGCATCCGCCCCGTAGTTTACGGCCACGCCAGAAGGTTGCGCGGGCATGCGCGTGTTTAGCGCCGTCGGCCGCTGTCAGGGTCGCCTGGGCTTCAATTCGCCGCTTCGTGCGGCCCCGATCCGCCTCAAGAAAACTTCCAAGTTTTGCGGTCGCCCGGAATTGAGGGATCGGGTCGAGTTCCTTGAATGCCGACGTAAATGCGTTCGATAAGTTCCACATTGTGCGGGGCTGGAACTCCTGGTGCTGTGGGTTGAAGTACAGATCGTGCACTCTCCGGGCCGGGTGTCTCGGAACGTCCAGACCTCCCTCAATGAACGCCCGGTAGATCGTCAGCTTCGCCGTCACAGTTGACAACTGCTGAGCTCGCCAACTCTCCACCTGCCGCCGCATCGGCTCGAAGTTGCGCTGCATCCGGTCCACGCCTACCGACAGACTGTCCTCGAGCGAGAACTTCTTCGAGTGTTTAGCGAGGACCGGGCTGTAGTCGCCCTGAAACGCGAGGTTCTGGCAGACCAACACGCGCAGGCCGACGGTGCAGGACAGCCGGAATCGCTTGTTGTTCGCGTTTCTGATCCAGATCGCGAATCGGCATCCATCGAAGGTGGTTTCCAGATCGAGGACGCCAAACATCTCCATGCCGTCCTTCGATACCGAGAACTCCTCGCCCACGACGCCGATTTGACGATGGCTCAGAGTCTCGACCAGGGTCTCCACAACCGCAATGTGAGGGATCGGGATGTGGGTAGTTGTTGCCGGCGGTGTTGGCATCTTCGCCAGTTCCGCCCGCGTGATTTGCCAGTACACGAGATGAGTGTGCTTGTTTCCGACACTGGGTCATTCTCCTTTGGGGTTTGTTGCTGAAGTCTTGATTGCGCCAGCCAGACCTTACAGCCTCCAGTCAGGAGGCAGTATGAACGCCATTCGATCCGCATTCTATGCGCGTGTGTCCAGTGAGCAGCAGGCGGCTGCTCACACCATCGAAAGTCAGCTTGCCGCTCTGTCCGAGCGCGCTAAAACAGACGGCACGCCAGTGCCGCCGGGGAGGCAGTTTGTCGATGATGGATGCAGCGGTTCCACTTTTGTTCGCCCAGCCCTGGACCGGCTTCGCGGCTAGGCCGCCGTCGGTGCAATCGACCGGATCAACGTCCATTCACCTGATCGGTTGGCCCGCAACTACGCTTACCAGATCCCGTATGGTCCAAAAATCCAAATGTGGCCGGTGTAACATGTTACGCGCCAACCCCGGGTTCCAATTTCGGGAAAAGGGCTATGTGCCTGACTCAGGTAGCCCCCATATGTTGTGGTCGCGGTTTTCCGAGTCCGGTGATGGGCAGCCTCCAGAGTGCCACGCCGCCGACCTGTGTCGCCCAGCAGGCAACGCGCGAGGACAAAACGCTGTCCGAACGCCTACTATCCGAAGCAAGCCGCTGGAAGGGCCTGCACACGCGCCGGCGGGGTTTTCTGTCGCGCCTGGCGATGCAATTCGCGTACGCCGATCCACAAGATGTTGGGGCTACCTGAGTCAAGCACATAGCCCTTTTCGGGAAAACGGCACTCTTCTGGCGCGATCCCTCGGCGCTCGGCAAGAATGACCCATTTCTGCTCGCTTAGACTGACCCACCCGAAGAACACGTTTTGCGGCACGGCAAGAGATGGAGCCAGCGATATCATCCACGCCGAAGGCGTGCGGGGTGATTTCCCGTCATCCGCGCCGAAGGCGCGTAACGCGCTCACGTCGCAGGAGGAAGCTGCGTGTGCCGACGAAAGGCTCGACGCCGGGGGGCGGCAGGGCCAACCCGCACAGCATTTGCCGTGCGGCAAAAAAGCGCTCTTGCCCGGCGACAAAACGCCACCCAACTGGCCGTGGTGGTGGGTCACTTTTGGCGAGCAAGGTAGGGTCATTTCTCGCGAGTGCCGAAGCCCGATCCGTAAATGTCTACGGGAGACCAACTTAGACCGCAGTTGAGTCTCTGGACGTTACGGGGTGCCCGCCCACGCTGAGCCGTATGCAGAAGGCCAGCTCCCCCAGGCAAGAATTCGCCGGTCGGTAGCGGTCGCCCTGTAGCTGTTTGCGCCACGCTCGAGCTCTCAGCCGGCAGACACTACCTGCTCGCCGCAGAGGTAAACGGATTCAATCTGAAGGGCGTCCGATTCGGGCCGAAACACGACCAAGTTCGCCAGTTGGCCGGCCGCCAGTTCCCGACACACGGAGCCGTGCGGAAGAAAGCGGGCAGGGTTGGCCGTAGCCGCTTGAAGCGCTTGCTGAAGGGGTACGCCCGTGAACCTCGAAAAGACCGAAACAGCACGATTCATCGTAAGCGCCGAACCCGCCAGGCTCGTCCGGTCGGCCATGACCACTTGGCCGGTCGGCAGCAGTTCTATGTTCACGCCGACAAGCACGTAAGGGCCGGACGGCAGACCCGCCACGTGAACTGCGTCCGTGACGAGAATGCAGCGGTCGATTCCTTTCACGCGGCAAATGATGCGGACGACCTCCGGCGGCAGGTGGAACGTGTCGCAGATCATACCTGCGACGAGGCGGTCATCGTCCAGTTGGGCCCAGAACGGCGCTCTGTGCCGGTGGATCATCTGCGGATTGCCGTTACCGAGGTGGGTATTCATCCGGGCGCCGGCCTCCGCCGCCATATGCACCTGTTCCGGGGTCGCGTCCGTGTGGCCAATAGCGACAGTGATCCCGGCCTGGCGCGCTTTCCGAATCATCTCAATGGCTCCCGGCAGCTCCGGAGCGAGTGTCAGGATGCCAATGCGTCCTCCCGCCGCTTCCTGCCACTTGGAGAATTCGTCCCAGTCCGGATCCCGGAGAAACCGCGCGTTGTGCGTCCCCTTCGCCTCTCTAGAGATGTAAGGGCCTTCAAGGTGATAACAGGGGATCGTGCGCGCAAGCCTGGCGTCGGCGCGCCGAGCCTCCTCGAAGATCCGGAAGTTCCGATCGAGACCCTCGAACCAGTTCGTGATCAGCGTGGGGCAGAAGCTTGTGACGCCGGTCTTCCAGATTTTCGGCGCCAGCGAAATCAGTTGTTCCGGTCTGAGGTCCGGATCGGAAAAATTGACGCCTGCAAATCCGTTGAGCTGAATGTCGATCAAGCCCGGGGCGATGCAGACTTTCCCGGGCCGCTCGGGCCCCAGTATCGTCACCTCGGCGATCCTCTCCCCTTTCAAGCCGACCTGGGCATAGCCCTTACCGGGGATGTTCGCCTCAATCTGTGTTGCGGAGGGTTGTGCGGCGCCGGCTGCCAGTCTGCATAGCGGCAGCCCGGCCCCAGCAGTCAAGAATTTTCGCCTCGAAGATTCTTTCTTCATGCCTTCTCCTTCGGTGCTTGGCGCAAGTGACCCAGCAGTGCTCGGCCAAAGACTAATGCGTGAATGCGACTGCACACATCGCACCCTCCTTGATCAATTATATCTGGCTCTGTAGCAGGATTTGTGGGTGAGTGCTATGGGACCACTTCGCCCTCCTGAGTGTGAGGAGGCTGTGGTGCCGCCTCCCGTTGGTCGGCGCCGGCC
>Ga0315284_10012508_pt1 | contig 12084 bp, 10 predicted proteins | sample YL17G09_16_MG_FD_203696 | JGI IMG/M metagenome (GOLD analysis project Ga0315284, IMG submission 203696) | Sediment microbial communities from Yellowstone Lake, YNP, Wyoming, USA - YL17G09_16 | ecosystem: Environmental > Aquatic > Freshwater > Lake > Sediment | place: USA: Wyoming | collected...
GCTTCAGCCGGGGAGGTCCCCGCTGAAGCGGGGCGTCCAGCAGGGGAAAGCGGGGCGTCCGGCAGGGGAGGAGCGAGTGTATGGAGGATCAGAAGGCCGGCTACAACGCCGAGGGGCAGATCATCGGGGCCGTCGGTGAGGGCGCAACTGCCCACTTCTATAGCCTGCCCCCCACGGAGATGGCGGCCCTGGTGGAGCAGGTAGTAACGAAACTCCTGCCGCTCATCGAACGGACGCTGCAGGCAGCCGACCCGGCCCGTGCCCACGAAACGTTGGCCCGTGACGGAGAGGGCAACGTCATCGTGGGCCAGGCCGAAGCGGTGGTCACCCCGCTCCAGGTGGAGGCGCTGCGCTGGGCCCTGCACGAGTTGCCCGCGGATGCACCGGCGGAGGTTCGCCAGCGGCTGGCGGCCGTCGCCCAGGCCCTGTCCGACAACCTGGTGCCCTCGGCCGATTTCGCCTGCCGCGCCCGCGAGTACGCCGCCCGCCAGCAGGACCGGCGTGGCCCCCTGGATTGGGCCGACGCTGAGGAACCCCTCTACGTGCCCCTGGAACTTGGTTTCCACCGCGCGCTCCGAGCCTCTGGCGACGACCTCTTCCGCCAGGAGGAGCACACCTACGACGACATCCAGCGGGCCGTCGAAGCCCCCGACCCCGCCTCGCCCCATGGTACCCCTTTCCCCGCGCTTGTGCTGCTCGGCGTGCCGGGCGCAGGCAAGTCCACTTCCCTACGCCACCTGGGGCTCACCCTGCTGCGTGCCGTACTGGAGGACCCTGCTGCCCACCTGCCCCTGTTCGTCAGCCTGGGCGACTATGCCGGGGGTAAGCCGGCAGACTTCCTGGCCGCCCAGTACCGCCATTGGTACGGCGACGATGACCTGGCCGCCGTTCTGAAGGGGGGTCGCCTGTGGCTGCTGGCCGACGGCCTCAACGAGATGCCCGCCGCCAACGAGCGGGAGCACGAGGCCCGCGTGCAGGCCTGGCGGCGCTTCTTCAAGGAGGACTATCCTCCTGGCAACCGCGCCCTGGTCGCCTGTCGCCAGGCCGACTATGGCACCGGCCTGGATCTGCCGCGCCTGGAGGTCGAGCCGATGGACGAGGCGCGCATCCAGGATTTCATCGCCCGCCGTTTTCGAAATGCGCCCGCACGCGGCGAGGGGCTGTGGCAGGCGTTGCTGGGCGACCGGGAGGTGCGGGGCCCCGAGTACAGCCTCTACGGCCTGGCTCGTAATCCCTTCTGGCTGGTCATGCTGGTGGACGTCTACCGGGACCTGGATCGCCTCCCTGAGAACCGAGCCGTGCTGGTGCAGGAATTCGTGGACCACTGGCTGGCCTACGAGGTGGACCGCTCCGGTCGGTTGCTGACCGATCCGCAGCGGGCAGCGCTGCAATTGGCGCTGGACCGGCTGGCTTTTGCCATGCTGGAGGCTGGCCAAAACGCTCCCCAACCCCGTAAGTGGGCACTCTCTCACCTCCCCGACCAGGTGGACGTGGACGGGGACTTGGTGCCGACCGATCCGCGAGCGGCGTTGGCGCTGGCCGAGTCTGCCTGCCTGTTGGAGTGCCGGGGCCGCCCCGAGGCGCGCGTGGTGCGCTTCTACCATCAACTGCTCCTGGAGCACTTTGCCGGGCGGGAACTGTTGCGCCGTTTCCATTTTTCTCCCTCTCCCTCCCAGGGAGAGGGCCGGGGTGAGGGTCCCTCTCTCGAGCCCTCGGCCCTCTGGCGCATCCCCTGGCAGGAGAAGTGGCAATTCGTCGAGAGCGCCTGGGACCCCCTTCCTCCACCGCCGACCACCGGCTGGGAGGAGGCCACTGTGTTGGCGGCGGCCCGCGCCGCGCTGGAGGACGGCGAGTGGGCGCGCCTGGCGCAGGCCGTCCTCCCCCACAACCGGCCGTTGGCTGCCCGCTGCCTGCTGGAAGCCGGCCCGCTCCCTCTCCCTCCCAGGGAGAGGGCTGGGGTGAGGGTGGAGGCGGTGGATGAAGTCATCGCCTGCCTCCTGGCCGCCATCCAGGACCCCGCCGCGACCGCCGGCCTGGAGGGCCGCCAGCGCACCAGCCTGCGCATCGCCTGCGGGCTGGCGCTGGGTGCGCTGGGCGACTCGCGCATCCTGGCGGGGGAACGGGAAGCCGTTCACCCAGACGGCCGCCACGTGCGCTTCGTCGAGCCGGCCTGGAGCCAGGCCATCCCGGCCGGGCCGTTCCCGATGGGCAGTTCTCGCGACGATCCTGAGGCCTACGGCAACGAGTACTCCGAGGCGACCGGTTACCGGCCGCACACCGTCGTCATCTCCCACGCCTACGCCGTTGGCCTCTACCCGGTTACCAACGCCGAGTACGCCTGCTTCGTCAGGGACAGAGGATACGGGGACGAGCGCTGGTGGGACACCGACGAGGCCCGGCGCTGGCGGCAGGGGGAGTTGGACCTGAGCGGGCCGTGGCTGCGCCGCTGGCGGCAGTACGCCCAATGGGTGCGGGCGGGAACGGTGGACCCCGACCAACTCCTGGCCCAGCGGCGCATCAGCCTGGATTACGCCGAAAGGCTCAAGTGGGCTGCTGCGGCCAGCGACGAGGAATTGGCTCAGACTGTGCGCAGAGCAGCCGGGGCTACCGCCTCCGAGCAGCGCCACCCCCGCTACTGGGAGGACCACCGCTACAACAACCCCTCCCAGCCGGTCGTCGGCGTCTGCTGGTACGAGGCGCGCGCCTACTGCAACTGGCTGACGGAGCAGTTACGAATTACGAATTGCGAATTGCGATCTGTGGTGCGCCTGCCGACGGAGGCGGAGTGGGAGAAGGCGGCCCGCTGGGACGGCAAGAAAGCCCGCCGCTACCCCTGGGGCGAAAAGTGGGACGAGGCGAAGGCCAACACCCTGGAGGGGCGGGTGCTGACGACTACGCCGGTAGGGGTTTATCCCGAAGGTGCTGCCCCTTGCGGCGCGCTAGACTGCGCTGGAAACGTCTGGCAATGGACCTCCAGCCGCTGGGGGCCAGAGGCGGAGCGGCCCTCGTTTGGCTACCCTTACGACCCGGGGGACGGCCGGGAGGAGTCTGGCGGTACCGACCTGCGGGTCGTGCGCGCCGGTTCCTGGAACTCTGAGGCGCGCCACGCTCGGTGCGCCTCCCGTTTCGGGGACGATCCTGACAATCGGCTCCGCCGTGCCGGTTTTTGGGTGCTCCTCCAACTCTCCTGATCCTGGGTTGCTGGGATCCTGGAATCCTGGGATTCTGGAAGGGTGGGGTATATGAGTGAGGGGAAGCAGTCGCCTATCTTCGTCAAAACCTACGATTTCCTGGTCTGGCTGCTGGGCCGCACCGCCCGCTTCCCCAAGAACGAGCGCTTCCGCATGACCAGACGGCTGGAAGATAGTGCATTCGCCTTCTACGACCTGCTCCTGCAGGCTGGGCGGCTGCCGAAGGAGCGGAGAAACGAAAAGCGGCAACTGCTGGCCCGCGCCGACCTGGAACTGGACCGGCTGCGCTTCACCGTCCGGCTGTGCCAGGAGCTCACCCTGTTCAGTTTCAAGCAGTACGAGTACTGTGCTGAGCGACTGGTGGAGATTGGCCGCCTGTTGGGCGGCTGGCACAAATCATTGACCGTGCCGTCTCCGGCGGGCAATCCGCCGTGATGGGGGGACAGGCCGAAGAGCGCGCGGGTTCCTGGAACAATGAGGCGCGCAACGCTCGGTGCGCCTACCGCAACAGGAACAATCCCGACAATCGGAACAACAATGCCGGTTTTCGGGTGCTCCTACAACTCTCATAATCCTGGTGATGAGGGAGGCCCGGCTTCAGCCGGGGGACCCCGCTGAAATGGGGCGTCCGGCAAGGCAGGGGTGGAGGCCCGGCTTGAGCCGGGAGGTCCCCCGCTGAAGCGGGGCGTCCGGCGTGAAGGAAGAGGAGGCCCGGCTTGAGCCGGGAGGTCCCCCGCTGAAGTGGGGCGTCCGGCGTGAAGGAAGAGGAGGCCCGGCTTGAGCCGGGAGGCCCCCCGCTGAAGCGGGGCGTCCGGCGTGAAGGAAGAGGAGGCTCGGCTTGAGCCGGGAGGCCCCCCGCTGAAGCGGGGCGTCCGTCCGATCGGCTGGCAGGTCTCTTGAGCCGAGGAGGAATATGGCGTACAAACCCTTTCATCCACCGCACATCTACGACGACAATGCCACATACTTTATCACCACCTGCACCTTCGATGGCAGACCGACCCTGGCGACTGATACGCACAAGCGGTTGTGCCGTGATCAGCTCAAAGAGGCGGTATTACATGCCCCTGTTCAGTTGTATGCCTGGGCAGTGTTGCGCGACCACTATCACCTGCTTCTGCTGGTGAAAGAAGGGGGCGATATTGGCCGCTTTGTCCGCAGTGTGAATGGCCCGACATCCAGATACTTGAACGAACTCGACGGCTGTGCGGGGCGGCGCGTGTGGCGCAACTACTGGGACCGGTTTCCCAGAAATGCGGCTGAGTTCTGGGCCTACTTTAACTATATCCACATCCAGCCCATCAAGCATGGCGAGGTTATGCCAGGCCAGTCTGGGGATGTGCATGCTGTCCTGCGGACGTACGAGTTCTCCAGTTACCAGTACTATCTGCGCGAGTATGGTGAAGAGTGGCTGACAGATCTCTGGACCAGGTACCCAATTCCTGACTATTTGATGATGTGGGACGAACGGACTCCTCTTTCTGACTGACACGGGCCTCATAGGTGCGGACGCCCCGCTTCAGCGGGAACCTCCCGGCTGAAGCCGGGCCTCCGTTCGTTGCGAAAAGCAGGCGGAATGATAAACGGGACACCCACATAGGAGTGCCCCGTTTCTTCGTCGGAGAATGTAGCCTTACCGCCCCAGCACTTGCCGGGCGATCACCAACCGTTGGATCTCGTTCGTCCCCTCCCCGATCGAGCACAGCCGCTGGTCGCGGTACATGCGCTCGACCGCGTACTCCCGCACGTAGCCGTAGCCGCCGTGGACCTGGATCGCCTTGCGGCAGACCCGCTCCGACGTCTCGGTGGCGAAGAGTTTGGCCATGGCCGCCTCCTTGGTGAAGCGTGCCCCCTGCTCCTTCAGCCAGGCCGCGCGGTGGACCATCAGCCGCGCCGCCTCGATCTCCGTCGCCATCTCCGCGATCATCCACTGGATGGCCTGGAACTCGGCGATAGGCTGGCCGAACTGCACCCGCTCCTGCGCGTAGGCGGTAGCCCGCTCGAACGCGCCCTGCGCCAGCCCCACCGCCATCGCCGCGATCGCCACCCGCCCGGCGTCCAGCGTGACCAGGAACTGCTTGAAGCCCTCGTTCTCCTTGCCCAGCAGGTTCTCCACCGGGATGTGGCAGTCCTCGAAGAACAGTTCCGAGGTCACCGAGCCCTTGAGGCCCATCTTTTTTTCGTCCCGCCCGACCTGGAAGCCGGGGGTGCCTTTCTCGACGATGAACGAGGAAATGCCCCGCGTCCCCTTCTCGGGATCAGTCTTGGCGGTGATGACGGCAAAGTCGGCCACGGAGCCATTGGTGATAAAGATCTTTTGGCCGTTGATGATCCACTGGCTGCCATCGCGGACGGCGCGCGTGCGCGTCGCCCCGGCGTCGGAGCCGGCCTGCGGCTCGGTCAGCCCGAACGCGCCGATCTTTTCTCCGCGCGCCGCCGGCACCAGGTACTTGAGTTTCTGCTCCTCGCTGCCGAAGAGGTAGATCGGCTCGCAGCAGAGAGAGGTGTGGGCGTCGAGGGTGATGGCCATGGAGCCGGAGACGCGAGCCACCTCCTCCAGCGCCAGCACCATGCTCGTATAGTCGCCGCCCGAGCCGCCGTACTCTTCCGGGAAGGGGATGCCCAGGATGCCCAGTTTCCCCATGCGGCGAAAGAGGTCGTCGGGGAACTGGTCGGTCGCGTCTATCTCCTCGGCGCGCGGTGCGATCTCCTTCTCCGCGAACTCCCGCACCATACGGGCGATCATGCGGTGTTCTTCGGTCAGTTCAAAGTCCATCGTTCGTTGCTCCTTGTTTCGATTGCTTACTTCGAAGAAATTCAACCAGACTCTGGTCGCTTTCCCGAAAAGAGCTAGCTCCCTCTGCCTGTATGAGTCGTTGACTCTGGACAACTTGCTCCAACGCTCGCTCGTCACCTCGTTCCACAAGCAGATAATAATGGGCAAAGTTACCTTGCTCTTGGATCAGGGTCTTCCACCTGTCCAGGTTAGGGCCAACGACAGCCACCAAGTCAAATCCTCTACTTCTACTGTAGTAACGGTCACGAATCTGGGGCATCCTTTCATTTTCGTGCCCACTGACCCACTTTGTCACAATTCCGACCCTGAAGTTAGGGTCCTTTTCCACCTCTCCAAGGGGCTTGTCGGGGTCTGCTCTGAAGAACTTGAATCCGATTCCCGTGGATGATCGCTCATAGTCTGTCCCTGGGGCAAAAAACAGTTGCAGTGCAGCGTCGAGAGACCTGGCAAAATTACCTCCAACTGCTCTGCCCACACGCTGCCCAGAACCGGTAGCCTTTCTGACCACGTATAGGGCATGAGCCAATTGCTCCAGAGACCTGTCATCAGGGGAATAGACCTGCGAAATCCCTTGGACAGTTGTCTGCAAGTCTGCTCTCTTATCAGGCTCAACCAATACAGAGACGTCCACCACTTTCGGAGGTAGTCGGCTGATAAAGTCTTCCAGTGCACTTACAGTATCTCGTTTTATCGTAACGCCTGTCAGGTCTACTGCAATTGCTCGTATCTGCCCGCCGTGTTTCAGTGCGAGGACTTTGGACGGAGAGAGCCAGGAATAACCTGCAACCGAGACTCCCAGTTCATCGCCGGACACGAATGAGCTATCCCGAATCAGGTCCAATTCCTCCCTATCGTCAATTGCCTTTGCGAATTCGATTATCTTCCTAAAGCTCGTGACAAATTCGGTCTTTTGGAAGAACAAGATGTATTCATGCTTGAAAATATAATACTTGCCCCGCAAGGCCCTCTGTCGCCACAGATTCTGGAGATTGCGTTTGGCCCGGTTGCCCTCCATATTCTTGACAACAATGCTCTTCAAGGTGTACCCAACCGGCTGTACAGCCTCCATAGTGCGGAAACCGAGCGGAATCCATTCCCCATTGCTGTACTTGTCGCCAATTACTACGACGAGAAAGTGATCTTTCTGAAGTAGGTCATAGGTCCCTCGGACCACTCTTGCGAAGGATTCCAGGAAGTCTGTCAGGGTAGGGGCATTGCACAGGTCTCGTGGATCATCGCTGAAGTGGACGATATCATGGTAGGGGGGGTGCATGATGAGTAGTTGTACCTGACTGCGCTGGTGTTCTTCCAGTATATGGCGGATTTTCGTGATCGTTTCTTCGCTTGTACTGTCGCCAGGGACCACCTCTTGCCAGGTGCCATGGGGATTCGTCTCAGATTGCACTCGCTCCGCAGCATCGCGAGCGATTGCCTCAATCAACTCCACACCGATCCCGTGTCGGCCCTGCCTGCGGCACTCAATCAACGTCGTACCGCTTCCCAGGAACGGATCGAGTACCACATCTCCTGGCTTGGTGAACCTTCTGATGGCCTGATAAGGGATCTGTGGGACAAAGTTTCCGTGGTACTTGCCGTTATGCATTCCCTCCCGGCTGCGTGATCGGAAGTGCCACAGGCTGTCAGTGAAGACGTCTGGGAAATCCCTCCAGTTACCCGCGTTAACCTCGCCAATGTCCAGCACTTCGCCGGGCTCAGCAGGCAACCCGATGTCCAGCAAGTCGTCTTCTTCGACGGCATATTCGCGGCGCGAGTCAAAACTCTCATCTGGAGGCATCACAGCACCAGTTGGCTTTCCCGTCATAGCAACTTCTTTCCGTTACCGGGTAAAGGCGTCACTCGCAGCCACTATTTCCCGATCACCATCCCCGTCGGGTCAATCTCGCGCAGGATGCGGCGCACCTCTGGCGGCGGCGGCTCGCTCGTCCCCACCTCGGTGGGCACGATCACCTCGAAGCCGCTCTGGGCCTGGACGTCTTCCACCGTCACGCCGGGGTGGGTGGCCAGCAGCACCATGCGCCGTGAGCGCTCGTCGAACCCGTACACGCCCAGTTGGGTGATGACGCGGTAGGGGCCACTTCCTGCCGGCAGCCCGGCTCGCTCGCGCGCCCCCGGCCCATCCAGGTAGCCGGGCGTGGTGAGGAAATCCAGGCGCTCCACGAATCGCCGCCGGTCCTGCCGCATCACGACGATCGTGCGCCAACACAGGGAGCCGACGTCGTTGGCTCCGCCGCTGCCGGGCAGGCGGGCCTGGGGCGCGCTCCACTCGCCGATGACGGTCGTGTTGAGGTTGCCGTAGGGGTCAATCTGTGCCGCTCCCAGGAAGCCATAGTCCAGGTAGCCGGCCTGGCTGGCCGACATCACGTCGTGCATGCTCGAGGCTGCCACCGCCCGGTAGAAGGTGCGGCTGTCGCCGACCGAGATCGGCAACACCGGCACCTGCGGCCCGATGCCACCGGCCTCGAACACGATCAGCAGGTTGGGGGCGTGGGTACGCTGCGCCAGCATCGCCGCGATCATCGGCAATCCCGTGCCGACGAACACCGACTTGTCGTCCTCCAGCAGCCCGGCTGCCACGTAGGCCAGGAGTTCGGTGGGGTCATAGTCCTGCTTCATGCGCTTTCCTCCGCCCGGGGGGCACGCAGCGGAGCCTGGAGCAGTTCCACCTGGCGCAGGTACTCCATTTGCTCCTGGCCTCCGATCAACCCCAGGTACTCGGCCAAATCCTCGACGCCGTAGACGTACTTGTTCAAGTATGCGGCCACCCCCTCGTCGGTCTTGGAGAGCCGCAGCCACTCGCCGATGTGTTCCTCGTCGAAGTAGTAGTGTCCAGGCATCAGGGTGGGATGCGCGCCGTAGGGCACGCCGACGACGGCGTCCACCAGGTAGTAGGGGATGAGCGTGCGCCAGGGTTGCTCGCGGATCACCTCCTCGTCCACGATCTCCTCGGTCGTGACGATCAGCCGCCGGGCAGCGCGGGCCAGTTCGAAATCCTCGATCACGATGCCATCAATCTGGGCGTTGCCATACCGATCGCAGCGGTGCACGTGCATCAGCACGACGTCGGGGTAGCAGGCCGGCAGGAGGGCGATCGGTTTGCCGCTGAACGGGTCCTGGACGACCCGCGCGGAACTGTGGGCCAGCGTGTCGGTGCCGAGCATGACGCGGGTGGGGATGAAGGGCAGCCCCATGGCGGCGGCCAGAAAGCGCCACTGGTAACCGGCGTTGGAGATCTCGGCCACCACCTGGCAGCGCCCGCTCTCGACGGCGCGGCGTGAGGCGGGCGAGAGCCCCCGCAGTTCGTGGCCGAAGGCGTAGGCCACCTCGATGCGGCGGACACAGCCGGCGGCGATCAGGATATCGGAATCGTGCACGGCCGTCTTGCCGCACAGGGTGAGGTCCCGCTTGTGCTGCCGGACGATCTCGTAGATGGCGGCCATAGAGACGCGGATGTGGCCAAAGCCACCGCAGGCGAGCAGGGCGCCGTCGGTCACATAGTTGGCGATGGCCTGACGCACCGTCGTGCGTTTGTCTTTCAGCACGCGCGACTTGTGCGTGGCCACCCAGGCCCGGTGCTCGTCCGGGTCGTGCCAGCCGACCAGTTGGCCCTGGCCTGCTTGCAGTACATCCATAGGCTCACTCCTTTTCTGAGGGGAGGCCACCCTCACCCCCGCCCCCTCTCCCTGGCAGGGCGAGGGGAGGATGCTCCCTCTCCCCGCCGGGGAGAGGGTTGGGGTGAGGGGCGATCACTCGTATGTCATCGTTTCCCCATGGAATACTCGACACCTGCACTTGCCTCGCTCCCGGCGGCGACGGTGGCGTAAGCGATGTGGGGCGTGTTGTGGGCGATGCCGACGCGGCCCAGCCGGTCCAGCACGATCAGTCCGCCGGTGCCGGTGGTCCGCTCGGCCAGCAGGGCGATGGCGGCGTCGGCGGCCTCCTGGGCGGCCATCCCTCTGGCGACCAGGTCACAGGCGGTCTTGCTGATGACCACCTTCATCAAGGCCTCCCCCAGGCCGGTGGCGGAAGCGGCCGCGCTGCCGTTGTCGGCGTAGGCCCCGCACCCCACCAGCGGTGAATCCCCCACGCGACCGGGCAATTTGTTGAAAGTGCCGCCGGTCGAAGTCGCTGCTGCCAGGTTCCCAGCCCCGTCCAGCGCGACTGCGCCGACCGTGTCTGACGGGACCGTGCCGGAGTGGGCCTGGACGTGCGCGTGACCTCCGGCGTGGAAAGCCTGCCAGCGCTCCAGTTCGCGGCCGACCCACAATTCCTCTGGAGGACACAGGGGCAGGCCACACTCGCGGGCGAACGTCTCTGCACCCGCGCCGACCAGCATGGCGTGCCCGCTCTGGGCCATCACCAGGCGGGCCAGCGTGACCGGGTTACGCACGCGCTGCACGGCTGCCACCGCCCCGAAACTGAGGTCGCGGCCATCCATGACGATGGCGTCCAGTTCCACCTGGCCTGCTGCATTGAGATAAGAACCCACTCCGGCGTCGAAGGCCGGGTCATCCTCCATGACGCGCACGGCGGCTTCGACTGCATCCAGCGCTGAACCGCCGTGGGCAAGGATGGCCCAGCCGGCCTGTGCGGCCTGGCGGCACCCTGCGAGGACCGCCTCGTGAGTGTCCATAGGGATGTCGTAGGCTCCCCCATGGACGATGATCGTGGGAGACGGTTGGTTCATAGCCATGCAGGGTTCTCACTCCGCCGGGCAAAAATAGACGTCCGTTGGCTTGAATTTGGAGTTGCGCAGGAAGCGCCCTTTGACCTTCATCCCGATCCAGTCGAGGCTGGCTTTGTGGGGGTCAACGCCGACCAGGCGGGCCAGGAAGAGCGTGTCCACCCCCTCGAACTCGATCAGTGCCAGCACGTAGGGGCACTGGGGTAGGAATTCCTCTGAGCCAAAGTGGCAGACGGTGAAGGCGTGCACTTTGCCCTCTGGCTTGATCTCCACCCACTCCGTCTCCTGGCCGGTGTACATATCGTGGCCGCGCGGGGTGGCGTAAGTGTAACCGCTCTCCGGGTCGCGGCAGGCGATGAACCGCTTGTTGGCCAGCGCGGCGAAGAAGGGCGAGTCCTGGCCGTAAGAGTAGTTGTATTCGACATGGTAGGGCTGTTTGATGACGATGGGCGACGTGTCCTTCAGTACCGACAGGTCCTCGCCCTTGGGGAAGGGAACGTTGAATAGGACGGTCCCTTCCATCGTCTCCTCGAACATGGTGGGGAATTCTTTGTCCGACATCGGTGTCTCCTATTCCGCCCGCTCCAGGATGCTGACGGTCACGTAGGTGCCGGTGCCGGCGTGCGAATGGATCGCGCCCCGGCGGGCGTTCGGTACCTGCAGCGTCGCGTCGCCGAAATGCTTCTCGATGGTATACTGCAATTGCCAGATGGCAAAGACCGCCTGCATCAGCCCCGTTGCGCCGACCGGGTGGCCGCAGGCGATCAGGCCGCCGGACGGATTGACCGGGCAGACCGACTTCTCGGCCAGGGCCAACCCATAGTCAATCCCGGGCATAAAGGCCTTGCCGCTGGCGGCGAAGGAGCCCCCTTCCCCGTACCGGCACAGCCCCATGTCCTCGTAGGTCTGGACCTCCGACGAGGTGTAGGCGTCGTGCAGTTCGACAAAGTCAATCTCGTGCAAGGGCTCCCTGATTCCGGCGTTCTTGTAGGCCTCTTGGCTGCCCATGCGGCCGGCGCGGAAGGAGTGGGCTCCCGGATAACGGAAGCCACGCCCCCACAGGTCCTTGTAGTAGGCGCGCGAATCGGCGTCCATCTCGTTGGGCAAGGCATTATACTTGTAGAAATCCTCGTAGGACTGGTGGGGCCGGTCGGCCAGGCGCATGGCGTCGGTGCCCCGCCCGATGCCGGTGACGCGCACGCGAGGGACGTGGCGGCCGCTGGCTTGCTCCAGTCTGGCCAGCCCCTCCTCCGAGCATAGGATCGTGCACGCCGCACCGTCGCTCATCACGCAAATGTCGTGTCGCGTCAGGGGCCAGGCGACCATCGGCGCCGCTCGCACGTCCTCGATCGTCAGCCGCATGCGCTTCTGGGCGTAGGGGTTGTGATAGGCGT